>JFJP01038605.1_pt1 | contig 16624 bp, 16 predicted proteins | sample 431651 | NCBI WGS metagenome assembly JFJP01 (sample SAMN02602958, study PRJNA72255) | Microbial mat metagenome, whole genome shotgun sequencing project. | biome: fresh water; feature: sink hole; material: water; isolation source: purple microbial (photo- and chemosynthetic) mats found in... | reverse complement strand
ACAAATAAGTGATAAAAACAATAAACGCATAGCAGCTAATTTTAAGTAAAACCCGTCATTTTGGCAAATAATTTGCCCAATAATGCAAATTAATGCTATTTTTTTTAAAAAAACCAACTAAATAAGTATATTTGATGCTGATCTTAAATGGCAAAGTACTATTAAAATGATTACTAAAATCAATTTTATCTTTCTTGTATTGCTTGCAATTATGTTCATGAGCAATTCCTATGGACAGGAAGATATTATAAAAGGTGTTGTTACTGATTCAGAAGGAAATGTACTTTCTCAGGTACAAATTAAGATAAAAGGGAATACACAAGTATACCGCAGCAATAAATATGGCATATTTGAATTTGAATTAAAAACTCCTGAAACTATAGTATTTGAAAAACAAGGTATGATCACTGAAGAACTGTTGGCTTATGGTGGCACAAAAATTAAAGTTATTTTGAAGCGAACAGACAATGCCCCTATTGATCTATTAAACTTAAATGAATTGTTAAATCTTAGGGTAGTATCAGCGTCAAAAGTTGAAGAAACCATGAATTCCGCAGCATCAAATATTATTATCATTAATAAACAAACCATTCAGGAATGGGGCTGTCGCGACCTTAAAGATGTTATGAGAAGAGTTGCGGGATTTCAGGTAATCCCTGATAGGGATGAATGGGTTTTTGGTTCCAGGGGTAATGTGAGCGACAACAATATGAAATATCTGATTTTGATTGACGGTCATAGAACCAATTCCATTGAAAATTTTTGTCCGGGTCATATCATTGAACTACCTAATAATTTATCAAATATTCATCATATTGAAATAGTCAAAGGCCCAGGATCATCTATTTGGGGTGCAGATGCTATGTCTGGCATCATAAATATAATAACTAAAGATGGAAGCAACGTCAAAGGTAATGGTGAAGCATCGGTTACTTATGGTCAAGAAAACTATTTTGTTAGCAATTTGCAAATTGCAAAAAAATTCAATTCATTCTCTTCTTTTTATTTTTCTGCTACCGCTTCACAATCTGATGGTAGAGAAGTTTGGCAAAGTCGCAACAATAATTTTTCAAATTTTGATTCGTCTTCAATTAATATGATTCCTGCAGGCACTTATAAATACAAAACATTACTTGATAATCATTTACCCGGCCATTTTTTCCAAGCAAAAGCCATCATTGGAAATTTTATCCTCAATACATACTATCACGAAGGTGCATTCTTCAACCGAGTGTATGAATCAAATCAAGGAAGAAAAAATTACCTACAAACCAATAAAACATTTATTGATATTAATTATACCGATACTACATGGGACAATTTAATTTACTGTTTTAAACTAGGTATTGATAATAATTTGGCTGAATATTTACCCATTACCCTTGGTCAATCAAATAGCTTATTAACCAATATTACATGGCGCGACAGAGGAATTACTGCAAGTGCCAGTGCAAGCAAGTCATTTTTTGATGAACGAATTAATGTTTCAGCCGGCACCGATTACAGATTTACAAAAGCGGGGCCAAACCAAAGAATGGATAACTTTAATCCCGATAGTATAAAAAATATCACTCAAGGAATATGGTTCGACAACTATTTGCTAGATCATCAAATAGGTGGTTTTCTAAATTCCAAAATTAGTTTTCAAAAATTAACATTAAATCTTGGCACCCGCAGCGATTATAATAAACAAAGAGGAAATGAAGCATTGGTTTTTAATCCCCGCATTGCATTGATATACTCACCCATCCAAATTTTTGACATCAAACTAATTTATAATACAGGTTACCTAAGGCCAGCCAATTTCCATACCACCGGAGGTAACAGCATCAATTCTGAAAAAATGAAGCAAATAGATCTCATTTTTCTCGCAACATGGAAGAACCTAATTTTTTCTACCAATTTTTTCTATCAGGAACTAAAAGGGTTTATAAACATTCTTAAAATACTACCCGAATATCGCTTTGCTAACGTTGCTAATTATTATTCCAGGGGGGTTGAATTCGATGTATCAGGTTCACTGAACAGCCAATTAAAAATTTGGTCAAATTATACCTATCTATTTCAAAACAAAGCAACTAATATCAATCCTTCATTAGCATACAATGACCGACGCACCGATATAAACAATAATCTACTTACCTTTCCCAAATATTTTTTCAATACCGGATTAACGGTGTATGTTCCTAATACCCGATTAATAATTAGTCCTGCTTTGCGCATAACTGGTACTTCAATTTATCGCAACACTGAAATTACAAGCCCTTCTGACAATACATCAGATAAATATACCCACACTCCTATTCAACCATACATAGATGTAAACATCATTTACAAATTTAATAAATACCTAAGCATGAGTGTATATGCCGACAATCTATTAAACAATACATCCTTTATTCCCCTAAGCGTATGGAACGGCGTGGTTGAAAATTATGGTCGTCACATCTCAGGAAAATTTACAATCAATTTCTAAAACATGTTATCAATCGTTTCCTATTTCAAAAATCAGATTTACTATTTCAAAAACCTTTTAAAAGGACGCGAAATAATTCAATTGGTTCAGCATCGAATACCCGTAAATCTTTTTGGAAATGAAGGTGCGGGATTTTACGTTGTTACAAAAAAACTTGATGCTAATAGTATTGTTTATTCATTCGGATTAGGAAAAGATATTTCTTTCGATTTACAATTAATAAACAAATACAATTGCAAAGTATATGGCTTTGATCCAACTCCTGATTCTATAAAATATATTAAAAGTTTAAACCTACCTGAAAACTTTTATTTGAATGAATACGGGCTTTCGAATGCAGATGGAAATCTTCAGTTTTTTCTGCCAAAAAATCCAGATCATATAAGCGGCACATTAATAAATCGCTGGGGTTACAACAAGAATGATACTCATTTAGTATCAGTTCCTGTAAAAAAGTTTCAAAGCATACTAAACGAATTCCAACATAATAAAATTGATATTTTAAAGCTTGATATTGAAGGAGCCGAATACGATATAATTGACGACGTTATTGACAGCAAAATAGAAATTAAACAAATACTAATAGAGTTTCACCATCGATTCAAAGAAATAAGTCCAAATAAAACCCGTGAAGCTATTAAGAAACTCAATGCAGCATCATACAAAATTGTGGCTATTTCAAAAAATAAAGAGGAGTATTCGTTCTTGAAAATTTAGTCAATTATTTTTTTATGTTTTCATAAAAATATTGACATATCGGATTTTCATGTATAAGCGTTTTTAAAAATCCATTATCAAGAATGTCATCGTAAAATGAATGTTGATAATACTGCTTTATGGCATCCAAACTAGCATATCCAGTTATAAATACCTCTTTATCATGAGTGCTAAAATCCTCAGGGCTTTCAAATTGATGGGCGTATGCATGTTGAATCGATTCTGCAATTAAAGCGCCAGTTCCATAACCTTTTACCCTAACCCTTGCATCAGAGGTAAAATACATTAAACGACCTTCGGCAATATGCGATTTTAATAACATTACATCCTCAGCCGTTTGGTGCACCGCTTTTAAATAGCGCAGCGGTAATTCCGCAAAATGGTTTGCGATAGCATATTTAGTGGCTTTAATCTGAGATTCAATAGAACGACTGCTTTCATCAGCAATTGCTTTTACCCCATTAACCCACTGACAAGGGATGCGACTGATATGAAATGCCATTGGAAATAAAACTACGGCCTGCCCTGTTTCTTTGGCCAGTTTGTAGGCTTTATTAATGTATAAATCCCAATTTCTATCATTAAATGAGTGCAGCAGTATATGTACCGTGCTGTATTTATAATAAGTACCTCGAGGTAAAAAAACCGGGTAATTAAATTCTACATTCGAAAAGTAACAAGAATCGGCCAATCCCAATGATAATGCCGTATCTAAACCAAAATGCTCATTATCAAGCATTTTAACCCAAGGGCATTCAGACTGGAAGCCCAACTGTACCACATCCATATCATTATTAATGCGTTGGAAAACCAAATGAGATTGAAACCCACTTTTTTTCGATACTTTTGCTTCGATACATTCCATAAAATAAAAATTTATTGGTGCAAATTAAATGAATGCATTTGCTAAAGTCAATTTTAAGGGTTTGGGGTGAAATTTTTGGGGTGAAATTTTTAAATATGGGGTACATTATTGCTTACAGGGGTAAAAAATATTTATTCCAACAAAGGCTCTTTTCGATTCTTTATGTATTAATTTTGTAGGGTTTGGAGAAAATATGAATTTACAAGACAAAATACCGGCTTACATTATAGAAAAAGGCAATATCGTGAGGTTGATATTGTTCACGGCCTTGTTTGCCCTTCTATTCATTAATATCTATTCACCATTCGATGTAAAAATCTGGTTCAAACAAGCCTCAATCTGGCAAATATTTCTATATTCCAGTCTGGTTATTCTTACAGGAGTATTAGTAGTGGTGATAAGCCGTATTATTATGTACCAATTGCGAAAAAAAATAAGCCTCAATTATTGGCATTATTTCTTATGGGTTGTAGCTGAAGTATTCTTTATGGCTTTGTTTTATACTTTGATTGAGCACTTTGTATTAAAAAGCAATAGGGATGTCTACGAATTAATAAAAATATCCATGCGCAATACTGCGCTAACAATATTTTTGCCCTATTCAGTAATGTGGTTGTACTTCTCCTATAGAGATAATAAACAAAAGCTTGATAACCTGGAATCCAGCAATATTATTCCTGAGCTTAATAAAAACATGATCCCCTTTTACGATGAAAAAAATGAAATGAGATTTTCGGTTAAATATCAAGATTTACTGTATCTCGAAGCTTCTGATAATTACGTTTGCATCTACTACCTTAAAAAAGAAAAACTATCCAAATACATGCTCCGGAATACCCTAAAAAATCTGGAAGAAAAACTTAAAGCTGCTGAAATCATCCGCTGTCATCGTTCCTACATGGTTAATTTCGATAAGGTAAAAATTCTACGCAGGGGAAAAGATGGTCTGATGCTAGAACTCGACCATCCTGATGCTCCAGATTTGCCCGTTTCGAAAACGCATGTATCCAAAATAATGGATACTTTTTCCCGCTATAGCTCCTTGTAAAAAAAACATCTAAAAATTCTTTTTATTGATATTTTATATATTTTGGCGGCTTAAACCTTAAACCCAATGTATATGAAAAAAATCATTTTTTCTCTATCAGCATGTCTTTACCTTATTATTAACCTAAACGGACAAATAAGAATAGGTACAGCCTCTCATTGTCAGTTCAAAAATTTGCATACACTTTTTCAACATGCAGATTCATTGATTCAAAAACCCTTCGTTTATCTCGATAGCTCCTATCGGTCCGAATTGGATTCTTTCCCTATCAGAATCAATACTCAAGGTCAATTAAATCAACAAATTATAATCAGTCCTGATGAAAATGTTAAGCAAATAACATTTAATTCCACCTATGACAGTGCTCTATTTATCTTTAATGATTCAAAATTCATTCACTTCAGTGGTTGTGGGAAAATACTATTCACTTTACAACACAATCAATCTGCATGCAAAATAATTGATTCTGAATTTATAACCCTTTCAGGCTGCTCCTTTCAATTTTCAAATAACCTTCCGCAATCGGGTGCAATAATCTTCGGATCATCGGGAAAGATATGCAGTAATAACAGCATAATAAATTGCCAGTTTGAAGGACGCAAATCTATGCAAAGCATACAGGTCATCTATTCTTCTTCATCAACAAAAGAAAAAATACAAAAAAACAAAATTGAAGATTGCTTATTTGAACACATCAATCCAAAAGACAAATCTATGGCTTGCATTCATTTATCAAGTGGCAATACAAATTGGAATATAAGCAGAAATAGATTTTTCTCGTCCGATACAATTTCTCCAACTACTACTGGAACACATTATGGTATTCGAATTGCAGAAGGCCATCAATATCAAATAAGTGATAACGTAATTGGGGGAATTGACCCATCGCGAAAAATGATTTGGAAAGGCAATGTATCATCAAAATTTTTTCCGCTGGCAGTGGAATCATCACTTTCAAACGAAATAAATATTGCTCGAAATAGAATATCGCATATCGAATTCATTTCTTCCAGCACTTCAGGAACAAGTGCGGGAATATTCTCTGCAATATCAGTAAATGCATTCACTGCAAGCATTCAAGACAATAGTATCGGAGATAGTAATGAAAAAGTATCACTAGTTGCAAAAAGCAGCAGCAGTGGGAGTCTTATGAATGCCATTTATTGTAATAGTAACGGTAATATAAGTATAAAGAATAATAGCATCAACGGTATTCAAGTAAGTGGAATAAACTCAACTTCAATGAATCTCAATATTATTAGCACTTCAGGAAAAGCTAAATACTTTATTAACAACAATAAAGTTGGAGGCACTGGATTTGGAATTGCTGCAGGAATTATAGGCATTACCAAGAAAAGTTGTTTGCTCATAGGCATTGAAAATAATGCCGGCGGATATTCTGAAATAATTGGCAATACATTTACCAACCTTTCTATTCTTGCTGCTACTGGAAACCAAACAGGATCATCCTTTTTATCCGAAATAAGAAGTACAAAATCAATATTGGTTGAAAACAATCAATTTATTTTAAATAAAAACAGCGACGATCTGCTCGCAACAAATAATCCCGCCATGGCAGCGATTAGTATCCAAAGCAGCGATACGAATTACAGTTATATTAATAGCAATAGCTTTGGATTTAATAATCAATCGCCAGAAGGCTCATATTGTTTTGTAAAAACCATTGCTTCAAAAGTCACCATCAGCAACAATCTGGTATATGCAAATGGAAATAGCATAAAAAACAGTTTATTTTTGTTCTCTAATAGTTTAATTCAATTTTTACATAATAATGTTCGAATTTTTAAAGAAAATGAAATAGCAGGAGCCTGTCTGTTGCATTGTTTAGGAAATAGCCTGTTGAACTCACTTAATAACGTTTTTCCCGGAATCCCGCAAGCACTAATATACAACATAAATGACAGCTCGAAAATCAAGAGTGGATACAATTTCTTTACCGATAGTCTGTTTCAAATTAGCCAATCAGGAAATAGTATTCTGTATACTGAATGGAAAAACAATTACTTTCAAGATCAAACATCACATATCAAAAAAGACTATTTTTACTGTGATACCTGTATGCAAACAATAATAGGAAATAATTTAGGTATAACAAACCTTTTCTGTTCTGATGACTTTAAGGGGAATTTACGCTATCGAAAACCTGATATTGGGGCATTTGAAGTTAAAGAAAATGCTCACTTTGATTTTATTGCTATGTATGATAATCAAATGGAAATAGCCATCCATGATGTAAGTGATAGTTTTGAAATAAATTCTTTTGTGAGCATAGATTCTCTGGGGAAACTTAATCATCCTAATGACATAAGAAACGACGGACATTATTATCTTAACTTTTCTAATTTAAAAACTGGAACTTATCGCTTTACCATTCATCATGAGGGATACTTTTTTAATGATACCATTTCAATTGAAATTACAAGCAATATCATTATAGTGAATAACGAATTGGCAGATGACAGCATTCAAGTTTATCCTAATCCTTCACAAGAAATAATTCAAATAATATCACCCTATCTATTTACAAAATATAGCATTCAAAATATACAAGGGAGCAAAGCAAGTGAAGGCTTAGTATACAATCAGAGTATACCGTTGCTTACTATTCAAAACGGAGTATACATTTTAATTTTACAAACTGCCGATAATAAAACAGCAAAAAAGGTGTTTATAAAGATGGGCTGCTATCCTTTATAGCAGCTTAATGTAAGAAAAGAAGGCTTACTCCAGAAATACAAATAAATGCTCCCATCCATTCTTTCCATTGTACTGATTGTTGTTTAAAAATAGCTAAATATAATAGCAGCAGCACAGGTACAATGGACATTATGGTTGAAGCTATTCCGGCAGAAGTGTATTGAATAGCCAACAAAGAAAAAGAGACGCCTAAAAAAGGGCCAAAAAAAGAACCTATAATAATACTTTTCATAGCAGGCTTGTTGTACCAAACCTGCCACATATTTTTAATACGTCCAAAAGCCAAAGCAAAAACAATAAAACCTGCAAAACCTGCAATAATACGTATTTGAGTTGCAGCAAATGCGTTGTATGATCCCATACCCAATTTACTAAATACAATACCAAGACCTTGCCCGCATGCACCGCCAAATGCATAAATCAATCCCCTATATGATTTAAATGAAGACCATTCATTACGTTTGGGAGCCACAACAATTGCAATACCAGTAATAGTAATAATAGAACCCAAAACGGCCAATCCTGCCATTTTTTCACCAAGAATGAACCAAGCAGAAATTGCGGTAACTGCTGGAGCCAATGTCATGATAAGCATTGATAATCCCGCACCCGATATTTGAAAAGCCTTAAATAAAAGTGTATCACCAATAAAAAATCCAATCAGTCCTGATATAAGTAAATACTTCCATTGTATAACACTGGCACCAATAGGAAAAAAATGACCATAATAAATCAACGTAAACAAGCCGATAAAAAGAAAACCCAATAGTAATCGAATGATGTTAACACTTACTGTACCTACTCTTTTCACAGCATCTTCAAAAGCAAAAGCGGTAAAAGCCCAAAACATGGCAACCATCAACGCAAAAATCTCCCCTTTATAAGCCATAAATTATTTTTTTAACACAATTCTGAATGTTGTTCCGTTATCGGGTACTGATGACAAAACAAATATTTTACCTTTATGATACTCTTCTACAATTCTTTTGGCCAGAGATAAACCGAGACCCCAGCCGCGCGACTTGGTGCTATATCCAGGTTTAAAAACTGTTTTAAATTTAGAACGAGGTATCCCCTTTCCTGTATCAGTTATATCTATAATTACGCGACTCATTTGTTCCTTAATAGAAAAATTAATATTTCCTTTACCATCCATGGCATCAATGGCATTTTTACAAATGTTTTCTACTACCCATTGAAACAAAGCATAATTGGTGGGAACAAACAACTGATTAACAGGTAGTTCATAAGTATAATTAACATGACTTGAAGTACGTGATTTGAGATAATCAATGTTAGAGATAACCAATTCATTCAAATCATTCGGTTTTAAAACTGGTAATGAACCAATATTAGAAAACCTTGCGGTGATATGCTCTAAACGCTGCACATCACGTTGCATTTCTATAATGTACTCATTATCTGGAAACTTATCTTTCAACAATTCAATCCATGCTAAAAGTGAAGAAGTAGGTGTTCCTAATTGATGTGCAGTTTCTTTCGACAATCCAACCCAAACTTGGTTCTGCTCAGCTTTACGCGAAGCACTAAAAGCTAAATATGAGATAATAATAAACAGGAACACTACAGCTAATTGCACATAAGGAAAATAAGTTAATTTAGTAAGAATGGTTGAATCCTTGTATACAATAAAATTTTTCTTACCGTCTCCCAAATCAATGATGATTGTCTCATGCTGTTCCCGCATAATATCTAACTCTCTTTTTAAATAATTATTATCAGATACGCGGGTACTATCTAAATTACGATACGAAACTACAGTACTATCATTATCAAGTAGTACAACAGGCACTGTTTCATTGTCTTGTATCACCTTTAATAGAAAACTCAAATCGGCATCGGCAATACTTGAATTCACCAACTGAGACGTTGCTGAAGCCCATAACTCAACTTTTTTTCGTTCCTCGGCAGACAACAAATCAACCAATTGTTGGGTATAAAACAGAGAGCCACTGCTAATAAGCAGACCGAAAAGAAAGAGATACAGCTTCCACTTTTGTTTTTTCTGATATATACTCATACTACTAAAGATAGAAAACAATGAAATTAAAATCGTTGCAATATCCAAATTTACGGAATATTACTATCATATAAACTCAAAAATTACAATATTATTTTAAGGGTGTTAAAAGAATTCTTTGCAACATCCAGTTGATACAATTTTCCTTTTATCTCTAATTGCTTTTTATGAGCCTCACCAGCATTATAAAAATAAACTATCACATAAGTATCATTTCCAAATGCCAATACTGAAGGATCGGAAGTAGGAAGCTTATGATCACCTATCTTAACAAAATGGGAAAGATGTTTCATGACATAAAACTCAGGATTAAATTTTACTTCTTTTGTAGTGGTATCAATTGAAATCATCGCATTTTGCTTCCAGCCCCAAAAACTATTTCCTTGTTTTTCGAGCACCATATTCCAATACATATATGCACAAGCTCCTTTGTTCAAATACGAACAAATATTGCGATAGGTATATACAGCCACATTCCAATCGTTGGTACCACTTCCACATTCATTCTCAGTTTGCATTAGTGGATATTCAGAATATTTTTCATTACACTGCTCAATGGCATCTTTTCCTCCCCATTGAAAACCTAATCCTTTAATATACTTTCTTGCTGGAGCATAATTCATGATGGTATCGACTCTTTCAATTTGAGGACGCTCAATAGTACCTAACCATATTTCGGTTTGTAAACCCAATTGTTCAAATTGAGGACCTAAATAATTGCCAATAAAAATTGCCATATCTTTAGGATTCCAAATACATGCTGGATAAACTTGACAAGAGTTAGGTTCATTTTGAACATGCACAGCAGATATATCAATACCTTCTTTTTTATATTCCTGAATAAACTTGGCAAAATAAAGTGCATAGGCTTTCAAATACTCAGGTTTCATAATAAACTGAGTGGTCATCTCCTTACCGTTCGTGAGCGTATCTAATCCATTAAATATATCACCAGAACAGGCATAATGATTATTTGATTTTAACCACGATGGCGGACACCAAGGAGATGCCCAAAGTATTAAGTCTTTTTGTATTTTCTTTGCTGCATTTATATAGGGAATCAATCGCAATGTATCACGAGCAATTGAAAATTTTTCCATTAAAAAATCATCAATATTTTCATTATGACTATACCATCCTACCGCATAATCATTAGCACCAATAGGTAAACGACAATGATTAAAATTACATGCCGTAGCATCGAATAAAGACATCATAATTTCATTCTTTGCATCCTCAGATAGTAATTCTATAGCACTCCATCCTAACTCGTTAAAACAACCACCAAAACCCATCATTTTTTGTTGCTTTTGATCGAGATTGATACTTACCAACGAATCAACTTTTTGATTCACAATTGATACCATAGAGGATTGATCCACCCATGCACTGTCCTCACTAGTACTATACCATACGAATTCATTTTTCTCTTTACACGAAACAACAAAAAGAGAAAGTACCAAACCAAAAAATAATGTTTTTTTCATATTCATTATAAATTAAATTTATGATGTTAGAACACCTTGTAGCACAAAGTTATCAAGCAAATATAAAGATTATTGAATTAATAGTTCTAATTTACTCAAAAAAAAGTATTTAAAGGTAATATATCAATTCCAATAACTAAAATAATTATTCTGTGAAGGCAGCGATAAAACAATATACCGAAAAGTACAACAAAGAAGATTTTTGAATTTAAATTTAACAATAAAATTAGTATTATTGCATAACGAAATTTTTTGGCTTTTTGAAAACAATTATAATCATTATATGGTATTACATTTACACCATAACTGATTTAAAATTAAATGATTTGCATGGCAAAAAAGAATAAAACAGCAGAAACAAACATTGATGTATATGATTTTATAAATTCTTGTGTAGATAATGAACAAAGGATAGTATTAATATATTAAAGAACATTACAAAATAATCTCTTGACACAATGCGACGCAATAAACAAGAAATAACAGATAAGAGCATCTTAGATGAAATATTATCAAAATCTAAAATATGTCGATTAGGATTTATGGATTATGATAGGCCGTATATTTTACCTTTCAATTATGGTTATCACGATGGATGTATCTATATCCATTGTGCCCATGAAGGCAAAAAAATTGACCTATTAAAAATCAACAATAAGGTCTGTTTTGAAATTGAACAAATTGCTAATATAGAACGATACGAAAAAGCGTGTAAATGGGCAACCACTTATCGATCAGTAATTGGTTATGGAAAAGTACAGATAATTACCGAGTATGATCTAAAACGCCAGGGATTAGATATTATCATGAAACATAATGGAGCCAATGCTGCACATGATTTAAATTATGAAAAAAACCAAATAGATGCAATCACCATATTAAAAGTTGAGATATTAGAAATTAGTGGGAAGCAATCTAGTTTGAGTAATACAGAGTAACCAGTTCCGAGTGCGCAGTGTAGAATAGGCCTAATTATAATTCTTTTGTCAATTATACTAAGTGTAAAAAAATCCAAACTACATGGTCTAGCCTTTGTGTAAGCCCTCGAGGCTTGTTTGTTAATTTGCGCTTACATGTTTTCTACACTTATGCATTTCCTCCAGAGACGCCGGTAGCTTGTATCCCTTCCCTAATTGAAAAAACATATTCATCGATCAATTTAAATAGAAGGCTGGAGGCCTTTAACAATTGTAGTAAAAAAACAATTAATGATTCCATTAGAAGGCTGGAGGCCTTCCATAAATAAATAAACTCATTTTTTGCAGCTAAAAGCAATAAGAATAAAACCAAAAATTACCAACCTCCCCTTCGACTCCGCTCAGGGACCGGATAAAAGAGCGCTCAGGGACCGGATAAAAGAGCGATCAGGAACCAGCTAATGCAACACAAAAGATTGTATATTCAATTTTGTACAAATATTAACTTACTGGTCACTGCGTACTGCGCACTAAACATGCACTAGGAATTTCGCACTCTTCATTACAATGCAACAAACTCATTCAAAAATTTACATTATCAAAATTATTTACTATTTTTGCAATATATCAATGAGGTTCAGTTTTTAATAAGTCACTATTTTTTTACTTTTTTTCCTAGTAAAAAGTAACCTTATTTAGGCTATATTGCAAATGTATAATTATAAGTATTATGAAAACACCCTTTCAACAGCATGAATTGGATAGGATGAGAACAGATTTAGATAATTATAAATGGGGAATTTTTTATTTCAATCCGAAAGATTCCAGAATATTTTTACCTAAAATGCAGCGATGGATGGGATGGACCCTAAACTTTGCCAATCCTTATTCTTATCTGATTACTGTGGGCTTTATCGGATTTTTCATTTATTTACAACTGATGTTGTAAAAACGAAACCTAAAAATATGAATGATTTACTTTTAATCGAAAAAAACTACAGAACAATGCCTGTGGATGAATTGCAGCATATCGCAAATAAACCAGAAGTTCTCAGGATAGACGTTATTCCTATATTACAAAAAGTTTTAATTGACAGAGGTTTACAGGAAGAAGCAATATCACTTACTGAATTTTTAATCAAGCAAAATGAAGAACCACGATTCAGTAAATTATCAAAAAATGAAATAAAAGAATTAATAAATGAAAGAATCGATTCCGGCGAATCATTAGATAGTATCAAAATAGATTTAAAAGATGGAGGAATTGACATTCTGGATATTATTGAAGATGATAATTCTCTTCGCGAAAAAGCATTTAATTATATATCTCTTCTAAAACGAGAAGGTTTTGAAGATAAAGAGATTGATGAAAAACTAAAAGAGAAATATTCTTTAAATGAAGAACAAAGTAAAACGATTAAAACCGAACTCAAAAAAAGTGGTAAAACCAACTTAATATTTGGTTATAGCATTGCTCTCATATCCATTATTATAATTATTACTTCATTAAGTATAGGAGGTAGCGTAACCATAAGTGGCGTAATTATTTTTTCCATCGGTATATGGAGAATCCTTAAAGGTTATGAGCAAATGAGAAATTAAAATAAAATCATAAACAGTTATAAATTAGTCCAAGAATCAAATTAGTTTTTACCTAATTCTGCTTTAGGATCAACAATAGGTGCTTTTTTAGGTTCAATAATAGGAACTTCCTTTGGCATTTTTTGAGGAAAAACCAATGGTATTTCCATTGGTTTCTTTTCTCTTTCATCTTTCATCGTATTCCTATTTAATAATATAATATGAATGCGGGAACTAAAGGTCATTTTCAATGAGACTTCTTTTTTTTGCCAATCATTTCATCAAGCCAATATTCTTGTCGATTATAATGACGATGCAACTTGGATTCATAATCACTTGTTAGTAGCGATTCTTCAGTGTATTCGGGAGATTGCTGGATAACATCTCTTGAAAGACTTACAAACACTTTCGCTTCGTTCCAACTTACACGCTCAATCCAATGTGGCGAAACTAATACCGTTTTTCCAGCCCACCAGTTCTTTGTTTCAATTACTAAATAGCGAATGGCCCAAGTTTCGTCATCGATAATAAAATCTTTAACATGGCCTATCTCACCATCGCTAGCTTGGATATGATAGCCACTCACCTCATTGGTACTACGCAAATGGGCATCCCATGATTTCTCTAATCCGATTGGTTTACTCCATTCATTGCTTTCGCGAACAATATCAGAATAATCTCCCCACATATATGCTCCACCCCAATACATCGGATATCCATAATACCCGAAATAACCCTCCTCAAATTGTCGAGATACTGGTTTATCACTATCAATAGATGGACTATTCTCAATTTGCCTTTTGGTCAATCTGATACTAATATTTTTGGCTACTATATTCGCTTCATCTAACGCATAGGGTGAAATGAGAACTTTTCTACCTGTAAGCCAATTTCCAGTGTCGGCAACAAGATAACGAATTGCCCAATATTGGTCATCAAAATAAAATTCTTTGATACTACCAACTTCTCCATCTATTCCATCTAATTTGAAACCTTTAAGAGCTTTTGCATTAATTAACATAGTAATCCTCCTTTAAATTTATGTAAAGTATTTTTTTAGATAATTCCTTCTATCATCAATATACTATAATTACAAGTATCTTGAGTGATAAGAAGCAAAGGTCTAAATTTATGAATTGATTACTATTACACTATACGCAAAATAAACTACATTATTCACACCCGTGTACTTAAGACTCTATCTCTAATATGCAAAACATCTAGTATTTATTTAAAATCTGCTTGAATACACAGCAAGGGAACTTATTTTCTCTTCAAAAATTTATTCTTGTTAAGTGCCTGCTGTCTGAGGTTTTCGGGCATTTTTTCCATGGCATAACGCAAAGCTGTTCGAGGCATCACTTCTTTAAACTTTTCAACAAATTCAAATACTTCGTGCTGATGTTTTTGACTGGCTACTTTTAACATCCATCCATATCCTTTTTGTACCATATCATCTTTATCAAGCAATAAAATATTGGCAATTTCAAAAATATCATCTAAAAACATTCCCTTCTTGGCCGGCACAATTAAACTTACCGCAGATGCTCTTCGCATCCATCTGTTATCTGAAATAGCCATCTCTTTTAATCTGTCCATATTTTCCGGATACATCATAATCAAATCTCCCATTGTATGGGTACAAAATGTATCGCAAACTGCCCAGTTGGTTACATATTTAAATATCCAATCTTCAAATATATTTACGTCATCTGCTGTAAATTCTTTCTTAATAAAATCTGACCAATGACAAGCCATAAAAGCTTCTTCAAGATATTCAGATTTAAAAAAGATTTCACAGTATCTAAATACTTCTGCTTTATTTTTTAACTTTAGCTTCTTATAATACTCTTTACTTAATTGATTTACGATTGGTATTTTAACTCCATAAGCAAGTATTCTTTCTTTAAAAAATCTCTCGGTAGCTAATCTTGATTTCTCATCAGAAAGGTTTTTCAGTACATTGCGAATGTCTATAATTATGCTTTCCATTGTTATGATGATTACATTATTTATTCATCTTCCCATTCAATTTCAAATTTCGGAACTACTTTTTTTACCGAATCAGCTTTCTCTTTATTTGGTAATTCTGATGGAGAACCATCAGCTCCTTGATCAGGAATATCCTCGTCTTCAAATATTACGCTTCCCTTAAATGAATTAATATGATCAGCTTTTTTTAAGCTGGTATCACTTTTAAACCAACCATACTCTTCCTTGAAAATGGTCTTGAGTGTAGTTTTTTCTTTGGTTAAATTTTCATTAAAATCTTCTCTTGCTCTTTTTTTATCATACTTTATATCATACTTGTCAAAAGTACCAACAATTCTTAAAGGTATATACTTCTTTCTAGTATCATCAATTTCAACAAATTCGCTATTCTCCGCTTTTGAAGATTTCGATTTTTTAAATAATACATCTGATAATAATACCCTAACTCGATAATCAAAATAATTATCAAAATTATGAGTACCGCTCACATACAAGCTAATTGCATTCGACACTATTTCCATTTGTGGAAAAAATATCTGGCGTTCTTTAATATAAAAACTATTCTTTAATGTTGCAAATTTAATATGTTGTAATTCCTTAACATCTATAAATTTCGATAATCCCAACATGGGCTCATAGCCTATCAATTCGCCATCGCGCATTTCAATGTCACTTTCCAAAGTTATGCTTGATTCATATACCTTCAATTTGGAATTATAAACCATTACTAAATTTGAATTTCCAGAAATCATACCTTTCAAATGTTTATCTTGCAAACTCGA
>JFJP01038604.1_pt1 | contig 16624 bp, 6 predicted proteins | sample 431651 | NCBI WGS metagenome assembly JFJP01 (sample SAMN02602958, study PRJNA72255) | Microbial mat metagenome, whole genome shotgun sequencing project. | biome: fresh water; feature: sink hole; material: water; isolation source: purple microbial (photo- and chemosynthetic) mats found in... | reverse complement strand
GACTCCACGCAGCACAAAGCCCTACAGGAAGCCGAAAAAAATAAATTCATGTTGCAAGGAACTTATCTTTCGGAGGGCGGTTCCGAAATCAATCTCAATGCCATGAACATAGCTCAAGGTTCGGTAAAAGTTACTGCCGGAGGTATGCCATTGGTTGAAAATGAACAATATACAGTTGACTATGCCATGGGGCGTGTTTCGATTATTGACCAAAGTGTGCTCAGTTCGGGCAAACCCATTTCGGTAAAACTCGAAGACCAAGCAATGTTCAATATTGGAACTAAAACACTCATTGGTACGCATTTAGACTATAGGTTTTCGGATAATTTTGTTTTAGGAGGTACCATGATGCGCCTTTCGGAAAAACCGCTCACAAGCAAAGTGGGCTTTGGCGATGAACCCATTTCAAACACCATTTGGGGCTTAGATGGTTCGTATATGACTGAGGTTCCGTTCCTTACACGTTTTGTTGACGGTTTTCCTCTTATCGAAACAAAAGAACGCTCTACCATTGCATTGGAAGGCGAATTTGCGCACTTAATTCCCGGACACTCGCGTGCCATAAAGAAAAACGGAGAAACATCTATCTCCGATTTTGAAGATTCAAAAATTCAGCTTGATATTAAATCTTTTCAAGGCTGGGTACTTTCGAGCACTCCTATGATGCAACCCGAAGCCATGCTCAACGATAGCATAGTGTATGGTTACAACCGCGCAAAACTGGCTTGGTACAATGTTTCTATTGACTTGTTAGGTCGAGGCTCGCCTTCACACATTAGCGATGACGATAAATCGAATCACTTTGTGCGTGAGGTATATGAGCAGGAATTGTTTCCCAACCGCGAAAGCGAATACGGCATTCCTCCACGCCTCAATGTGCTCAACCTTGCCTATTATCCCTCAGAAAGAGGACCTTACAATTACGATATAACAGGAGAAGAAGGCTACTCAGCGGGTATTGATGCCGACGGAAAACTCAAAGACCCCGCCTCGCGCTGGGGTGGAATAATGCGCCGATTGCAAACCAGTGATTTTGAGGCACAAAACATTGAATTTATCGAATTCTGGATAATGGATCCATTTGTATATGACGAAAATCATACGGGAGGCGAATTGGTGTTCAACTTGGGAGATATTTCGGAAGATATTTTGAAAGACTCGCGCAAAACCTTCGAAAATGGACTCACCGAATTGGTTGATACCACTACTTGGGGTATAGTGCCTGCTACTCAGGTACTTATTGATGCTTTTGACAACGATACTCAAAAACGCCGCCTTCAAGACGTGGGTTTAGACGGATTGAGTGATGAAAACGAGCGAAAATTTTTCAGTAATGAGGGGAAACATAGTTTTCTCGACAAAATAAAAGCCCAGTTTGGTATCACCTCAAAAGCCTACGAACTTGCATACACCGACCCATCGAGCGACAACTATCATTATTTCAAAGGTACCGATTTCGACCAGAGTAAAGTATCTATTTTGGAGCGATACAAAGCCTACAACGCACACGACGGCAACTCACCTACTTCCGATGATTCTCCCGAAGTATATTCTACCTCCGGCAACCCGCTGCCCGATGGGGAAGACATTAACAGAGATAAAACCTTGAACGAATCGGAAAGTTACTATCAATACCGAGTAAAACTCACTCCGGCGGATATGGAAGTGGGCAAAAATTTTATTACCGATATGGTGGTTGACACGCGCAAACGGGCAAACGATGAAACGACTACCGTAAAATGGTATCAGTTTAGGATTCCGCTTTTCGACCCCACAGCCCGCGAAATTGTAGGTACTATCAACGATTTCAAATCTATACGGTTTATGCGTATGTTTCTCACCGGATTTGATAAAGAAGTGGTGCTGCGTTTTGGTGAACTCAACTTGGTGCGTAGCGAATGGCGCAAATACAACTACGACCTCACATCGGGAGGAGAAACCAACATGAACCCTCAACACACGCAAGGAACTCTCGATATTTCGGCGGTTAACATTGAAGAAAATGCCAACCGCTCGCCGGTAAACTATGTTTTGCCACCGAATGTTGACAGAGAAATTAGTCCACAAAATCCGCAAATGCAACAGTTGAATGAGCAATCTATTGTACTCAAAGCCACTAATTTAGAAGATGGCGATGCCCGAGCAGCTTATCTTAACGTAAATTACGATATGCGTCAGTACCGAAAATTGCAAATGTACGCTCACGCCGAAGCCATTGAAAGCTGCAACAGCACACTTGCCGACTTTGAAGTTACAGCCTTCATTCGCATTGGTTCCGATTATCAAGATAACTACTACGAATACGAAATACCACTCAAACTCACTGAGTTGCACAAATTCTACGACAACAACAATATTGACGACCGTTATTTGGTGTGGCCCCTTGAAAACCAGTTCGATATAGAAATGGATATTTTGCAACGTGTGAAACAAATGAGAAACAACGATATGCGACTCGAAGGCGCAACTCTCAATTTTTCGCACATTTATTCTATCATGGACGGCAAAAACAAAGTTTCGGTGAAAGGAAATCCAAACCTAAGCGATATTCGAACCATTATGATAGGTATTCGCAACCCAAAAAGTTCTGCGTATGCACCCAACGATGGCTTTAGCAAGTGTGTAGAATTGTGGTTGAACGAATTGCGATTTACTGATTTTAAGGAAGATGGAGGCTGGGCTGCCAATTCGCGCATGGTTGCCAAACTTGCCGATTTTGCCACCATTACACTTACCGGAAACACCAGCAAAGCGGGTTTTGGGAGCATCGAAAAGAAACTCAACGAACGTCAGAAAGAAGAAATCATTGAATACGACTTTTCATCTACGATTCAGTTGGGCAAGTTTTTCCCAAAAAATGCCAATGTGAATGTGCCGTTGTATGTGGGGTATTCGGAGAGTTTTGTCAATCCCGAATACAATCCACTCGACCCCGATATTCCGCTTCGCGCTACACTTGATGACCCCAATCTTTCGAAAGAAACAAAAGACTCTGTTCGATTTTATGCACAAGACTATACTCGCCGCAAAAGTCTGAATCTCACCAATATAAAAGTGGGTAATATTGGCGATGGAAAACCCCGTTTTTACAATTTATCGAATTTTTCGTCAAGTTTTGTTTTCAGCGAAATATTTATGCGCAACGTGCACAAAGAGTACGACCTCAATTTGCGGTACTACGGTATGCTATCGTACAACTATGCCCCCAAACCCAAACCATGGACTCCGTTGGCTAAAATATCTGCATTTCAGAAAATTTCGCTGTTGCGCGACTTCAATCTGTTTTTTATGCCTACGCAAATTGGTTTCCGCTCTACCTTCGATAAAGATTACAAAGCACTGAAATTCCGTAATTTGAGCAATCCAGATATTGTTCTCGACCCATCGTATCAAAAAGATTTTATGTGGCACCGAGATTATACATTGAAATACGACATCACCCGAAATCTGAAACTCGACTTTATAGCTCAAAATGTTTCGAGAATTGATGAACCTGAAGGCGAATTTAACCGAGAAAATCAAAACTACGAAAACTACCGCGACACCATTTGGCAACAAATTTTTGAAGGCGGTAGAACCATGAACTACAATCACAAAATTGCAGCGACATACAACGTGCCTCTCAACAAAATAAAACTGCTCAGTTGGATAAATGCCAACGTGCAATACGGTGCTACATACGACTGGCTCACAGGTTTGCGCTCGCCTTTGAAAGATTTATCGGGAGAAGATATTGACTTTGGAAATGTGGTAAAAAACACCAACAACATTCAATTCAATACCACTTTCAACCTCAAATATATTTACGACCAAGTGGGATTTTTGAAAGAAATTGGAAACAAATACAGCGGACGCAGCAACAAGCAAAAGAAGTTTAGAAACGTTAGTACGGTTAAATACATAGACTTGGATGGCAACAAAACCATAACCATAAACCACCGTTTGGGAACAAAAGATGTAACCGTAGAAGCCTACGACCTTACCCTCACCAAACGCGCCGATGGCAAAACCGATACGCTAAAGGTGAAACTCGTGGGCAAGTTTACACCCATTGACGAAAACAAAGTGGAATACACCGTTAATGCTTCGTACGAAAACGCCATGGTGATAGTGAAAGGGAAAAAAGAAATTACCGACAATGTGTTTAAAACCGCCGGTGAATTGGTTGTCAATTCGTTGATAGGAATGAAAAGCATTTCGATTCGCTATTCGGAAAACAACGGAACCAACCTGCCCGGATTTAAACCTTCGCCCAAATATTTTGGTTTGAACGATTACAACGGAACTCTTGCTCCGGGTGTGCCCTTTGTGCTGGGCTGGCAAGATACCTATTTTGCAAGCAAAGCTGCCGACAACGGCTGGCTGATTTCAGACTCAAGGCTTTCTGCTCAATATGCTGTGGCTTTCTCCAACAACCTGAATATCACGGCAAATTACGAACCTTTGCCCGGATTGAAAATTTTCTTCAATGCCAACCGTACCGAACGATACAACTATCAGGCGTACTATTCGCCAACGGCTGAAGGTTCGGGCGATGTGGTGGAGAAAAACAAATCTACAACAGGAGCTCTCACACTGAGTTATTTTACGCTTCTCACTGCTTTTGAGGGAGTTGACGAAGCAAACGACTACTATTCGCCTACGTTTGAAAAATTTAAAGAATACCGACAGGTTATTGCCGACAGGCTTGCCAACCGCTACGGCGAAAACAATCCATCGTACGACCCATTGGTTAACCCGCGCTATGGTTTGGAGGGCGAACCTGCTCGTTTTACACAAGATAGCTATTATAGAAACGGCTACGGTCCTCTTTCGCAAGAAGTGCTGCTTCCTGCATTTTTGGCTGCCTATACCAAACGTACACCCCAAAGCATAGCTCTAAACATTGTGCCAGAGGGTGAAACCACTTTCCAAAAAATTCTCAACAGCTTGCCTATGCCCAACTGGAGAGTGCAGTACGATGGACTGTCGAAACTCGAATTTCTAAAATCGTTTGTTCGGCGCATAAATATTGACCATTCGTACAAGTCAACCATGACTCTTGCCGGATACCGTGAACCTTTGCGTACACAAGAAACTATGGACGGCAGAGACGAGATACAGGATTTTATTCCCCAATACGAAATTCCGGGTGGTATTTCTATCCGCGAAGATTTTAGCCCATTGGCAAAAGTGGATATTACATGGAAAAACAACCTGATAACCAATCTCGAATTTCGCAAACAGCGCGAGATGAACCTCAGTTTTACCGACAACCGCTTGCGCGAAATGCAAAACAACGAAATTGTATTTGGTACAGGTTTCCGATTTTCGGAAGTGCCTTTGACAATTGTGCTCCCCGGAGGCGAAAAATCGAGCTTCAAAAGCGATTTGGATATTCGTATTGACTTCTCTTTCAAGGATATGACAAGCATTATTCGCAGTTTGGAGGAGGAGATAGATTTAGATAAATCGGATTTGATGCCCGGTTCTCAAAACATTTCGATAAAAACAACGGCAGACTATAGATTGAACGAGCGTTTTAGCATTCGGTTCTACTACGACCATGTGTTTAATACGCCCAAAATATCGAACTCCTATCCTACTCAAAACCTGAAAGTTGGCTTTACCATTCGGTTCAACCTAATACCGTAATAGCTCAAAAGATGAGTAGAATAAAAGTGGATTCGCCACGCTTGAAGGAAAATAACAACCTTCGAGCGTGGCAAAGCCACCCTCGACCCGCAATCTACCACGCATAGCCAAGCCCCAATTCAATATAATCGGCATTCAATAAGTTGGCTTTGAGTGCCATGCCTGCAAAAAAGTGAGGGCGTAAAAAATATCTGAAACCAATGCGTTCGTATATAAAATGTTTTTCTACATTGTTGCGTTTCAGCAAATATGCTCCGAGATGAAAAAAAAGTTCGGTTTTGCCCATCACAAAATCGCACGAACCATACAAACCAGAGCTAAACATATCGCTTTTTTTCCATTGAGTACTGTCGTCAAATGGCGACTGAAACATTGCGCTTCTGTCCATAAAAACATCGGCACCGCCTCCAAAACGATTTATACTGCCCGTCAATCGGCTGATATTGTAAGTTAAAGCGGTGGCATAATACAAGGTATTGGAAAGTATATGAGCATCTTTCAGCCCCTGTCCCCACAAAATGTACTGCCTTGTTTTTCTATACGGCAAAATATCGGTACCCTTCCACTGATGAATATTTTTAATGTCGGTAAGTTTAATTTGAGCACCCATTTCGGCTATGTACGAATTTAAGCCATAGTTGGGCAAATTCAACTTCCCGTTCGAAAAATGATTGAACGAAACTCCGCAAAATACATCAATCTGAGAATGAACACGATAAGCAAATTGATGCGAAAAGGCAAAATACGCATTCAAATGACTGCCAATGAGCACATTGAGAGGATTGGTTTGAAAATCGAATTTTTTAGTCAGATAGCCCAATCCTGACTCAAATTGCATATTCATCGAAAATTTATTTTTTTGATAATAAGTAGCTAAAAACGAAGTAGATACCGTATAAGATTTGCCCAAATACGTTGGACTCCCAAAATCGAGATAAAAAAAATTGAATCCCACTTTGGGGTACTTGTATTGTTTGTGCCATTTCTTTTTGCCATCGAGCCAAATAAATACGCTACCGTTTATTTTATTCAGATAACCAAACGACAAAAACTTTGTAGCACCGTGTGCATAAATGAGTTGCCCTTTATTTATATCTGCCGAAAAATGGAGTTGATTTTTTAACTGAGCAAAAGTATGTATCGAAAAAAATAAAAACAAAAAAACAATCGAGTATTTACGTATCTTTTCCATTGGACAATTACATTCTAAAAACACCATTTTGAGTAGGTAAATATTTACAATTGAGCGACATAGAAATTCCCATAGCAATTATTTTGCGCGTGTCGGTGGGGTCAATAATTCCATCGTCCCAAAGGCGCGAAGTGCTGTAGTATGCCGAACCTTCGGTATCGTATTTCGACAAAATTGACGCTCTCAATTCATCTAACTGTTTCTTATCCAAATTCTTACCATTTGCCTTCAACTGCTCTTCTTTTATGGTGATTAATACATCGGCTGCCTGCTCGCCCCCCATCACCGAAATTTTTGCGTTGGGCCACATAAACAGCAATCGCGGATTGAACGCCCTGCCTGCCATAGCATAGTTGCCAGCACCAAACGAACCACCAAAAATAACCGTAAACTTGGGCACATTGGCATTGGCAACAGCGTGCACAAATTTTGCCCCGTCGCGAGCTATGCCACGGCGTTCGTAGTCTTTGCCCACAATAAAACCGGTGATGTTTTGCAAAAACAAAATGGGGATGTTGCGCGAGGTACACAATTCAACAAAGTGCGCACCTTTGAGCGAAGTTTCGGAAAACAAAACACCGTTATTTGCCAATATACCAACAGGATAGCCCATAATGCGGGCAAATCCACAAACAAGCGTGGGGGCATAGCGTTCTTTAAATTCGTGAAACAAACTGCCATCTACCATTCGCATTATAATCTCCTTAGAATCAACAGGTTTTTTTAGTTCGATGGGTGCAATGCCGTACAATTCCTCTGCCGGATATGCTGGATGTACAATTTCGGCACGTTCCAAAAACTGCCGTTCGGCTGGCGTAATGCTTTCAAAAATATCGCGGCAAATTTGCATCGCATGGTGGTCGTTTTCAGCCAGATGGTCGGCAACTCCCGAAATAGTGGTGTGCACCAAAGCTCCTCCAAGTTCTTCGGCTGTAACCTCTTCGCCGGTGGCAGCCTTCACCAAGGGCGGACCTCCAATAAATATAGTTCCCTGGTTTCGTACAATGATGGTTTCATCGCTCATGGCGGGAACATAAGCACCCCCAGCAGTACACGAACCCATAACTACTGCAATTTGAGGCACTTTCATAGCCGAAAGTCGGGCTTGGTGGTAGAAAAACCGTCCAAAATGGTCGCGGTCGGGAAACACATTGGCTTGTTCGGGCAAAAACACCCCTCCAGAATCGACTAAATACACACAGGGCAAGCGATTTTCTAAGGCAATTTCCTGCGCTCTGAGGTGTTTTTTTATGCCTTCTTTTATATACGTGCCACCCTTCACAGTAGCATCGTTGGCAATTATCATCGCCTCCTTGCCGTGAATTTGCCCTATGCCCGTTACAATTCCAGCCGAGGGGAATTCATCGTTGTACATTCCGTTGGCAGCCAATGCCGAAAGTTCGAGGAAGGGAGTGTTGGGGTCAATCAACAATTCAATTCGCTGACGTACAAGTAGTTTACCCCTCTCAATGTGTTTTTTTACTGCAATGTCGGAGCCTCCATTTTGTACTTCGGCAAGTTGATTTTTGAATTTGCTGAGTAAAACGGAGTACGCTTTTTGATTTTCTAAAAAATCGGCAGAATTGGTTTTTATATTCGATTGTAATTTTTTCATCTTTAAAATGTATTTGGGGTGTGATGCAATTCACCAAAGATACTCAATAATTCAAACGAATACAAATAATAGAATTGCATTTTAAATTTTAAAACTGTAAATTTGTACTACGATTTCAACAAAATAATGAAGCAAATTTAGTAGATGTTAAAAAATTATCTCACCATAATTGTTCGTAATATATTGCGATACAAGCAATTAACAGCCATAAATGTGCTTGGGCTTGCTGTAGGTATGGCATCGTTTTTTACCATTGTACTCTACCTCAAATACGAACTATCGTTCGACAAATTTAACCACGACTACGAAAATATATATCGTATAAATTTCACGTTAACAGACCCTTCGAAAGAAAAAAGTAATTATGCATCCTCTCCTATTCCTCTCAAAAAAAATGTTGAAAAATTTGAGGGAGTAAAATATGCCTGTCGTTTTTCGCAGACCTACGACAAAATGTATTTTTCGGAAAACGATTCCCTTATTTTCACCAGCGATGGTGGAATTTTTGCCGATAGCTCACTATTCGATGTGTTTACATTTCAGTTTCTGAAAGGAGATAAAAACGCACTCAATTTACCCAACACAATGGTGTTGACACGTTCGTTTGCCATCGAAAAATTTGGAACCATTGATTTAGTAGGCAAAACATATCGAATTGATAATCAATTTGATTGTAAAATTATGGGAGTTATCAACGATATACCTTCCAATTCGCATTTTTCGGCAAAATTTCTGATTTCGTTTTCAACTGCAGAACTAATTTTTGATGACTTAATTAACGAAAACTGGTTTTCGCCACCGGCATATACTTTTATCCGAATAGAGGAGAATAGCTACCAAAAGGTAGAACAACAGTTGAAAAATTTTGTAGTTCCAGTAAAAAACGATTCCATTTTTCGCAACACTCTGATTGAATTTTCGCTAACACCCTTAACAAAAATTCATCTGTTTTCGCACCTGCAAAACGAGTTTAACCAAAACCGCAAACTCACCGATATTTTGTTTTTTTCTACAGTGGCATTGTCAATTTTGCTCATAGCTTGCTTCAATTTCATCAATTTGTCAACGGCAATGGCATTTACACGCGCAAAGGAAACGGGTATCCGAAAAGTGATGGGGGCAAGTCGCCAAAATTTAATTTTTCAGTTCTTAGGCGAAGCTCAATTAATGGCTTTTGCAAGTATGGGGTTGTCGTTTTTTATCCTCGAAGTTTTTATTCCTGTTTTCAATAAGCTATTAGAAACCAACATTGTACTACATAATTTCAATTCAATTTCTTCCTATTTGTTACTCATCTCCATCACCATTCTTACAGGCTTATTTTCAGGCATTTATCCAGCTATTCTCATTTCTGGGTTCAATGCTATTCAGGTGTTGAAGGGGGTGATTCGGGTAGGAGTTTTGAGCCGAATTATTCGAAAAATATTGGTAACAGCCCAATTTACGGTAACCATTGTTTTGATTATTTCCACGATTTTTATTTTCAAACAAGTAGTTTTTTTCTTTAAAAAATCGTTGGGTTTCGATGCAGATAAGGTGTTGAATGTACTTTTTCTGAATCCAGAAGACAAAAGCATTCAGAGCTTTCTTGATTTTAAAGAAAAACTACTGAAAATTCCTGATGTAGAAAGTGTAACATTTTCGATGGGCTATCCTTTTGGCGATATTAATTCGCTTTATATTCGCACCGCAGATGGGCAAAAGGTTGAAAAACGCACCAATTTTATGATGATAGACAGCTCATTTTTTGAGGTGTATAAAATTAAGACTGATTCGATTCTTTTTCCGATAAAGACCGATTCGACAATAATAAAATGCTTTGTGAATCAAACATTTATCGATTCTATTAGAATTGAAAACCCTGTAGGAAAACGAATCACCTTAAAGAACAACAAAACGCTAAAAATAGTGGGTGTAGTAAGCGATTTTCATTACCGCTCACTTGCCTATTCCATTACACCACTGGTACTTGTGCGGTATGAAGCAAACGATTCAACATTTTTTCCCCCCGTTTTTTCAATGAAAGTAACATCGAAAAATAAAGAAAAGGTGAATGCTATTGTGAATTTTTTTCAAAAAGAATTTCCCACCAATGCGGTTAGCTTTAGCTTTATCGAAGAAAAAATTCCGTTCGAATATCGCCGTCAAATGGAATCGGGAAGTTTGCTCGCAAACTTTGCTCTCATTTCTATTGCCATAGCTTTACTGGGATTGATGGGACTTGTGGCTTTTACATCGAAACGAAGGACAAAAGAAATTGGTATCCGAAAAGCCAACGGAGCTTTTACCATCAATATAATTTTAATGCTTATTTTTGAACATTTGCAATTGGTATTTTTTGCCATTATTGTAGGATTTGCGGTTTCGTATTTTATTGTAGATAAGTGGCTCGACTTTTTTGCATACCGAATCCCGATAATTGTTGAACCATTTCTATATACAGCCGCAAATTTAATTGTAATAACGAGCTTGATTGTTGTTGTACAAGCATACAAAGCAGCGAGCCGCAATCCAGTGGAATCGTTGAAATACGAATAAATTTTTTAACCCCTCGAAATATGCAATGGAATATAAATGAAATACTTACAGACTACCGACTTGCTTGCCTGAGTCGTCATTTGAGTATTATCGGCAGAAAAGAAGCCTTGCTTGGCAAAGCAAAATTTGGAATCTTGGGTGATGGAAAAGAAATTGCACAAATTGCTCTTGCCAAAACATTTGAGAAGGGCGATTTCCGCTCTGGCTACTACCGCGACCAAACATGGATGCTGGCATTGGGCTTGCTCACTCCGGTTCAATTTTTTGCCATGTTGTATGGCGATACCAACAAAGAACACAACCCGCACAACGGTGGCAGAATGATGAACAACCACTTTGCCAGCCAAAGTATTGACGACAACAACGAATGGAAAAATCTGACGGAACAATTCAATTCGTCTGCCGATATATCGTGCACTGCCGGTCAAATGCCGCGAATGATGGGTTTGGCTTTGGCATCGAAACTATTTAGAGAAAATACTGATTTACATAGCTTTACTCATTTTACAAACAAAGGAAACGAGGTTGTTTTTGGAAGTATTGGCGATTCGAGCACATCAGAAGGACATTTTTTTGAGGTGATGAATGCCGCAGGAGTCGTGCAAGTGCCCATAGCTATGTCGGTATGGGACGATGGGTGGGGCATTTCGGTACGCAAAGAGTTGCAAACCACCAAAGGCAGTATCTCGGATTTGATGGCGGGTTTTCGCAAAACAGAGCAATCGAATGGGTTGCATATATATAAAGCCCAAGGTTGGAATTACGCACAACTAATTGAAACATACAGAGAAGGAGTTGATTTGTGCCGCAAAAATCATACTCCAGTTTTGTTTCATATCGAAGAAATGACACAACCTTTGGGGCATTCCACCTCTGGCTCGCATGAACGTTACAAATCGGCAGAACGCTTGAAATGGGAACAAGACTATGACCCAATAAAAAAAACCGCCGAATGGATTGTGCAGAATCATTGGGCAACAATTAATGAATTGGAAGATATTGAAAATGAGGCTAAAAACGAAGCTCAAAAAGCACGAACCGATGCGTGGCAAAAATATATGAAACCGATTGAGCACAAACGCTCTGAATTGGTTCAAATACTTGAAACTAAGCGTTGTGTGTGTCCGATACAGAAACAAAATGTGATAAACCAACTGACAGAGGAACTGAAAACCAACCCAAGCCCCATTCATAGCGATAACTACAAGGTTGCCAACAAAATACGCAGATATTTGTGCACCACTTGCCCTGCCGACCGCGACCTAAAAAGTAAACTCAATCATTGGATTGATGGAGAATTGCGCATACACTCCAAAGCATACAGCAGTAATTTGTATGCCGAAAATAATGCCAATGTACTGAATATCAAAAAAATAGAACCTATTTACAACTCTTTGGAAGAATCGGTGCCGGGGCGCGAAATATTGCAACGCAACTTTGATGCTTTGTTTGCTAAAAATAAGCTACTTGTGGCATTTGGCGAAGATACAGGAATGCTGGGAGGTGTAAACCAAACCATGGCTGGAATGCAGCAAAAATATGGTAAGTGTAGGGTGTTCGATTCGGGTATCCGCGAAACAACTATTGTGGGTAAAGCTATTGGTTTGGCACTCAGAGGTTTTCGCCCTATTGCCGAAATTCAGTATTTCGACTATATTTTGTACGCCTTGCAAACCCTTAGCGATGACTTGGCAACCCTACGCTACCGCAGCAACGGAGGGCAAAAAGCACCGGTGATAATAAGTACCCGTGGACACCGACTGGAAGGAATTTGGCATTCAGGCTCACCTATGGGCATGGTTATCAATTCTATACGCGGCATAAATATTTGTGTGCCTCGCAACATGACCAAGGCTGCAGCATTTTACAACTCACTGCTCGAAAGCGATGACCCTGCGCTGGTGGTGGAGCCACTCAATTCGTACCGAATTAGAGAACAATTGCCTACAAATTTTGGAGAATTTAAAGAGCCTTTAGGTGTGCCCGACATTGTGGAGCAAGGCACAGATATTACGATAGTTACTTACGGAGCCTGTGTTCAGATAGCCGCAGATGCAATGGTGCATTTGAAATTTTTTGGCATTTCGTGCGAACTAATTGATATTCAAACTCTTATACCTTTCGATGTGAATGGAGTGATTGCAGAATCGCTGAAGAAAACAAATCGAATTTTGTTTTTTGATGAAGACGTACCCGGTGGGGCAACTGCCTATATGATGCAAAAAGTGCTTGAAAATCAGATGGGATACGCCTACCTCGATTCGCCACCTGCCACGCTCACAGCTAAAGAACATAGACCCGCTTATTCATCGGATGGCGACTATTTTTCAAATCCCAACTCAGAAGATGTGTTTGATAAAGTATATGAAATTATGCGCGAAGCCTATCCCAAAAAGTATTTATAATCAATGGCTTACATATATTTATTGAGCAAACGGAACAAAATATCGGGGCGAATGGGCTTCGGCATATAATCAATGCAACCTGCCGATAGACATTTTTCGCGGTCGTCAACCATTGCATTTGCTGTTTGCGCAATAATAGGAATATCGTTTCGAATGGCTTTAATTCTACGGGTTGCTTCATAGCCGTTTATTTTTGGCATTTGCATATCCATCAGAATGATGTCTATTTGAGGCGATTGCGACATAATGTTTATGGCTTCGCTTCCATCTTTGGCGTGGATAATTTTAACATTGGTTTCTGCCAAAATTTCGCTGAGGTAAATAAAACTGGCAACATCGTCTTCTGCTACCAAAATACTTTTATCTGCCCAATGGTACAAAGAACGCTTGGTTGCTAATTCATTTGTCCGTTTGGGCAGATTTATAACGGGTTTGTAGGGTATGGTGAAGTAAAAAATTGAGCCTTTGCCCACCTGCGACTCCATCCAAATATCTCCTCCCAACAAGTTGATAATTCCTTTGCAAATAGGCAATCCCAAACCGGTACCGCCATATTTTCGGGTAGATGAACTATCAACTTGCCTAAAACGTTCGAATACCACCTCTGCCATTTCGGGCGGAATGCCAATTCCGGTATCTTTTACAGCTATTAAAATATTTGGTTCCTTTAATTCCACACTCATTTGAATAACCCCTTCGTGGGTAAATTTTACGGCATTGCCCAGCAAATTGGAAACCACCTGTCGCAAACGTACGGCATCGGTGTAAATGGTGCATTCATTTTCGCTGATACCAAATTTGAGTTCGATACGAACTTTCGATTTCTTTTGCTCAATAATCTGCTCATTGTAAAACGATTGCAAATCGGCAAGTAAGCCATGCAGGTCGGTTTCAATTTCGAGAATATTCAACTGATTGGCTTCTATTTTCGAGATGTCGAGTATATCGTTGATAATGGTGAGCAGTTCGTGGCTGCTTTTGTTGATAAATCGTATGTACTTGTCTTTTTTTTCATCATTCACATTAGGCTTGCTCAATAGTTCTGAGAATCCCAAAATGCCGTTCATAGGAGTGCGGATTTCGTGCGACATATTTGCAAGGAAAGCCGATTTGAGAAGGTCGGATTCTTCGGCTTTGAGTTTAGCTTTTTCGAGTTCTTCTTGGTATTTTTTTCGTTCAGTAATGTCGCGCAACACGCTTGTAATTTTCAAATCTCCGGTTTTTTTGTCTCCAATGGCTTTGTTCGATGTTTCAATCCATGTGTATCTCCCATCTTTTTTCTTCATTCTAAAAGTGATGGTATCCACCGTACCTATTTGAGAAAGAACCTTTTCGTGCGAAGTACGCAAAATCAACATATCGTTGGGATGAACAAAGAAAAATGAATTCATATTCAAAAGTTCGTTGGGAGCAAAACCAATAAGCTGCAAACTTGCCGACGACACGTAGATAAAAATACCATCAATAGTGGTTTGAGCAATCATGTCGGTGGCATTATTGGCAATAAGGCGGTACAATTCCTCACTTTTGGTGAGAGCTTTTTCTGCCTTTTCTCTTTCGGCAATTTCTTTAATGAGCTGAATATTTGAATTTTCCAATTCTTGAGAACTTTTTTCGCGCAGGTCTATGTCCATTTTTATGGTTCGTACCATTTTGTTGAAAAAAAGTTCAATATTTTTAAATTCGTCTTTCGAATTTATTTTTAGTTCGTAATTGTAATCCTTTTCTTCTACTTTGTTGATACCGTTAATGATTTGGGTAATGGGTTGAGTTATAATTCTTGAAATCAATACCACCACCACCACCATAATTAATGTAACAAGCAACGTGAGTGTAATAGTGTTTCGAATGAGCGTGTTTATATTTTCGTCAACAATATCGTGAGTAAATAAAATTTCGCCATTTCCAAAAATTTCGTTGTCCCACACTATCACTAACTTTTTGGAAATCAGATTACTATTTTGTGTATTATTCACATTGAGCGACAAGTTGATTTCGTTGGTAATGTCCACTACTTTAATGCCTACAATTTCGTTGTCGTTGAGAAAGCCTTGCATAATGGCTTCTACTTTTTTAGTTTCAATGTCTTTTACCGATTTTGCCAGTGCTTGCTGCACAATTTCGATGGTATAATTAATTTTGGTATCCAAGCGTTTGTCTTCTTTGCTTTTCTGCATAAAAACTATCACAAGACCAAAAATTACATTCACAAAAATAATGGGTAGAATTACACCAAATAATATTTTATTTCTCAATTTCATAATGTAGTATATTTCAATAAATTATAATAAGAAATTAAAAGTCATCAAAAAAAAAATTTAATCAACCTTAAACTGTTCAATACTAAAGTGCGATGTATATTTTTGCGAATAGGCTTTGAAACTAAAACTGGTACAATTCAACTGTTTAATTTCTTTTGCATTTGAAACAATTTTTAGGTCGAAAACATAATCGTGCATTGCTCTTTCTACCAGATTTTGCGTATCATCGAAAATATGTGCAATAACAGCGGCTCCCGCTTTTTCGTTTCCGCCTGCAATGGCAGCTACTTTGTTTTGTTTCAGATAGTTAACATTTGTTGGTGTAAACCCAAAACTACCAATTACAAAATCAACACCGGGTTTCAGACCGTTTGCTTCTGCAACTTCAATTACTTTTTCGGTTGCTGTGTACGAATATGTAATCACTATGCCTACATTTTGTTTTAGTTTTGCTTTAATAAACGAAGCTCCGTCTTCGCCCTCTACTTCATTTTTTTGCTCAACTCCCGTAATACTCTTATTTCGTTTTTGAACATTATGTACACCTATCATAATTTCTTCCGATGACCTGTTGACTCCCACCCCTGTAAATACCAATACGCAAAATTTACCTATTTTAATTTCGCTTGCCTTTTCTGCCAACAATTCCATAAGTTCGGAGGCTGCCAAAGTGTAATCGGGCAATAGTGCGCCTAAAATTCGATTTTTAGGTATTTTTAATTTCGATTTTTCCTCGTTGTCAAAGCCTTCGTTGAGCAAAACAAAGCGTATATTTGTATTTTGCAAAATGTGCATAAATTCATCGCCAATAGCACGGTCGTCAGTAAGCACAATATAATCGGGTTGAGTGGGACTTTGCTTTATTTTTTCAGCCATTTCTCTGGTTTTGCTGTGTCGGCAATCGGCATTTCTTACATCAAAATCTATTTTAAATTGGTTAGCAGCCTCTTGCATACAATCGCTGGTATTGTTCCAAAAT
>JFJP01027563.1_pt1 | contig 16624 bp, 13 predicted proteins | sample 431651 | NCBI WGS metagenome assembly JFJP01 (sample SAMN02602958, study PRJNA72255) | Microbial mat metagenome, whole genome shotgun sequencing project. | biome: fresh water; feature: sink hole; material: water; isolation source: purple microbial (photo- and chemosynthetic) mats found in... | reverse complement strand
TTAAAAACAAACCACCCCAATTTATCAACCCATAAACTCAAACACAAAATTTTAGCAGAAAAATGTGAAGGCTGTCCCAACCTTCTATCAACTACCACAACAACAACAACATCAGCAACTCATTTGCAGAAAGTTGGGGTTTATTATGGTAATTGGAATGGTTATGGAAGAAATTTCCAAATATGCAATGTTCCTGGTGATAAAATAGATTATCTATTTTATTCATTCTTAGACCCTTCAACTGGAAAATGCCAATTTTCAGATCCTTATCTTGATTTGAATTTTGCTGGACCTGCTGATGGAGTGTGTGGTGGTTCTGTTCAGACTTATGCAGCTCCTGTTAAAGGAAATATGTATCAATTGATGAAGTTGAAACAAAAATATCCCAATCTCAAGGTGATTGCATCAATAGGGGGTTTTACCTATTCAAAAGCTTTTCATAATTACATCGGAAGTGCGATAGCTCGAACCAATCTTGTTACTTCTTGTGTAAAACTCTTGAAAACTTATGCTTCTTCTTTTGATGGATTTGATGTTGATCTTGAATTCCCTTGCATTTCAACTGACCTTCCTTGTGGAGAGAATATAATCCCTACCTCAGATGATAAGGGTAATTTTGCAGCTTTGCTTCAAGAATTCCGAAAACAAATGGGCCCAACACCAATTCTGAGCATCGCGACCTCTGCCGATCTTGTAAAAATCAAAGCATTAGACTTCACCAAATTAGATCCTATACTGAATTTCTATAATATCATGAGCTATGATTTTACAGGAGGTGAATATGGAGTCTCTTACACTGGTCATCATACTCAACTAAAATCCAATCCAGCTGATCCTGTTGCTTATAGAAAAACCTTATCATCTGAAATTGCAGCTAGCACTTTTGTTGCCAATGGAGCAAGCCCTAGCAAAATAAACATAGGTGTAGCTTTTTATGGAAAAAGCTTTAAAATAGCTCAAACTGCAAGCAGTGGACCTTTTTTAAGCTCTTTAGGAGCACCCACTCAAGGAACTTGGGAACCTGCAGTTTTTGATTATAGTGATATTGTTAAAAATTATTTAACAAGCAGCAATTATTTTTTCGATCCAGTTTCAAAGGCTTCTTACATTATGGACAAAGAAAAAGGATTGTTCATTACTTATGATGACCCAGCCAGCATTAAAGCTAAGACGAGTTTTGTGAGAGAAAAAGGATATCAGGGAGTTTTTGCTTGGCAAATATCTTCGGATTCAAGTGATTTTCAATTAACCCAGGCTATGGGACAATAAATTTATTTAGTTTATTTATTTTATCATAAATTAAATTAAAAAACAATTTCTTTTTTAAAATTTTTTTTCTTGATAAAAAAAATTTAATTTTTAAAAAAATAATTTTGTCTTAAAATTTAAAAATAAAATAAAATTGGAATAATTGGTTTTTTTTTAAAAAAAAATCTTATTTCATTCATTCATTAAAATGTTTTTTCTTATTGATCTTAATCATTCTCCCTCTTTGTTATTTTTTCTCCTCCCAAACTTGCGTCCGGAAAATATTCTGAATCGTTTCCAGCAAAGTCGCCTGCATTTTTTCATTCAAGCTATAAATCTTTGAGAAGGTTTTGCACAAAACATGTGGATCATCACTTTTTCTCACTGGAATCCTTGCAATCTTCCCCGGTCCATAATTAATATCCAAATACAACAAAGGTTCTTCTTTCCCACTATTTTCTTTCTCCTTGGTATCATACTTTTTCTCAAAGCTAAACGGTTGAAAAACAGTCGGTTGCAAGCCATCACCCTTAGCTTTTCCCATATTTTCAAATAGATTGATCTTCTCTTGTCTTTCTTCACGAGCTTTCGCCACTCTTTCAATAACTTTTTCCGCCCCTTTCACATTATTTGTATTAGCAGAATAAAGACTCCTCTCAAGATTTTTATTCACATTTGTTTGAGGCTTGAAGGTGCAGCCTATTAATTTCTCTTCTTCTCTGTTTTGAATAATCTTGTTATTGATCAGTTCTTTCTCGAATTTTTTCTTATAAAGCTCATAAAGTCTTTCATAAGTTTTTCTCTCATCGTTCTCAGGATTTTCATTGCCGTTCTCGTTTTTTGTCTCGATATTCTCAGAGGTTTTTTCTTCAGTTACTGGTTTCTTCTTTCCTGAGCTGATTTTCTTGTTGATTTTCGGTGCAAAAGTGCAGTCGCGATTGTCTTCTTTCAATCTGGCTTTGGTTTCTTCTTCTTTTTTCTTTGATTCGTATTTTGAGTAATTATACAGTAAATCATACCGATTCTTCGAAAGATCTTTCATGCTATTGCTACTGACTAGCTTAGCAAAATAATTATCCTGTGAGTCTAAATTCTTGGATTTCTCATTGATTTTCGGCTTGAAATCATACACTTTTACCGAAGGTTCATGTTCTTTATCAAGTTTTATCTCTTTTGTTGAATAGATGGTCATAACTTTAGTTTTATCCACAAACAGTTCGCGGAATTTCCCAATGAATTTTGTTAAAGGAAGACAAAGATCCCCTTCATATAAAGCCTCTATATCAAGATTCCTTTCTTTCTCATGGTTTTCTCTGATGGGAACTTCTTGTTTCTTAAAAGAATTTAGAAGTCTTTCCCTTATGAGACTCGCAACAATGAATTTCTCTCTATTAGTCTCTAATAAAGCCAAAATCACATCCAAAAGCAATTGACAAGGAATTAAAACTATCGAATTTTCACTCAAAAGATCTTTAGCTTCTTTTTCAGAGGATAATAACTGCGGAATTATGAGAATTTTCCAGAAATGCTCATGAAAATTACTCTCTTTTTCAAGAACTTCTAGCCCAAATTTCTCTATTTCTGCTGGTTCAAAGCACAATTTTTCCAAGTGACTGTTTCTTTTATAATGAGTTCCTTTAAAAATACCTAATTTTTCCATAAAACTCCCAATGTCTTGGAAATTTAACAGTCCTTTATTATTAGGACTCTCAATATCTTCGAGTAATTTCCCCAAACTTTTCTCCATGTTTTTCAGCACTATTTTCTTAGAATTAAGCCCTATTTTATCTTGATTAATCGATCCGTTTATATCATGTTTCTGCTGTTTTATCAAATCATCATGCTTTTGTTTCTTCATTAAGCCTTGGTTATAAAGTTCATCAACCCTGGACAATATAATATCCTTGTTTTCAACAATTTGATCAAGGTTTTTCTTTGTCAAGGATTTATTGATTTTGGGTTTGAAAGTATATTCATCTTGATTTTCTTTGATTTTCGTTTCGCTGTTCATTTTCATGAAATATGAAGCGAATTCTTTACTTTGCAGGTTTTCTTTCTCGAGACTATTGAAATTCTTTGTGAGTTTGATGGGTGGTTCTTTGAAGCTACTGTCCGTTTCAAATAAGTTGCCACTGCTTTTCATCAAATATTTTTTGTTGTCAGGAGTGTTCAGTCCTTTGCTCTTGTTTATTGAAATATTCAGATCATTTTCTAACTGTTGACGTTTGGCTTGCAGGTCTTTTTCAAGATTTTCATATTCTTCGATCAGTTTCATCTTATCATTAATTATTTTATCATATTCTTCTCCTTTGGCTTTGTCAATTTCTTCAAGAAAATCTGCATCTAGGGATTTTTCTTGATTTGCTACAAGAAGAGCTTGTTCCAAGGTTTCTTGGGCAGGATTTGAGGTTCTTTCCATATGTTTTATTGGAAAATCTGATTGGTTTTTTTGAAAAATTCAATAAATTAAAATAACGAAATAATTTTTGTTTTGGTTCAGAAGTTGAAAAAAAAAATATTGGTTGACATATTAAGAAAAAAAACTTGGAACAAATGTCTTTTTTTTTAAAAATAAAACAATAAGAAAAAAAACTTTAAAACAATGCTTTTTTAAAAAAATAATGTTTAAAAAAAAAAAAACCATGTTTTTTTTTTAAGAAATGCAGTAATATCCTAATTTTTAATAAAATGACGAATGCAATTTTTTTAAAAAAAAAAATTAAGAAAAAAGAAAAACACTACGATATTATTATCAAAAATTAACGAATTTAATTAGTTTTTAAATATTTTCTCAATAATTTTGGTATATGGACCCACTTCCTCTAACAGTCCTAAATGATTTCCTCAATAGACCCACTCAATTACTCCCTTATGCTTTCCTCAAAAACAATAAATTTGATCCTCCAAAACATCAACATATCAACTACATTGACTCAATAGTGAATGATAATAATTTCATTTCATCTTATAGCAAGGCTTATCAAATCAAAAAACAAACCAAAAAAATTCAAGCTGTGTCCTTTATTCAAACTTGGTTCAAAAAGTTCAAATTCAAAGTCGATCTAAACAAAGATAATGAAGAGAAGTATGAGCAGATCATTGAAAAAATCATTAGGAACCAAGCAGCGATGAAGATTCAAAAATTTTTTTGCAAAAATTTTAAAAATGTAAAAAAGGAGAGAAATTACCAAAAAGTGCAAAAAATGGGAAAAGTGAAAATTTTGAAAAATGAAAAAGAAAACAAAGATGAAAAAAATAACAATAGACATAAAATTCAGATTTTAATGAAAGAATTGCAAGAACAAAATACTGAAATGAATGTTGAGGAGTTAAAGGATCACGATTTTGATGAAAGAATTCTGAAAAAAGTTATGAATTACTTCTATTATCAAAACAATCGATTAAAAGATGAAAATGCATACATAAAGACGAACTTGTAACTATTGATTTCTTCAAAGCCAATATTTTTATTTTATTTTGAAATATTATAGAAAAGAAGAGTTTAAAACAAGAATTTTAGAAGAACAGTCAAATTTACAAAAAATAATCACTGAATATCAAAGGTTTTTTTAATAAAAAAAATAGAGTTGTGAATGTTTTTGCGTTAGTTAGTTTTATTCAAAAATTACTGAAAGAGAAAAAAGATCTGAATGTTATTAATGAGAATTTAAAAGGGAAGCTTTCATCACACAAATCAGCATATCACATGAATTTTTCTTCTCTAAAAAGCAAATAGAATTTATTTGATTTTACATAAAAAAAAATGAGTTTTGAGAGGGAATTTATTTATTCTGATAAAAATAAATAAAATAACTAAAAAGCTATAATGTTATGATGAAAAAACAGAAAAAATTAATTATTTTTCAGCAAATAAAATGCTTTGCAATAAATTTTTTGAAAAACAACAATTTTTTTTTAATACATTATTAATTAATTCTTGTCTTATCAATTAACTTTCTCTTTTTAAAGGATTTTTTTGTGGCTGATGTGGAGTTTTCTGTATTTTTTAGATTCGCAATGACTTTCTCCATATTATTTTGTGGGAAGTAATATGTGAAATTCAGCCCATTTTCAAAATCATACCAAAACATATTGAAATCCTTTTCTGCTGGCAGTAATAGCATTCCCGGAGAAACCATCGTAGATTTTCTCGGTAAAAACTGGACACTTCTTTCTTCATTGACCTTCTTTTTTTTTAAAATAAAATTTAAAAAATATGTATTAAAAAAACTATATTTTTTCAAGAAGTTCTAAATAAAAAAAAATTGACTTTTTTTTTTCAAAATACAACATTACTAAATTGAAAGTGATTTGACTGTTTCTTTTGGGTTTTTTAATTGAATTATCTGTCATATTTCTTGTACTTGATCTGTCTTTCTCTACAATGGATTTCTCGATACTCTCATCAGCAGAAGAACTCTCATTGCTATTACTGAGATTATCTATTGAATTATTAATTTGAGAAGCTGCTTCTTGTATTTTTTCTAGATTTTTCAATGTCCGAAAATTTGCCTTTTTTCTTTGGATTTTCAAATTGGACCTTTGTTGAGTGATAGAAGAAGCGAATCGACGAAGATAAAAGAGCTTGTCTGGAACGAAATGCAGCATTGGGCAGTTTTGAATAGTATGGCATTTTTGGAGACAGGATAAGCAGAATTTCATTGAATTATTGCAATTTTTCTCCAATGTCAGTTTGTCCTTTAAATTGCAATATTTTTGCTAAAGTCAATAAAAAAATTAAAGAAGGAATTTTTGTGAAAATTTTTTTTTTATAATGAAAGAAGCAATTGAATGAGATAAAATAATTCAAGTTTTTTGTCAATAAAACAAAATAATTAGAAAAAAAAAATAATTTTTCATAGTTACATAGTCCTCCAAATTTGATTTGATGATTTTCAAGAAATCATCTTTTTTTATTTCGAAGACTGTGGAGAAATTTTTGCTGACAACAGAAGAATTTCGCTTTTCTTCTGTCATAAAAGTGTCCCAACCAAATATTTCCCCTGCCTTTTTTTTTATAGATTTAAATGAAAAATTAAAATTATATTTAGTTTACGTTTATGTTTCTAATCACTTTTCTGGCGACCCCTTTTTGAGCCTCACACATTTCTTCTAAATTTCCTCTGATAAGAATGTAGAAAGAATGCTCATCTACGTCATTTTCCTAATAAATTAAATTAAAAAAATGAATTCCTATCTCAAAATAACATAAAAAAAAAAAGAGCTAAAATAAAAATTCTGAAATAAATTAAAAAAAAAAATCATAAACATCATAATAGAAAATTTTAAAAATGAACAAAATGTTATAAAAACACAGAAAATTAAACAATAAAGAAAGAATTCAGAAGAACAATAAATTAATTATAAAACACAATTTTAATAAAAAATATTTTAAAAAAAATAATACTTGATAAATATATTCCTCTGGGCTAAAAGTGAGTGATCTTAGTGACATCACGATTTTTTCCTTGGATTCATTCGAAAAATTCTCTTGAAAAAATGGCACCTTATTAATAAATTTCCCATAAGATTCCATCAAGACTTCTTTCTTCAAGGACTTGGTCAATTTATTTAAAATTTCCGCCTCCTCATTAGTATTGTTTTCATTATTCATCGTATATTCTAGATATTTCCTGACTCTACTCTGCAATTCGAAATTCAAATTTTGTTTTTTCATATATCCATTAATAATCCGAATGGTTTCTTTATAATCATCTTCTTGTTTCGCCATGCCATCCCATATTTTCCTCATGCAATTTATGCAATACCCAAACAAAAAAATTGAGATCATTAATGTGAAAACTCCACAAAAACATTCAATTTTGTTTTGGGGTGAGATTTTCTCTCCAAACCCAATTGTAGCCATCAAAGAAACAGCCCAATAAATAGAATAGGAGTATTTCACATCCCAATATTCTGCTACTAAATTGCTATGATTCAGCCAAGTTGGCATTGCTTCATCTGGGTTGAAATAGGCAACAGCATGCCATAAGCAAGCATTCAAATGGGTGATTGAAAGTAAAATATATAATAAACGAAAGATACTCAGAACATAATCATGCTGTCCATTTGAAGAAATAATCTCTTCGAAATTTGATATTGCTATATTTACACGTTTTGCTTTACAAAACAAAAGCAATTGCAAAAGTTTTATTGAAATAGGATTTCCGAATAGGTTTGAGAAATCATTTCGAAGGAAACTTTGACATAAAACTGGAACGTATGCGATTATATCAAGAATCAAGCCTTTCTTGATATAATGCTTCAGAATTTTTGTTTTTTCTAATACCATTATACCATCTTCATAATATCCAGTGATTAACTTCAAAATAGTATCAAAAATAATCATCATTTCAGGAATCAATATGAGGAAATGCGAGATGGTAGGAGATATGTTGATTTTCTTTAAAGCGTCCACAAACTCATCGTCATAGAAAAAATCAAAGCTTATCTGCATCGGGATGATGAAAAAATAGAGAGTAATCGTCAAGATTATCAAGGTATCCCAAATAACTTTCATTTTCGTGTTGGGTTTGATCACATGGATGTGTTTATCGAAAAATTCCAAAATAGCCCAAAAGAAATCTTTTTTTTTAAATCAAATAAAATTCAAATTTTAAATAATTTTTTTACAAAGCAAATTAAATTAAAAATGAATTTATCTTTAAAATAAAATTATGAAAAAATTTACAAAATCGATAAAGTAAATATTAAAATTATAGCTTTTTATTTAAATTGGAAAGAAAAAAAAAATTTATACTAAGGAGTTTTATGAAATATTTCTTATTTCTTTTGCAAAAATTTTTGATTGAGCGAATGCTTTTCCTAAGGAACTTGTTGTTGATAAAGGAAATAGTTTTCCTATCAGTTAGGTTTCGTTTTGTATATGAAACATCATTAATGAGGTCTAACTGATAATCTGTCACATTATTCAAATTCCTGTATTGTGTTCTTGATCTGAAAAGTTTGGCAGCTTTTAAAATAAAAAAAATCAAGTTGAAAAAATCCAATATTTTCGAAAAAAATCTATTCTTCTTTGATTTAATAGGATTTATTTTAGTGGAATTCGATAAAGTTGGAGGACGACGAAAAGTTTTTGATATTCTCTTCATTATTTGTTGCAAAAATAAAGGAGCTTTTGAACGTTCTTCTAGTTCACTGGGTTTTTCATCAAGTTTGTTCGGTTTTGATGAATTTTGAAGGTTTGATGTATTTTTTCCAAGGTTTGATTGGTTCTGATCTGAGTTTAGCTCTGCTTTAAGAAACTCTTTTCCGTAGAGGATACTTTTTGAAGTAAGATCTTCAACACCGATAAGAAATCTTCTTGATGCTAGAAAATCATAGAGTTTAAAAATAAATATAAGGAAATACTTTTTTTTTGATCCATTTTTTTTATAGATTTTGAATAAAGAAATAAAAAAATTTGATAATCAAAATAATTTTGAATGTTAAAATAAATTTTAACTGAACTTTACTAAGCCGAAATGTCAATAAATTATAAGAAATTTTCATTTTCAAAAAAAACTTAATTTTTATGAAAAAAAAGTTTTAATTTTTTTTTAGAAAAATTTACCGAAAAAAAAAAGTGGGAATACATTTTTTTCAAATTCATAAAAATTAAATGAGAAAAATTCTTTTATTTTTAACATTTTAAAAGTTATTATTTTATTTTTTTAAAATGGAACAAATTAAAGAGTTTTATCTTACTTGCCCTGGCAAAATTTTAATCTCAGGTGGGTACTCAATTTTAACCGAAGGAAATATTGGTATTTCATAAGCAAAATCAAAAAAATTAAATTGTTTTTATCTTAAGGTGTCAGTCTTGCAATCGGTTCACGATTTTATGTGAAATCAAAAATAATCGAAGACATAAACCAAAAAGGCATTTTTATAAAATTTAAGTCTCCTCAATTAGAATCAGAATGGGATTATTCTATCATGGATAAGGGGAAAAACTTAATTTTACAGCAAGAGACTTCTGATAAAAATGTTTTTTTGGAAGCAATAGTGAGGGTTTTTTTCAGTTTTTTGAAAACAATTGATAGTGATAAATTGAAATACCCTTTGGATAAAATAATTTTGGAAGTTGATATTTTTAATGATAAAGAGTTTTATTCTCAAACATGCATAAAAACTCTGCATGAAAAATTCCCGATTTTCCAAAAGAAAAATTTAAAAAAAACAGGTTTTTTTTCGAATTAATAGTAATTCTATATTATTATTTCTTCAGGTATTGGAAGTTCAGCTTGCTTAATTGTTTCTATAGTATCGTCTTTGATGTTTACTTGGAAATTAATTGAGACAAAAACTTTTTCTCTGAATGGTGAGCTTCAATTAAGCAGAATTCATCTTTTGTCGCAAATGACCAATATCATTGCTCAAAATAAGATTGGAAGTGGTTTTGATATAAGTACTGCAGTCTATGGCAGTCAGATTTTCATAAAACTCCCGGAAAATTTTTTAAAAGACAGAATTTTATTGTCATTTAGTCAAATGTGCGATTTTTTTTTTTTGAGAGAGGAACTCAATTTGATAAATAATGAATTTAAGCTCTATGAGTCAAATTTAATAAAAATTCCTAGAATTGATGTGAAAATTTTAATGATAGATTTCACAATTGGTAGTGATACCCGAATTTTAGTTGGAAAAGTGAAAGAGTTTTTAAAAGAAAATAATTTTTTTGTTCAAAGATTTTATGAAGCTTCTAATGAAATTGGTCAAATTTTATTGAAATATTTTGATAATATTAAAAGTCAAAACGAATTTTCTCAAATTTTCCAAGAAAAATGCGATGAATATAGAAGAATTTTAAAAGAATTGGGTGTTTATTCCCATGTTGAAATAGAACCTGATATAATAACGATGATTATGGAGTTTTTGAAGAAAAAATATAAAGATATATTTTATTGCATTTGTCCTGGGGCTGGAGGGTATGATGCAGTTAGCTGTTTGATGAAGAGTGATTGCGAAGTAAATATAAAGGATTTTGAAGAAAAATTTGAGGAATTGAAAATAGGAAAATATCAGAAGGAATTAAAAGAAATCTATGAAAGTAACAAATTTAATTTTGTTCAAGATTTTGAGGAAATTGATAAAAAGCTAAAAAATATTGAGATTAACATTTTTGAAAGAAAAATGGATGCTGAGGGTTTAAAATTGGTTGAGTTATAATTGAAATAAAATTCATAATGATAAAAATTTATCAAATTTACCAAATTTCTGTTTTGAAAATTTTTAAATTATTTGAAATTCTCATTTTTGTTTAATAAATCAAATGTTTTTAATTTTAAAAATAAAAACATTTCAGTTTATTTCAGAAATAATTGATGAGTCTTTGAATTAAATCATAAATTTTTTGTGTTTAGTTAGAATAAACTTTGTTCTTGGTGTATAGGACTCGATAAATTATGATTTGAATTTACAACAACAAAAACAACTTTTTTTGCTGAATAAGGAAAGAAAGAAACAACTAAAGAAAAATATAAATTTAATGAAAAGAAAACCTGAGCATCTTTTTTTTGAAATGTTTCATTCTTCTTCATTTTTGAATTTTTTTAATTATAATTATTCATTTTTTTTATATATTGATTTTTGAAAGGATGAAGTTAAATTAAACGAATGTGATATTTAAAGAAACAAACAAAAATGGAGGAAATTATCTATGTATTGTAATATTTTGATGTTTTTTTGGTATTTTTAAATTTTTTTAACAGAAAAAGAAAATAAGTATTAAATAATTCAAAAATTCATTTTTTTCTAAAAAGGGTTCTAAATTTTTTTGTTTATTCACAAAAAAATTTATTTAATGAGTTTGGGCTTTGAGGATATCTGCACAACACTTATACAAAACAGCCATAGTATTATTCGAACTCATATCCAAGCATTTCTTGTAAAACTTGAACAAATCGAATTTTTTTTTTAGTTTATATGGCATCTCTGAAAATTTCACCCAAACCTTCCTATCTCTTTTGGCAAACTCATCAGTCATTACTTTTAAAGCATTTAGGCTTGTATAATCAACATCATTCAACTTGGAACATTCAAAAATTATGGCTCTGACTGACAATTTTCTTTTCTCATGGCTTATTGATTTATTTTTTAAATTTTCATTTTCTTTATTTTGTGTCTCTTCATCACAATTTTCATCATTCAACTCATTTTCAGGGTTGATTTTCATCTCATATTGATCATATTTCAAAGGATTTTGAATAAAATTCTCCTCTTTTTCATCAGGACCCTCGGGCACTGTGGTTTTAGCTATAGTTTTTTTAGAAATTTTCATTATCCGGCCCTCAACATCAATTGTCATAAATTCTGTTTGTTCTTTTAAACCCTTGATATTAGCATAAGTTAAGTTTCCAATCAAATTAATAACCACTAAATGACATTTTCTATCACATTTCCAATTATGGCAAAGGCATATATCATCAGCTGTAAGATTTTCTGAATTTACTGCAATTTGTATTGGGTTATTGGTTATTTCGAAACTTGTCAATCGTTTTAAATTGACCAACCAAGTGGCATTGACATCTAAATGCAACCGAGCTGATTTTTCTTCTTCTTTTTCATTCTCGTTCAAAGAATCCACCAATAGCAGGGTATTTTTCCTCATTTTTCCAATTTCAAAATGTTGGATTTTTTCTTCATCGCTTTCAAAAGCCCGAAAAGACCAAATTGGTCTTGAGGAGTTTTTCAAGATATAGAGCAAAGAAATTATGATTGAGAGGATTAGCCCATTCGCCAATCCAACAACTAAACTCAAGACGAAAGTTATCAGATAAAAGATAAAATCAGTTTTGAAATATTTGGCCCAAAATATAATTTGTTTAGAATCTGCGAAAATTAATGAACAAGAATAAACAACGAACCCACTGATGATTGTTATTGGTATTTGTTCTAAGCAACCTGTTAAACAAAGAGACTCTATTATAACCATGATCCCAGTTATCATTCCTGCGAATTGGCTTTTAGCACCTGTCAATTCAATAATCGGGCTGCGGCATAAAGAACCAAAAGCTGGCAGGCTTGTGAAAAAAGATGAAATGAAATTCGCAAGGCCTAAAGCTAGAAACTCAAAAGTAACATTTGTTTCATAATCGTATTTTTTGCCTAATTGTTTCGTGATCAATAAAGAGGTTGTAAAGCTTACGATACAAACCTTTAAGGCATCTGCCCATGTTGTCCATAAGGTATGATAGCTGAATGGGGGAATTTCAAAAGGAGGTAATCCTTGAGGGATGTTTTTTGCGGTATCTATTTGATATTTTTCAGGAAATTCGAGCGAATATGAAATAAGAGTTCCTAGTGCTGGTATGATGAAGGGCATGCATGTTAAAAACAAGTTGTTTGGGAAATATTTCTTTTTAATTATATGTACAATGGAAAATATCACAATCACTAAGAAACCTATCAATAGACTGACCACATTTATTTGATCAAAACTAGTGAATAAGTGATAAAATTTTTCCCAAATATGTCCTTTAAATTTAATATGGCAAATCTTGCTAATTTGTTCAAAAACAATCAGGAAAGCTGTAGCTTGTAAATATCCGAAAATGATAGGCTCTGAAAACACATTCTCAATAAAACTCATCCGGGCGGATCCCATTACTACCATCCATAAACCGATCAAACAAGTCATTGTTCTTGCTAAGTCCATTCTTTGTTCGGCAGGTAACTCATAACTATCAATAGATTGAGCCATGATGAAATAAGTTGTTGCTAAAGGACCTATTGACATTTGCTTGCTTGTTCCGAAAATAGAATATACGATCAAAGCAATAGTACATGAATTCAAACCATATTTCACCGGAAAATCAACCATCGCACAATAAGCCATTGATTGGGGGACTGTTATTAATGCCACAATTATACCTCCTATAAATGAATTTAAGATCAATTTCGGTTCTTTTATTAATTCAGGAAGCCATTGACGGATTGGAGGCCATAAAATATTACCTGGCTGCTTTTGGCTGATTATATCCTCGAGTTTCATTTCCACTTCTTCTAAGGGATACGATTCTGGGTTCAAATAGATTTGTTTAGCTTCCTTCATTACTTTTTGAAAAGATCGTCTCGGATTGCCCTCTTCAGCTTCATTTTCATGAATTCGATTGCCAGATCTTCGGGGGTTCGATGGGTTGGGAGGTATCAAATGATAGGGAGATTGAGATTCCATCCGATTAATTTTAGAGAAATCTTTAGTGCTTTTTATTTTTTATTTATTTTCGATAAATAATATTTTCATTTTTTTAAAAATAATTTTGTTTTGTTTTTCTTTGAAAAAAAATAAAAAAATGTTGTTAATTTAATAAAAACTTTCTTAAAATTTTTAAGATATTTTCAAGATTTTAATCATATATAAATAAAGACAATAAATATAAATTAAACGTTTTTTTTCGTTCATTGCGAAAAAAAATTACATTTTGGAATAAATTAACTAAAATTTACAAAAAAACTTAAAATAAACAAAGAAAAAAACTTTCTTCTTCCATTTAATTGCTGCTTGATAATTTTTCGACATTGTGAGCACATAGCAATAATTTTGAGAAAGATGAATCTTGACTAACAAATCTGCTTTTAATTCCAGTCTCAATTGAATGATTTCCATTAAAGAATTCATTTTTTCTTTCTAAACGTTCCACTTTCTGGCAAATCATACTTCTTTTGTTTTTGTATTTTTGAAATTCTTTTTTGACTTCTATCGAAATCTAAATAATTGGAAAATTCAATAAAATAAATTTATACATATAATAAAAAAATGGATGTATACACTATACAAAATAGAGAAAAAATAAATGGATGTAGATAGAAAAAATGAAAACATTTTCATGATTCAAAGCATTTGGATTGGCATCCAAGTAATATTCTAATAATCTTAAAGCATATTGCTTGCAATTTTTAGCCGGTTTTTCTATTATATGATCTCCCAATTTTAAATCATAAAACTCTTCTGGGTTAATTTTTGTAAAAACATCAAGAAAAAAGTCGGCAGCTTCAATTTAATTTAGAAATTAATCGTTAAAACTATTAATAAAACTTTACCTTTATTATATTCGTGATCAAACAATGAACAAAAAAGCTTGAGACCTATTGAACAAACCAAATGATTTTCACTATGGCTAGATCTAAGGATTTGCACGAAACCTTTAAGGTTGGTGTCACCTCTTATCAAAAGTTCAACAATTTTCATGCTGATTTTTGGTTTTTTTTCAAATAAGAAATCATTAATTTTCCTTTTAAAAAAAAAAATAAACAATCTTTTTAAAAATTATGTTTTTACTGAAAATTTTGCAAGCGATTTTGAGGACTTATGTTTAATTTCATCAATAATTCGAGAAGAACATAATCATCTTTTGTTGAAGCATACTTTTTGCAATTTTTCAAACTTGAAATCAAATTGAGATTTTCCTTGGAGTTGAAGTATTTTTCTATAAATAAACAAAATTTTACATTAGGAAATTAGAAATTCTTTACCATACAATCCAATAAAATCCAAAAATTCATAAATTCTGAATTCTTTATGGTCCTCCAGCAATTGTTCCATAAATTCTTGGTTTTAAAATAATTAATAAAGATATTTAACTTTTGAAAATTGGCCAAACCTCCTAATTTCTTCTTTCTTTCTTCTAAGCATTCTTTGCATAAATTGTGAAAATACCTTTTTTTCGGGAATTCAGGAAGAATGATTTTCGGATAATTCATTGAAATCTTGAAAAAAAATTAAAAAAACTCATAAAACTTCTTAAAAAAATTAAAAAACTCATAAATTTCTGAAAAAAATCTTTTTAAAAATAAATACCAATCTATACAAATTATCAAACTCACTATATCGTTTTTCGATCTCATAAGTGAGATCCATGGTTCTGATACAAATTTTATAAACCTTAAAAAAAAAAAATCATTAAGAAGAACAAAAATTTAAAAAGGAACCGCATATTCACGAAATCTTTCTTTTTTTATCGAGTAACTTTTAAAATCTATTTCCACAATTTCTCTATAATTGAGAAAATTTTCATAAAATTCTTCTTTTTCAGTCAGTTGCTCTTGGTTAAGGGGCACATGAAGCCCTATTCTTTGAGACGGGATTTGAAGGAGGGGAAATTCGCCTGACATTTTTCTGTTTGACGCAAATATTTATAATAATTTTAAAGATGATTTCTTTTTTAGGATATTTTTGTTTTTTTTAGTCGAAATTAAATTATTTGGAATGAAAAAAAAATAGTATTTAAATTATAATTAATTGGAAGTAAAAACCAGTTGGATATTTTTTTTAAATACTACTAGTGTTTTATACGTTTTTTGTTTTTATCAAAAGTTTTCTTTTGTTTATGCTTTAATCTTTCGAATATTATTTTGGAAAGTCACAAAATTAGCTAAAAATATGAAAAAAATTTAATGGAAATTTTATAAGCATATTGCTTTTTTCAGCAAATTTTGAATTATAATTATTTCTAAATATTGAATATTTTCTTCAAATTTTCAATAGTTCAAATATTTGGCTACCGACCTTCAACAATTTCAAATGAGTTTCTTTTATTTTTCTTTGAATTTTTTCCATATCACCCCCAATATCTCTTTAGATTCCACTTTTAATGATGTGAGTTTAAAATTTGACAATGAGGACGACATAGATTTGCTGCTTGAGTTTTATTTAAATTCTCAAACCTCCCCTTTTTATCCACCAAACCAAGATTTCCCATTCACATTATTAGAGGATATGAAACTTCTTTATTATATTCATAGCTATATAAAAACAGAAGATATCTATCTATTCAAAGCTTTTTCTTCATTAATTAAAGAGAAAATCCTAATTAGATCATGTCAAAGTTTACAAAATCGTTATGAATTGTTAAAATTGCTCACTATTGAACAATTCCAAGAAATTTATTCTAATTATTTAAGGCATAATGGGGCAGAAGGATTCTTGAATTTAGAGAAAACTGATGATTTTGAGCAAATAAGAATAAAGAGCATAACGAAAGATTTTGAGAATAAAAAATTGACAAATTTTGTCAAAAGACAAAATCACATAAAAAATATTGATTTATATGAAGAATCGAATAATGCAAATGATTCAGTAGAAAAAACAAATCAAACAAGAAATATTGGTTCAATAAATGCTTCATCTTTGAAAAGAAAAGTGACGATTCTATGCGAAATTTGTCAAAGAAATGCTCATATTTTATCTCTTAGCAATAACTCCCATTTTTTAAGTGATTTCGAATATGAATATGAAAATGAAAAGGATTTCCCTATTAATTCGAAAGAGAAAATTGAAATTAAAAGAGATTTTGAAACAAATACAAGAAAAATTTCTATGGCACTCGATATGGATTTGATGGAGTTGAAAGAAACAATAGAAATGCTTCAAAAA
>JFJP01023567.1_pt1 | contig 16624 bp, 14 predicted proteins | sample 431651 | NCBI WGS metagenome assembly JFJP01 (sample SAMN02602958, study PRJNA72255) | Microbial mat metagenome, whole genome shotgun sequencing project. | biome: fresh water; feature: sink hole; material: water; isolation source: purple microbial (photo- and chemosynthetic) mats found in... | reverse complement strand
AAGGCAATAATGGGCGAAAAAAAAGAGAAATGCAAGGTGTTATTTTTCTATAATTGTCTGTAAAGAAAGGCTTTGGGAGAAAATCACGAAACGCGGTAGAATATAGTGACTATGAATTTGGTGTCCATGAAGTCTCTGCTACGAACGGTTGAAGGATGACATTTGACTTGCGGGATGATTCTTATAACCATATGAGAATCGCTGACAAGTGGCAGGGAAAATACGTGGTGATCAGTATTGCATTGTGGAGAAATGAATGAAGATTTCGCTTGGCGCGAAGACGCTGGCCCAGCCCGCTCCGCTGTGGATAGTCGGTTCGTATGATGAAGAGGGAAAAGCCAACGCCATGGCTGCGGCCTGGGGCGGTATATGCTGTTCGAAACCGCCGTGCATTGCGGTATCGTTGCGTGAAGAGCGCCACAGCTTTGCATCCATTCTTGCCCGCCGCGCGTTCACCGTCAGCGTGCCTTCAGTCAGATACGCAGCGCAGGCTGACTTTTTCGGCATCGCGTCGGGAAAAGACGTGGACAAGTTTGCTGCCACGGGGTTGACTCCGGTACGTTCGGAGGTGGTCGATGCCCCCTATGTGGGAGAATTCCCGCTGGTGCTCGAATGCTCATTGCTGCGAACAGTTGAGCTTGGCATGCATGTCCAGTTTGTCGGAGAAATCATTGATGTCAAGGCCGAGGAGGACGTTCTCGACGAGAAGGGCTACCCCGACGCGGCCAAGGTCCGGCCGCTCATTTTCACCCCCGTGACCAGAGCCTATCACGCCGTTGGCGAATATGTGGGGCAGGCCTTTGAAATCGGACGTATTTTCGGCGAAAAGAGACAGCTTTAACGAAAACCCCGGATGAGATCATGAGCCTGCAGCACGAAAACTTCTTTTGTTCCCACGAGGTCGTAAGTTCCCTCATCAAGGCGGGAGTACCGGCCAACTCCAAGTGGGGAGCGCTCATCCTCTACATGCGCTCCATTTCGGAGTATGATTTTCTGTCAACTGACCAGAAGCGTCAGATGCAATCCCTGGTCATGAACATCGTGCGCGACGGGGATTTTTCCGAAGCCAAGTTCAAGGACATAGTGCGCCGCAAGGAGCAAATCCTCTACCAGCCCTGGAACAAGAAGCTGGAGGAGACCTTCCGTGAAACCGTGGCGCTCATCGAGCATGTGCGCTCCCAGAACCTGCTGCGGACCAAGGAGGTGCGCGACCTGCGGGAAACGACCATTCATACGGTGACGGAACAGAACGCCCTGGAGGATATCGTCCTTGGGATCAAGGCGGCCTTCGAGAAGGTGCTCACGCACATGGAGCAGGACACGCGGGATCTTGTCGAGATGAGTTACACGGATTCCCTGACCAAGCTCAGCAACCGCCGGGCCTTTGACCGCTATTTCCAGACGACCCTGGTCGAGTACATGGTCACCGGCAACCCCATGAGTCTCATTTTTCTGGACATCGATCATTTCAAAGAATTCAACGATTCCTACGGGCACCGCATCGGAGACCAGGCTCTGGTCACCGTGGGTAGCAAGCTGACCGGGTATTCGCAGAAATACGGCAACGTCCCCAATCGCAGTTTTTTTCCCGCCCGCTTCGGAGGGGAGGAATTCGTGGCGGTCCTTCCTGGAGTGGGACTGGTCGAAGCTGCGGAAGACGCTGAAAATTTGCGGACCATCATCGAGGACTACAATTTCATCATTCGCGATCACAACGGCCAGGTGTTGCAGAAGGGGATCAAGATCACCGTGTCCATCGGTGTGGCCGAGTTGAGAAAGGAGTGGGCCGATGAAGCCGGAGCCAGGCTCATCGACGAGGCCGACAAGGCCATGTACCGGGCCAAGGGGCGCGGGCGCAACCGGGTCTGCACCATGAACGAGCGCTGATTGCTTTTTTTTCTCTCGCGAAAAAGCTCTCCGTAAACAGGGGAGCTTTTCTTTTTTGATGGGTTTGAGGCTCCATGAGGCGGGCGGCAGTGGTAATTTTTATGTTTTTGCGAGCTCTGCGAACATGGTTTGCAGGCGCACGCGGTAGGAGTGTCCCGTCAGGATGTGCTCCTGCCATGCCCTGCGCAGCTCTTCCTTGCGCTGTGGTGTGGCGGCCAGCTCCCGCAGGCGTTCTACCGCCTCCTGCGGTGATCCGAATGTCACGGCCCGAACGAGCTCGTGCGGGAAAATCTTCAGGCCGGGCGTGTCGTCCGTGAGCAGGAAGCCGCCGCAGGCCCAGACGTCGAAGTGACGTTGGGTCAGGCCGTGGGGCAGGAGCAGACTGGTCAGGTTCAGGGAAAAGGACGCCTTGCGGTATGTCTCGGCCAGCCCCGTGTAGTAGTCCACGGGGGGTAGAATTGTGGTGCCGGGCAGCAGTGTTTGCCACTTTTCGTCGCCGACGACCGTCAGGTCGGTCTCTCTTGCAAGCGTGGCGAGGCAAGTCTGCCGCCATGCGGCCGAAGCCGTTTCCGCGCCCAGGCCGATGGCGCGCACGTCGTTTCCGGGCCACAGCTTAAGAGCGGGCAGGCGCTGACTCCACCATCCGAAATGGGCTTCTCGTCCGGGCATGGACCGGGCCGCCTCGGCCAGATCCTGCGGAACGTGACACGCGGCAAAGAAGCGGTCCCGGTCCGGAAAGGCCGAGCGGCCGACAAAGGTCAGGTCTTGTCCTGTCGGGCAAGGCGTGCCTGGCGCAAAAAAGCGCCGGCTCGCACCCAGGGGCAGGTGCCGCGCGTCAGCGCCCATGGCCCGCAGGGGCTGCCTGAACCAGTCGTCGGTGACGTACAGCGGCATGTTTTTCCAGAGCTGATTCCTCTGGTTTGTGAGCAGGTGCAGAGGATTGTCCACGCACCAGACGGCCACGGGCACACCCGCAGCCTGCAGCAGGGCCTGGTTTTCCCCGTAAGGGTCCAGGCCGTGGAAGTTGACGCTCAGGAAGAGGCTTGGCCGCTCCTGATCCAGCAGACGGCACAGCTCCTGCGGTACAAGGTTTGCGGGCAGAAGCCGGGAATCAAGACCCCGGTCTCTTGCCGCATGGGCCAGTTCCGGGATGATGAGGGCGTTTTGCGGTCCGGGCAGCCAGAGGGCTCCGGCCGGCGGAGTCTGCGAGAGCGGGCGAATCCTGGCCAGCAGGGGCGCGAAAATGGACGGAAAGAGGCGGGTTGCCGGGGTGTAGTGCAGCACCCGCATGCCCGGCAGGAGGCTGCGCGCCTGCGCGAGGGTGACGTCGTGCCACTCGGGTGGAATGGCCGAGCGCCATGATTCCGGCATCTGTGCATCGATCTCGGGCACCCGCAGCATGAGGACGCGGCCCGGGCCGCAGATGTGTCTGGCGCAGAGGCCGGGGTCGGGGCCTGGGCAGGTGATGAGCAGATCCGCGCCTTCGCCGTGGAGATGAAAACATTGCTCTCCCTCGGGGAGCGTTGTAGAAATTCCCAGTTCGTTTTTCAACTTTACACGTATGGGTCTGGCTGGCATGAAGGCGCTCGCTTGGGTGGTCGGGATGCTGCCCCGGTCATAAAAAAGCATGAAACAATACCGCGATTACTATTTCAAAAAGGCCAAGCAGGACAATTACCCTGCCCGCTCCGTATACAAGCTTCAAGAAATGGACAAGGCGCACAAACTCTTGCGCCAGGGCCAGAGGGTGCTTGATCTCGGAGCATGCCCCGGTTCCTGGACCCTTTACGCCGCCGAACGCGTCGGTACGGGGGGGCGGGTGCTCGGCATTGACCTGAACATGCCGGAGACGCGTTTTCCGGAGCAGGTGACCTTTTTGCAGGAAGACATCTTTGCCCGTTCCACTCTTTTTCTGGGGCACCTGCAGGTGCTGGCCCCTTTCGACGTGGTCATGAGCGACATGGCGCCCAAGACCACGGGCTCCACGTTCACGGACCAGGCCCGTTCCATCCAGCTGGTGGAGGCGGCCTTCGGCGTGGCCGAGGAGTGGCTCGCTCCGAAAGGCACCTTTATAGCCAAGGTTTTCGAGGGTCCGGATGTGCAGCCCTTCGTGCAGTCTTTGAAGGCTCGTTTCGCCAAGGTCGGCATGTTCAAGCCCAAAAGCAGCCGGGCGGAGAGCAAGGAAATATTCATTCTGGGTTTGGGTTTTGTTTCCGCGGCCAGCAAGGCCACGCCCGCGTAACTTTTTTTGGAGGATTGTATGGCAGGACATAGTAAATGGAAGAATATCCAGCACCGCAAGGGGCGACAGGATTTGAAGCGCGGCAAGATGTTCACCAAGGTGACCAAGGAGATCATCCTGGCGGCCAAAGGCGGTGGAGACCCGGACATGAACGCCCGCCTGCGCGCGGCCATTGACGCAGCCAAGGCCGTGAACCTGCCCAAGGACAAGATCGACACGGCCATCAAGAAGGGGACTGGCGAGCTGGCCTCCGATGCCCTGGAAGAGATCATGTACGAAGGGTACGCGCCCGGCGGCGTGGCCATCCTCATCGAGGCGGTCACGGACAACAGGAACCGGACCGTGGCCGAAGTCCGTCACATCCTCAGCAAGAACGGTGGCTCCATGGGCGCGGCCGGATGCGTGGCCTGGATGTTCGACAAAAAGGGCGTCTTCGCCTTTGACAAGGACAAATACACCGAAGACCAACTCCTGGAAGCCGGTCTTGAGGGTGGCGTCGAAGACGTGCTCGATGACGACGATTCCTGGCAGGCACTGTGCGCGGCCGAGGATTTTCACACCGCCAGGGCCGCCTTCGAGGCTGCGGGCATCGAGATGATCAGCGCCGAACTGAACCGCATCCCTCAGAACACCGTGGCCGTGGACGCGGACACGGGCCGCAAGGTCATGAAACTGTACGATGCCCTGGACGATAACGACGACGTCCAGAACGTGTACGCCAATTTCGAGCTTCCGGCAGAACTCCTGGCGGAGATGTAGCCCGGCCACATGGCTGCCGAGCGAATCATCCTGGGGGTGGACCCCGGGTCCCGCTGCATGGGCTATGGTCTGGTGCGGGAACGGTCCGGGGTGCTGTCTTTGGTCGAGGCCGGCACGGTCCGTCCGCTCGAAGAGGCCATGAGCGCCCGCCTGGGGCTCATGTATGCCCGGATTTCGGAGCTGTTGCAGGCACATTCTCCACATGCCGTGGCGGTGGAGAATGTTTTTTTTGCCCGCAACTCCGCCTCGGCCCTCAAACTCGGGCAGGCGCGCGGCGCGGTGTTGGCCGCCTGCGGCGTGCAGGGGGCTCAGGTCTTCGGCTACGAGCCCACCCTGGTCAAGAAATCCCTGGTCGGCGCGGGCCGGGCGGAAAAGAGTCAGGTTTCCTTCATGGTCGGCCAGCTGCTGGGGGTTAAGGCCGACTGGGCCGAGGATGCCGGTGACGCCCTGGCCCTGGCCATCTGCCATCTGAACCACTCCCGTTTCCTGGCCGCCGTGGCCGCTGGTCAAAACGGGGCGATTCGGCTATAGCACCTCTCCATGATAGCCTATCTCGAAGGAACGGTCCTGCGCCGCGATGAAGAGTCATGTGTCCTGCTCACTGCGGGGGGCGTGGGTTATCAGCTCCACCTGACCGCGGACGGCTTGGCCTCCCTGCCCGGCGCTGGTGATACGGCTCGGCTTTTCGTCCATACCCTGGTCCGCGAGGACGCCTTGACCCTCTTTGCCTTTGCCTCCTGGGAAGAGCGGCAGGCCTTCGTGACCCTGCTCGGCGCACCCAAGCTCGGCCCCAAGACCGCCCTGGCCATGCTTGGATGCTATTCCCCGGCGGAGCTGGCGGCGTGCATCGCAAAGGAAGACGTGGGCGCCTTGACCCGTGTGCCAGGAATCGGCGCCAAAACGGCCAAACGCCTGCTCCTTGATCTGAAGGACAAGCTTGTCTCCTCCCCGAGCCTGCTTCCCGGTCGCAGCGCTCCGACGCCTTCGGCTTCAGGGGACTGTGCTGCGGCGCTGGTCTCCCTGGGATACGGCCGGCACGAGGTGGACGAGGTGGTGCGGACCGTGTTCGAGAAGGAACCCGATCTGGACGCTGGCAGCGCCATCCGGCAGGCTCTGAAGATTTTCGCTGCCAAATAGTATGATCAAGAACCCCATCGAAGAGCATATCCGTCCGCGCACCCTGGACGATTTCATCGGCCAGGAGGACGTCCGCGGCAACCTGAAGATTTATCTGCAGGCGGCCAGAGAGCGCGGCCAGCAGCTGGACCACTGCCTGCTCTACGGCAATCCGGGCCTGGGCAAGACCACCCTGGCCCAGATCATGGCCAGCGAACTGGGCGTGAACATGGTCTCCACTTCCGGGCCGGTCCTTGAGCGCAGCGGAGATCTGGCCGCCATTTTGACTAGCCTGAACCGGCACGACCTGCTCTTCATCGACGAAATCCACCGCATGCCGCCCGTGGTGGAGGAAATCCTGTATCCGGGCATGGAAGACTTCAAGCTCGACCTCATCGTCGGGCAGGGCCCAGGAGCGCGCACGGTCAAGATCGAGCTGGAGCCCTTCACCCTGGTCGGAGCCACGACCCGCATCGGGCTTTTGACATCTCCACTGCGTGACCGATTCGGCGTCATTTGCCGCCTGGAGTTTTACAACCCACAGGAGCTGTCCCTGATCGTGACCCGCGCCGCCCGCATCCTGGGGCTGCAGATCAGCGGTGACGGCGCGCTTGAGATCGGCAAGCGGTCGCGCGGCACGCCGCGCATCGCCAACCGGCTGCTGCGCCGCGTGGCCGACTACGCCCAGGTGGCCGGGAGCGCGGTCATCGACGCGGAGGTGGCGGCCAAGGGCCTTGATATCATGGATGTGGATTCGCGGGGCCTGGACATGATGGACCGCAAAATCCTTGAATGCATCATCGATCATTTCGGGGGCGGGCCCGTGGGCGTGAAGACCATTGCGGCGGCCTGCTCCGAAGAGGTGCGGACCATCGAGGACATCTACGAGCCCTATCTGATCCAGTGCGGTTTCTTGAAGCGCACCCCCCGGGGACGGGTGGTCACGCCCAAGGCCTATCAGCATATCGACGGCGGCCTGAAGCTGCGCAGCGAATAGCGCGGGACTCTGTTTGGGGTGCGCGTACGCTCTGGCTACCGATTCTGTGCGGCATCTTTTTTTGACCAGCCATCACCTAAGTCCAGTGAGGAGCCATGAAAGTCATTGATCCGAGTTTTTCCTTCATGCACCTGCCTGACGGCGAGTTCGTGCTGAGCCATCTCGAGCTGGCGGCCCGGACCTGTTACAAGTCCGAGGACAAGGCCAGCCCGGATTCCGCCCGCAAGCTCCTTGCCCGTATCGTGCGCCTGGGCCATGACAGCGTCCTTGAGCATATCTCCGTCACAGTCCGCATCGTCTGCGACAGGGGCGTGACCCATGAACTGGTCCGGCATCGGCTGTGCGCCTTTTCCCAGGAAAGCACCCGCTATGCCAATTATGCCCAGGACAAATTTGGCAGCGAGATAACCGTCATCCGACCTTTTTTCTGGGCCCGGGAAGACGCCCGCTATGCAATCTGGCTGTCCGCCATGCAGGCCTGCGAGGATGCCTATCTGCGTCTGGTCGAGGCCGGGGCCACGGCACAGGAGGCCCGCAGCGTCCTGCCCAACAGCTTGAAGACCGAAATCGTGACCACGACCAACATCCGTGAATGGCGGCATATTTTCAAATTGCGCTGCGACAAGGCAGCTCACCCGCAGATGCGCCAAGTTATGCTCCCGATGCTGGGCGCCTTCAAGGAGCGTATCCCCCTGCTTTTCGACGACCTGGCGGAGCGCTTCGTTGAAGATTTGGCCGAGTTGACCGCTCACAACGCCGCAGCTCGGCTGAACTGATTTTTTTCACTCCTTGGGATCACGGGAAGGGCATGTTCAAGAAACGTGCCCTTTTTTTGTTCCGGGATGTGAGAAAATGTCCGACAGAATCGTAGGATACCGTGGAAACAACGTCTAGAGCGCGCTAATCCCTGTTTTACCTTTTTGTTACGGGGAATCCGGAGCATAGTTCTCCATTTTTTTTCATCAGCATTGAGGTGTTTTCGAGTCAAGAAGAAAATGTCGTATTCGTAAAAATAAAGTTTTATGCTTATATATTAGTAAAATATGATTAGTATCTTTGTGCGGGTAGCAAAACTCCCGGAACTTTCAAGGCCTTATGCGTCTGATTCAAAATTTGAAGAAAATAGAAGAAAATAAGAGATAAATATTTATTTAATGTTTATAAGTTTTAATTTGATGTTTAAAACTAAGTGTTGACAACCCGGGAGCCCCGGCCTTGCGGGATAATGACAGGTTCGCGTCAGGGGCACAGAAGCAATGGGTAAGAAGGTAGCTGTTTGATTTCAAGATGTTATCCTGTATAGAAAGACTTGGGGCAACTCTCGTCTGGCTGGCTATACCGGAGTTGTCGCGGGGCTGTCGCTTGGCTAGAAACCGTTCCCATGATTGACGCATGGCATCACATTTCGCTCACACTCGAGAAGAAGCTTTCCCCGGGCCATTTTCAGCTGTGGATCAAACCCCTGCTGGGATGTCTTGAAAACGAGAGACTCGTTCTGAGTGCTCCCAACTCTTTTGTCTGCACCTGGGTCAGGGAGCGCATGCTTGGCCAGATCAAGGACGCGGCCGCCGAAGCCCTGGGTTTCGTTCCGGCCATAGAGTTGTGCTCAGTCCGGTCTGAAGCGCCTGCGACCGTGCACGTCCAGCCCGACCCCCCCAAGAAGATCGTCGCCCGCCAGATGGGCCTGCCCATCGCCCACGCGCTGCCAACGCAGACCGTGCAGAACTGGCGGCATCAGTTTGATGATTTCATTGTCGGACCTTGCAACAATCTCGCGTATGTGGCGTCCCGCAGTTTTTGCCAGGATGCACAGGGCTCTGATCAGCTGTTCCTGTGCTCCGCCCCCGGCTTGGGCAAGACTCATCTGGCCCAGGCCATTGGCAGCGAGATTGCCCGGCAGACCAATAAGCAGCATCTGCGGGTCTGCTACCTGAGTGGGGAGGAATTCTCCTCGCAGCTGGTCATGGCCATCAAGGCCAAGGCAGTGGAGCAGTTCAAGGCCCGCTTCCGTTCCAACGTGGACCTTCTGCTGCTTGAGGACGTGCATTTTTTCCAGGGCAAGGAAAAAATGCAGGATGAATTGCTGAACACTCTGAAGTCACTCCAGAATCAGGGCCGCCGGGTGGTCATGACCAGCACTTTTCTTCCCCGGGAGTTGTCCGACATTGACGCCAACCTGCTGTCCCGCTTCGCGCAGGGCTTCATGGCCGTCATCGACAAGCCCGACTTTTCGACCCGCATGGGCATCATCCAGGCCAAGACCCGGGCCGCCAAGGTCAGCATGCCCGGCAGCGTGGCCGAACTCCTGGCCGACCGCATCAAGACCGACGTCCGCCAGCTCGAAAGCTGTCTGAAAAACATCATACTGAAGGCCAAGCTTTTGAACATGGACATCTCCATGGATCTGGCCTGGGAAATCCTGCAGAATTACAATCTCGACAGCGCCTCCATCGACCTGGACAAGATCATCAGCTTCATTTGCCAGGCCTATGGGTTCGGTTTTGATGATCTGCGCTCCAAGAGCCGCAAGAGGGATCGGGTCATCGCCCGCAACACGGCCTTCTATCTTGCCCGTAAACATACCGACCTCTCCCTGGTCGATATCGGGCGCCGCTTCAACCGCAAGCACTCCACCGTGATCAAGGGCATCGCGTCCGTTGAGCAGGAAGTGACCCGCAAGACCTCGCTGGGCAACCAGATTGCCCGCACCATGAGTCAGCTTCAGGCCTGATCCTCCTCCAGGAGTCTTTTTTGCACCGGTAATACAAAAGGCCCATGCGTTTTTTGAGCGCATGGGCCTTTTGTCTGTTCCGTATGCAGAGGGCTATTCGCCCGCTTTTTCCAGCACCTTGTTGCCCCGTGAGGTTTCAAGAGCGGCGGCGAGGGCGTTGACGATGTGCAGGTCATAGCAGCTCGCAGAGGCGCGCAGGTTGTCCAGGGCCTGCTGCGGGCTCATGGCTGGCCTGTAGGCACGAGGACGGATCATGGCGCAGAAGCTGTTGGCCACGCTCAGCACGCGCGCCTGAATGCTGATCTCCTCGCCGTGCAGGCCCTTTGGATAGCCGCTGCCGTCAAGGCGTTCGTTCATCTGGTAGACCGCTTCGAAGACGGGCAGTTCAAAGTCGATCTGGCGCAGGATGTCCGCCGCGTGATCAACGTGCTTCTGCACCAGCTCCTTCTCTTCATCGGTGAGCTGGTCGACCTTGGTCAGGATCGCCTTGTCGATGAAGATCTTGCCGATCTGGGACAGGTGGGACGCGATTTCCACAGTGGACTTGTCTTCGGGGGAGAGGTTCAGGCTGTCCGCCAGCAGGGATGAGACGTCGCTCATGAGCAGGGAGTGTCCGGCCAGATAGGGGTCGGTGAATTCGATGGCTTTGACCAGGGCTTCCACGGTCTGGGAGATGGCCTGACGTTTGCGTTCCTCGGCCTGGACCATGGCGGTGATATCCCGGAACACGGAGACGATGCCCTGCGGGTTGTCCTGGTCATCCTTCAGCGTGACCTTGGTGATCTGGAAGTGGTGCTCGCGCGACTTCAGGAAAACGCGCGCCGTGACGGTCACGGGAAGTCCGGTCTGCAGGGTCTGGGCATCCGACTGCTCCAGACGTTTGCCCGTGTCGAAACCGAACAGGGCGACGTCATCCAGACCAAGCACCTCGTCTTCTGCCCGGCCCACGCCATCGGCCAGGGCTGGGTTGGCATAGGTGTAGTTGCCGCTCAGGTTCTTGACGGCGATGAAATCAGGGATGGAGTCGTTTATGGAATCAAGGAAGTTGCGCTGCTGTTCCAGTTCCTGGGCCAGGGTCTGGAACTCGCCCGCGATGCGCTTGTGGCTCTGGCCCATGGTCCGCCACCAGATGGCGCCGAAAAGCAGGCTCGTGACCATGGCGATGAGTCCCGCAATGAGCACGGAAATGCGCGTATATTCCTGCAGGCCCTTGGTCGCATTCTGGGTATCCACCTCCTGCACGACCCACAGATCGAGGTCGGCAAGCTTCACGCCCAGCGAAAAAACGGGAGTCTGGCCGCCCAAGCTGTTGCGGTTGGCAAAATCAAGGCGCTGGCCCGAATCCAATTCCGGCGGCGAGGCAATGGGAGCTATCCCACCCGGGCTCCAGGGCACTATCTCCTGAAAGCCCGACTCGGTCATCTGCATGATCCGGGTCCGCTCTCCGCTGGCTGACTGCGCGGTGTTGGAGAGCAGGGAGGTGATGGTCATGCCCGCGCTCTTGGTCAGCATGGCCACGGCCACAGCCTTCTTTTCCCCGTTTTCCTCGGCAGTGGAAAAGATGGGCACGCACATGTCGATGACCAGTCCGTTATCCGTCTGCCGCAGGGGGGAGAAGTGGGGCAGGGGATAGGCGAACGTCTTTTTGATCAGAGCGTCCTGGCTGGGGGTCAGCGGAGTCACCCGCGAGTCTGAGCCGATGTAGGACTGCCCGCTGCGGTGCACGATGCGTCCGGACATAAAGCCCGCGAAGACCGTGAAATCCGAGAAGGTCTGGTGCATGAGGGGGAACTGGTCGGTCAGCTGGGACATCTGGTCGTAAGACTCCCCCTCGGGGATGATGCCTGTGATGAGAAAGCTCGGATCCGCGTCGATGAGGTCCATGTCCGTTGCGTAAAGCCTGAACAGGTCCGAGGAGATGAGCTTGTCCGTCTGCTCGACCAGGCCCGAGAGCCAGGCAGAGAGGACTTCCGTGCGGCTGGTGGCCAGCAATTCGAGCCTGCCCCTGACCTGCTCCTGCAACTCTCCCTGTTTGGCCCGGACGCTCCAGGCCACCCAAGCCAGAAGGGCCACGACGATCAGGGAGATTATCGCTACGCCCATGACCAGTTCGGACCTGTTCTTGCCCATGGCGGGCAAGGCTGTTCTGCTGCTTGATGCTGTCATATTCCCTTCTCCATTAAGGTTAGTCCGCTACAGGGATGTGTGACCACCGGTACTCCTCGTTCAGCGAGTATTGCGGAATGTAATGTCTGTACTTGCCGTGCGTGAAAATCGCATCGGAAATGTTGTTCAAAATGTAGGCCTCGCCCTGCATGAACACCGCCAGGACGGCGTGTGCGATGCCCCGGATACGGTCCTTCACCACCACGATGCGCAGATCGCTTTGTGAACAACCGAGCTCCCGTAGCGCAAAGTATTTGATGATGGCGTAATCTTCGCAATCTCCGGAGATTTTCAGAAATTCCTGCGGCGTGGCCCACCAGTCCGACCTTCCGTATGCATCCTGGTCCAGACGGTAGGGCCATTTGTTGAAAAAGGAGTTGACCATTTTGAGCTGTTCCAGGCCCTGTTTGCCTCTGGCCTGCTGCATGATGCGCTGCCAGCTGGTCGCTCCGGGCGGGCAGGTCTTGGCCGAAGTACAGCTGTTGAGATCCTGAACCTGTCCCTTGACCTTGGACAGAACCCTTTTCCATTTGGGCAGGGCATTGAAATTGCCTCGAAAGGCCGCGCTCTGGAAAAGCCGCACCTGCTGTCCGCTTGCGGCCGCCCCTCCGCGCGGGGCGCTCTCTCCGGCAGGCTCGGGCGGCGAATCCGCGCCTTCGCGCCAGACCGGCCGGCCGGGGCGTTTCGTGGGCGGGGCCTGGGTTTGCCTGGACTGGCCGGGAGTCTGCGCACTCGATCCCTGTCGCCACGCCGGCTGGACCTCGGACTGCGCCAGAGAGTGCTGCTCGCCGGCAGCCATCTGGCCTGCGTTCAGGTGTTGCACCGGCTGCGGCGTCGACTCGGTGCGAGCGCTGGCCTGCGTGCCGGCTGCCCCTTTTTCCGATACCAGGACCGTTTCCGCAGCCTGACTTTGCGTCGGTGCGGTTCCCATTGCTGCAAATACGCTCGGAAGAGAAAGGGCCGCGAGCAGCAAAAGAATGATGGAAAAGGTCCATTTCAATAGGTCAACGCTCCCTCAAGGCATTCTCCTTGGCCTTGAGAATGGGTTTTAACAGGTAGTCGAGTACGCTCTTCTTGCCGGTAAGGATGTCCACGCTCGCGGTCATGCCGGGAATGATCGGCAGCTTTTCCCCGCGATAAACGATGGCCGAGGCCTGGGTGCGCAGCTTGACCTTATAGAAACTTTCACCTTTCTGGTCTTCGATGGTGTCTCCGCTGATCTGCTCGACGGAACCTTCAAGCCCTCCGTAGATGGAGAAGTCGTAGGCGGTGATCTTGATCATGGCCTTTTGTCCCGGATGCAGGAAGGCAATGTCGGCGGGCTTGATGTTGGCTTCGATGAGCAGGGTGTCGTCGAGGGGGATGATCTCGAGTATGGGTTCGCCGGGTTTGACCACGCCGCCGGCGGTATTCAGGATGACCTGCTTGACGGTTCCGCGCACGGGGCTGCGCACGTCCGTGCGCGTGACCCGGTCCTGACCGGCGGACAGGGCGTGCAGCTTGGAGTTGAGTTCCACCTGATGCTGGTTCATCTCCTGCAGGGCCGTGGCCCTGAACTCGGCCATGCGCTGGGCCTGGCGCTCCTTGATTTCCTGTGCCGCCTGCTGGGTGCGGGGGATGGCCACATTGAGGCTCTGCAGATCGCCGCGCAGGGAACTGACGGTCCTTTCCAGGGAAATATATTCAACCCGGGGGTACACGTTCTTTTCCATGAGCGGTTTGGCGATGCTCATCTGCTCCTGGGCCAGCTTCAGGTCCTGGGCCGCCTGGTTGCGACGGATGGCCATCTCGCTGGCCTCCTGCACGCGCTGTGTATACTGGCTGCGCAGGATGTTCATTTCCTGGGTCAGCTGGTCCATGCGCGCCCGGTAGATGGCCATCTGGTCATTGACCGCTTTCGGAGCCTTGGTCTGCAGTTCTTCCGGGAACACGGGCTCCGTGCCCGTGGACTCGGCCTTGAGGCGGGCAATGGCGGCCTGATGTTCCAGGGCCTGGCTGGCCGTGTCTTTCAGAGTGCTTTGGGCCAGCTCGTTACTGATGCGGACCAGGATGTCGCCCTTTTCCACGATCTGGTTTTCCCGCACCAGGGTTTCTTCCAAAATACCGCCTTCGAGGTTCTGGATGATCTGCACGCGTTGGGACGGGATGACCTGTCCCATGCCGCGTGTGACCTCGTCCAGAATGGCGAAATGGGTCCAAATCAGCAGCGAGCCCAAGAGCAGGCAGATGGTCAGGGACAGCGCGTAGGCCCAGCGATGCCCCCGGCGGTACATGGCTGCATCGACCACGCTCATGTATTCAAGATCGGATTCAGAGTACGTATTGTTAGGCATTGTTGGCTCCGTTGCCGCGTTTCTGCAGTTCGGCCAGCACTTCGTTGCGCGGCCCGTCGGCTATGATCGATCCGCCCTCAAGGGCGATGACCCGCGTGGCCAGAGACAACAGGCTCGGTCTGTGGGTGATGAGGATCAGGGTCTTGCCTTTCAGGGCCGAGGACAGCCGCAGCTTGAGCACGGCCTCCACGCCCACGTCCATGGAGCTGCTGGGTTCGTCCAGGATGACGATATCCGGGTCAAGCAGCAGGGTGCGGGCGATGGTGATGGCCTGGCGTTGGCCGCCAGACAGGGAAAGCCCCCGCTCTCCGACCTGCAGGTTGAAGCCGGCGGGGTTGTTTTTGATGAAGTCCGTGACCCCGGCGATGGTCGCGGCGCGCAGCAGAGCCTGGTCGCTGACGTGGGGCGCTCCCAAGGTGATGTTCTCGCGCACCGTGCCATGGAACAGGAAATTGTCCTGGGCCATGTAGCCGATCTTGGCCCGCAGTTCGGCCGGGTCAATCTGCCGGATGTCGAGCCCCCCGATCTTCACCGCCCCTTTCTGCGGCTCGTAGAGACCGTTGACGAGCTTGCCCAGCGTGGTCTTGCCCGAGCCCATCTTGCCGATGATGGCCACGCGTTCGCCCTGGGCGATGTGCAGGCTGACATGGGAGAGGGCGTTGGTCAGGGCGCTGGGGTATTTGAAGCTGACGTCCTCGAAGGTGACCGTGGCCCGCAGGTCCTGATGTTCGGGGTGCTGAACGTCTTCGGGGCGTTCACTCGGGATCTTCATGAGCAGGTCCAGGTTCTTGAGGGCCATGCGGCTCTGCTGCAGGCGGGTCAGCATGGCCGCCACCGCGCCGAGGGGGGCCATGGCCCGGCCGACGAGGATGGAGCAGGCGATGAGTCCGCCCATGGTCATCTCGCCTTCGGAGATGCGGTAAACGCCCCAGATGACGACGCCGCAGTAGACTATCTGGGAGGCAAACTGGGTAAAGCTCAGGGAAAAGGTGGAAAGCGACTTGGAGCGGATGGAGGACTTGGCGCCCATGCCGACGATGTTTTCCCAGCGGCCGAGCATGGAGCCTTCGGCCCGGCTGGTCTTGATGGTCTCAAGGCCGCTGACCGCCTCTACCAAAAGTGCGTTCTTTTGGGTCGATTCCTTGTACCCGCCCTCGATGGCGCGCTTCAATGGTCCCTGCAGGATGATGCCGACCAGGATGACGATGGGCGCCATGACGGCCGGAACGACTGCCACTGGGCCACCGATGTAGAAGATGATGACGATGAAGAGGATCAGGAACGGCAGGTCCACCAGGGCCAGCAGGGTGGTGGAACTGAAGAACTCGCGCAGGGAGTCGAACTCGCGCACGTTGTTGACCAGCGCGCCCGTGGATTCGGGCTTGTGGTCGAGGCGAATGGACAGGATGTGGCTCATGAGCTTGCTGGCCACCAGAATGTCGGAGTTGCGTCCGGCCACGTCCACGAAATAGCCGCGCAGATTGCGCAGGGCAAAATCGAAGAAGAAGGCGATGCCAACACCAAGGGCCAGCACCCACAAGGTTTCGAGCGCGTTGTTGGGCACGACCCGGTCGTACACGTTCATGGTGAAAAGCGGCGAGGCGATGGCCAAGAGGTTGATGAAGATCGTGGCCATGATCACGTGCCGGTAGATGGGCAGGAAGTGTAAGATGGTGCCCCAGAACCATTTCTTGGTGTTGAAGATCTTGAGGCCATCGGTCCGGTTGTCCAGGGTTGCCTTGGGACGCGCGAAGACGGCGTGCCCGGAGTAGGTTTCCTTGAGCTTGTCCACCGGGGCGTCGAAAGGCGCGTCGGGATTCTCGGGCATGAGGATCCGGGCTGTGCCATCCGTTACGCTGACAAGAACGCAGGCCGTGCCGTCCTGCATGAGCAGGATGCAGGGCATGTTCAGGGGGGATATCTTGTCGATGACCGGCTTGTGCGTGATCTGCGCGTCGATGCCTTCTCGCCGGGCAGCGCGGATCACTGCGTAGGGAGTCATGCCTTCCTGGGTGCGGGGCAGTCCGGCTTCCAGGGCCGTGGCGCTGACGGGCCGGCCCTGCAGGCGGGACACGACGGACAGGCAGCCCACCAGGGGCGGGGTGAAATAGACCTGAGAGGGGTTGAGCTGGGCGGTGACCGCCGGCCGCGGCTTTGCGGCGGACTGGGGAGCCGGTATGGGAATGGCGACCTTGGGATCGTTCATGCGTGGTTGGCCTCGATGATAGTGGTATGTTGGCGGAAACTAAGACGAGCCCCGTCATCTTGCAAGGGAAATTCGGCTTTTTTCTCTCACCCGAAAGTATGAGAGAAATTTCGTCCGGTGAAGACTTTTTCTCTCTGGCGGCGCCGGAAGCTACATCGTCCCCAGTCAGGGTGGCAACGACATCATG
>JFJP01002490.1_pt1 | contig 16630 bp, 14 predicted proteins | sample 431651 | NCBI WGS metagenome assembly JFJP01 (sample SAMN02602958, study PRJNA72255) | Microbial mat metagenome, whole genome shotgun sequencing project. | biome: fresh water; feature: sink hole; material: water; isolation source: purple microbial (photo- and chemosynthetic) mats found in... | reverse complement strand
CCGCCAAACAGGAAATCTATGGCGATGCCCGGCTGTGGCCACTGCTTTACCGTGCCAACGTCAGCCAGATCGGACCGGGCGGACTAATCTTTCCGAAGCAGATACTGGTGGTAAACCGCAATCACTCTCAGGACGAAGTAAGGGCACTCACCGGTACCACTGCTGGCACCGCTACCACAAGTGCAAGAGCTGCCATGAGGAAACCCGTCCCTCCGGCACCGGTTGCGGCCAAGTTAACGGCACCAGCACAACCCTCTACACTGGCGCCGCCGACTACCCTGCCCGCGCCCGTCGCCGCACCAACGGCAGCCGCAGATGCTCCGACTACGCCCACCCCACCGGCCACGCCAAGCGCCGTTGCCGCTGAAACAAACGCATCTGCTGCTCCTTCTGGAGCAGCGCCCGCCGCGCCCGCTGTTGCAGCCCCCACCGAAAAACCTGCCGTTGCCACCCCGGTTGCGCCAGTGCAGCGTGCCATTGCCCCCGCCGGGCCGGCACCGCAAGGTGCGCCAGCCCGCGGACAAACCGTCACCCTGTCGGATTACCTGCGTGGCGCGCGTGCAGCCTTTGCCGCCGGCGATTCACCTTGGGCCATCTACTACTACTCGGTGTATCTGGAGCGCAAGATCACCGATCTTGATGTCTGGGGCGAGCTGGGCAACGTCTATTATCTCGAAGGTGAGTATGACGAAGCCGCGAAGGCCTATTTCAACGTCGCCAACCTGCTGATCGACCGTGGCCAGACAGCACGCGCCCTCGAATTGATTCCGGTGATCGAGGAAGGCGATGCGGGACTTGCCGCCGCCATTTACCAGCGTCTGACCACCGTAAAACAGTAAGCGTCACTGCTTGCGCAGCCTCCTGACCTTTGCCGTTGTAGCGTGCTGTCTCGTCGGCCTGACTTGGGCGGGCGAGGCGGGGATACCCGAGGACCGGCGCATTGCCGATATCCGCAAGCTGTGCGAGAAACAATCCTATGCAGAAGCCGAACCGCTGGCGCGGGCGCTCGCGGAAGAGCTTGCCGCAAAGAATAAAGCCGGCGTCCCGCCGGCGACGAACCGCAACCACTGGGCTGTAGCTGTCTGGTTGGGGCGCATTTACCAGGCACAACGGCGCATGTCACAGGCCGAGACTTGGTTCAAGCGGGCGATCACGAGCGCCGAAGCCGTATTCGGCCCCACACATGCGAATACGTCACTGAGCGTTGACGAACTCGCAGGTTTCTACCAGTCGCAAGGCCGCCCGGTTGAAGCCGAACCGCTCTACCAGCGCGCCATCAGCATCCGCAGCAAAGAATACGGCGCGACGAACCCCAAAACCGCCGAAAGCATCATGGGCCTCGCCAGACTATACAAATCGCAGGGACGCTATGTGGACGCGTTACCGCTTTACCGGCGCGCTTATGAACTCCGCCAGAGCGAACTGGGCAGCGCAGATCCCGATACACTTGCCAGCATGACCGAACTGGCCGAGTTGTTGCGCGCACAGCGCGAATACCCCGAAGCAGAGAAGCTGATCCGCCGTGTCCTGGCGCAACGCGAGACCTCCCTCGGCCTCACGCATCCCGAGACCCTCGCGAGCGTAGGCACCATGGCCAGCCTCTATCGCGAAACGAACCGCATCCCGGATGCCGAACGGCTCCTCAAACGCATTCTGGCCGCACGCGAAGCCACCGTGGGCAAAACCCATTGGGAAACCCTGGCCAGCCTGAATGAATTGATCCGTTTTTATCTCGACCAGGGGCGGCAAGCCGAAGCGCAACCCTATATGCAGCGCGCTCAGGAAGCGATTCGGGTAGAGTCGGCAAAAAAGAAGGCCGCCGCAGCGACAGCGCCTCTGCCCCAAAGCTTTTCCGCCATTCCCCAGCAACAGAATAACCCCCGCAACCTTCCCGCCACCGCGCCAACCCTACCGAACGGAACGCCATGAACGCCAAACGTGCCGCCAAATCCACCACAGCCGCCAGATCAGGCAAAACCACCAAGCTGTTCGTTCTCGATACCAATGTGCTGATGCACGACCCCACCAGCCTGTACCGCTTCGAGGAACACGATATCTACGTACCGATGATGACGCTCGAAGAACTCGACGCCAACAAAAAAGGCATGTCGGAAGTCGCGCGCAACGCCCGCCAGGCCAGCCGCATGCTCGACGAAATCGTCAGTGGCAGCGAGGAAGCCATCAGGCACGGCATCGAACTGGCGGGCCCCTCGCACGATCAGGCTACCGGCCGGCTGTTCCTGCAGACCGAGGCGATCAACAGCGTGCTGCCCTCTTCACTGCCGACCGCGCGCGCCGACAACCAGATCATCGCCGTCGCCTTGCACCTGCACGAAGTACAAGCGAAACGGCCGGTGATCCTCGTCACCAAGGACATCAACATGCGCATCAAGGCCCGCGCGCTGGGCCTCGACGCGCAGGACTACTTCAACGACAAGGTGCTGGAGGATACCGACCTCCTCTACACCGGCAGCATGGAACTGCCGCCGGACTTCTGGGAAACGCACAGCAAGGGGCTGGAATCCTGGAAGAAGGACAGCCGCACCTATTACCGCATCCGCGGCCCGCTCTGCCCCGATCTGCTCGTCAATGAATTCGTCTGGCAGGAAGGCCCGCAGCCCCTGCAAGCCTGGGTAAAACTCGGCGCCGGCAAGACGGCGGAACTCGAAACCCTGATCGATTACAGCCATGCCAAGAATGCGGTGTGGGGCATCACGGCGCGCAACCGTGAACAAAGCTTTGCGCTCAACCTGCTGATGAACCCCGACATCGACTTCGTCACCCTGCTCGGCCAGGCCGGTACCGGAAAAACCCTGCTGACGCTGGCGTCGGCACTCACGCAAACGCTCGAAATGAAACGTTTCGCCGAAATCATCATCACCCGCGTCACCGTCCCGGTGGGTGAGGACATCGGTTTCCTGCCCGGTACCGAAGAAGAAAAGATGACGCCGTGGATGGGTGCGCTGGAGGACAACCTCGACGTCCTCAACAAGCCGGCCGAGGACGGGGAAAAATCCGCCGGCGCCTATGCCGGCGACTGGGGACGCGCAGCAACGATGGATCTGGTCAGAAGCCGCATCAAGGTGAAATCGCTCAACTTCATGCGCGGCCGTACCTTTCTCAACAAGTTCCTCATCATCGACGAGGCGCAGAACCTCACGCCCAAGCAGATGAAGACCTTGATCACGCGCGCAGGCCCCGGCACCAAGGTCGTTTGCCTGGGCAACATCGCGCAGATCGACACACCCTACCTCACCGAAGGCAGTTCAGGCCTGACCTACGTGGTGGATCGCTTCAAGGGCTGGGCGCACGCCGGACATATCACGCTGCAACGCGGCGAGCGTTCGCGCCTCGCCGATCACGCCGCCGAGGTGCTCTAGCCCGCTCAGTAACGCCGTCCCGCCAGCGCCGACTTTTCTGGCGGGATGCCCAAACCTACCGCCAGCGACAACTTCCCGCCATGCCTACGCTGCTGATCCATGCCGCCACCGGAGAGCAGCGACTTGAAGTCGCCGTTGGACAGTCAGTACGTGATGCACTCGATGTCACCGAGCTGCGGGTGCGTGCCGCCTGCGGCGGTACGGGAACCTGCGGCGCCTGCGTGGTGAAGCTGATCGGCGGCAACGTCAGCGCACCGACCGTGGCCGAGTACATGAAGCTCACACCCGAGGAACGCGCGGAGGGCACGCGGCTCGCCTGCCAGTTGCGCATCAAGGGCGATGCCGAGATTCTGGTTGATCAACCGGCGCCGCCTTCGCGCTGGAAAAGCATTCCAGCGGAAAACCTTATCACGCCTGCACAACATTTACCTGACCTGCCTGCGCACATCTATGGCGTGGCAGTTGATCTGGGCACCACCCACATCCGCGTCGCGCTGTGGGACCGCAAGCATGGCAAGCGCATTGCCACGCGGCGTGGCCCCAACCCGCAGGGCGCGTTCGGCGCGGATGTGCTGAACCGCCTCGATGCCGTGCGCGACCGCCCGGAACGCGCGGCAGAACTCGCCAAGCTGGCCCGCACCGCAATTATCCAGGCCGTGCGCGATATCCTCGCCCGCGATGTCGGCGAGGTGAAGCCCATGATGGCGGAGATCGGCGAGGTGCTGATCGTCGGCAACACTGCCATGCTGGCGCTGCTGACCGGCTACGGCGGTGAGGATCTCGTCGATCCGGCCTACTGGCAAGCGGCAGTCGACTGCCGGCCGCCCGACGCGGCCGTCTGGCAGGCATTGTGGTTCATGCCGCATGCCCGGATCGTGCTGCCCGCGCCGGTGGCGGGCTTCATCGGTTCAGACCTCATCGCCGACCTGCTCGCCACGCGCCTGACGGAAGAGCCGGCCGGCGCCATGCTCATCGATGTCGGCACCAATACCGAAATCGCGCTGTGGGATGGCGCACACCTGCATGTCACCTCGGTACCCGGCGGACCGGCCTTCGAGGGCGTCGGCATCCGTCACGGCATGCCGGCGGAACCCGGCGCGATCTGCCGGGTGCGTCCCGCCGGCGATGCCTTCATCTGCGAGACAATTGGCCACAGCGAGGTACGCGGCATCTGCGGTTCCGGACTGGCCGATGCCATCGCCGTACTACTGGCGCAAGGCAAACTCAAGCCCTCCGGCCGCTTCGCCGTCCCGCCCGGCCCGGAAGGTTTTGCGCTTGACCCGGCCAACCCGAAGAGCAGCATCACCGGCATCGACATCGACGCCTTCCAGCGTGCCAAGGCTGCCACGGCGGCAGCAATGGGACAACTGTTAGAGCAGGCAAAACTGCACTGGAGCGACCTGCACCGGCTGTGCGTCTGCGGCGCTTTCGGTCACACACTCGACGTCGCCCATGCCCAGGCGGTTGGTCTGTTACCGCCGCTCGACGCCGCGCGTATCGAGTTGTTTGCCGACGCCAGCCTTGCCGGCGCCGAGGAGGCGCTCTTGTCCGGACAAGGCGATACACAGTTTGCGGCATTGACGGCCAGGACAAAAACAATCAACCTGTCGCTAATATCGGGCTATGAAGATAGTTATATAAACCACTTGCGTTTACGCCCGATCGTCATAGACTCAAAATAAAAGGGGGCGAAATGCTCGATCGCATCGTCAAGGCTTATAACGAGGCCGTCTTCGAAACCGACAAGGAAGCCGCCTTCGAGGTTGTGAATGCTGCGCTGGCCAGCGGAATGACCGCCGAGGATATTGTTTTCAAGGTGGTGATTCCAGCCGTCGAAGAAATGATGTCCAACATCACCAAAGATCCGGACGCCAACCTCGCCCAGCACTTCATGACGGCGCAGATCGCTGCCGAAGTGACCGAGAAGATGCTGCTTAAGTTTGAGCATCCGCCCGAGATTATCGGCCGTGTGGTGATCGGCACGGCGCACGGCGATCTGCATTCGCTCGGCAAACGCATCGTCATGGGCTGCCTGAAGGCGCTGATGGTCGATGTCACCGACCTCGGCGTGAATGTGACGGCAGAGAAATTCGTCGATGAGGCGCTCGCCCGCGACGCCCAGGTCATCGCCGTTTCGGCCATGATGGTGCATACCGCCACGGGTGAAGGCGGTGCGCGCAAGGTGCGGCAGATACTCAAGGAGCGCGGTCTGGAGAAGCGTTTCCGGCTCGTCGTCGGCGGCGCGCCCTACCGCTTCGACAACGAACTCTACAAGACGGTGGGAGCCGACGGCTGGGCGCCCGATGGCGTGAATGCCGGCCGCGTCATCGTCGACCTGATCAAGGAGGTTAAAGGGGAGGTAAGACCATCATGACCCCGCTCGAGATCCTCGTCGCTGCGGTGAATGGCACGCCCGCACCGCGCATCCCCGTTTTTTGCAATTTCCTCGAGCACGGCCCGCGCGCCTTGGGCATGTCAGCGCAGGAGTATTACGCCAATGGCGAGCATGTCGCCGCCGGCCAGCTCAAGATGCGTGAGCGCTATGGCCAGGACAACGTCTGGAGCCTGTTCTACGTCGGCAAGGAAGCCGAACTGCTCGGCTGCCAGGAAATCCTCTACAGCGAGGACGGTCCGCCCAACGTCGCCGACTTCGTCATCAAGAGTTACGACGATGTCGCCAAGCTGGAGGTGCCTGACGATCTCACCGCCCACCCGGCCTGGGGCGAGACCGCCAAGTGCATGAAGATCCTCACGGACGAGGTCGGGAAAACCCATCCGATCTGCGCCTACCTCACCGCCTCGACCACCCTGCCCGCGCTGCTGATGGGCATGGACAAGTGGATGGAACTGCTGCTCACCGGCCCGGCCGACGTGCGCGACGAGTTGTTACGAAAATGCAGCGAGTTCTACCAGAAGGAAGTCGCCGCCTACCGTGCCGCCGGTGCGAATGTGCTGGTGTATTCGACGCCCTTCGGTTCCACCTCTTTTGTTGGCATGAAGCGCTTCAAGGATTTTTCCATGCCCTGGATGCAGCGCGACCTCGCCCCGGGTGGGGTCGGCAGCATCGTCTATTACTGCGGCATGGCACCCTTCAATAATGTCATCCGGCAGGTGATGGACGAACTGAAGATCAATGTCCATTACATCAGCCCGCTCGCCGACCTGGCCGAGGCGAAGGCCATCATCGGCGACAAGGGATTGACCTGCGGCGTCATCGACGACATCAAGATGGTGCAGTGGACGCCGGAGCAGACACGCGCCGAAGTGAAGCGCATGTGCGAGATCGGCATGGTCGGCGAACATTTCCTCTTCGGCACCGGCGTGATGCCGCTGAGCCTGCCCGAGGCAAACATCCGCGCGATGCTCGACGCTGCCTTCGAATACGGAACATATCCGGGAGTTGCGCCATGAAAACTGTCATGCCACCGCTGGTTTCCGCCGACCCGGTCACCGGCAAACCGCTGGTGATGGTCGGCTGCGGCATCCTGCACAAGGAAGTCGATTACCTCATCAAGAAAAACGGCTGGAACGTCGAAACTCAATACCTCGACTCGGCCCTGCACAATTATCTGGGCAAGCTTTCCGACCAGTTGAACGCCGCATTGACGGCCGACGAACAACAAGGCCGCGAGACGGTTGTCTTCTATGGCTGCTGCCATCCAAAAATGGAGGGCATCCTGGAGCAGCACCACACTGTCCGGACCCAGGGCCAGAACTGCATCGTCATGCTGATCGGCTACGAGAAGTTCATGGCGGAACTCGAAAAGGGCGCCTACTTCCTGCTCGAAGACTGGGCGCTGACCTGGGAACCGATGATTACCCAGGCTTTTGGCAGCAACCTCGCCGTGATCCGTGAAATCTTCCACAGCAGCCACAAGTTCATCATCGCCATCCGCACGCCCTGCTCCAGCGATTTCACTGCCGCCGCCGAAGCCGCCGCCGCCTTTGTCGACCTGCCGCTGGAGTGGATCAACGCCGATCTGGGACATCTTGAGACCGTACTGGCCGAGGCCATCGACCGCAAACAAAACTCCGCCTAAGCAGGCAAGCACATGCCGCCCGACACTGTGGATAACCCCGCTGCCGAAATCGAACGCCTGAAAGAGCGCTTGCGCCGCCTGGCGGAGGAAAAATCCTACCTGCAACTGGTCATTCGCCTCATCGAGCAACTCAACCCGCTGCCCGGCATGGAAGGCATGGTCGACGCCTTGCTGAAGAATATCGTCGAGACCATCGGCGGCACCAATATCAAGATCTGGTACTGGGTCGGCCCGGACATCTACTACGCCGAGTTCCTGGACAAGAGCGGCATCGTGGCGGCCATCGACGATCCGCTCGCGGCTGAAGTGGTCAGGGAGCGTCGTTTCATCGAATTGCAGGGCAACGAGACGGACTCCCTGTTACGCGGCGATATCCAGCCGGGTGCATGGACCTGGGGATTTCCATTGATGGTGGGGCAGGATCTGATCGGCGTCATCAAACTGGAGAATATCCATATGATCGGCGCTTCGCTGCGCAACTACCTGCCGATCTTCTTCAGTCATGCGGCGCTGATCCTCAGCACCGAGACACGCAGCTATCTGCAGTTGCGTGCCGAAGCCGAGATCAGGTCACTCAATGCCGAGTTGGAGTTGCGTGTCTGCGAACGCACCTCCCAGCTTGAAATTGCCAATGACGAACTGATTCAGGCCCGCGACGCGGCCGAGGGCGCCAACCGTGCCAAAAGCATGTTCCTCGCCAACATGAGCCACGAGATTCGCACCCCGATGAACGCGATTCTCGGTCTCACCCATCTGCTGCGCGCCCATGCCAAGCCGGAACAAATTGAACGCCTCGACAAGATCAACAACGCCGGCCGCCACCTGCTGTCGATCATTAACGATGTCCTCGATATCTCGAAGATCGAAGCCGGCAAACTGCAACTCGAAACAAACGATTTCGCCCTGCCTGCCGTACTCGACCATGTACGCTCCCTGATTTCCGCTTCCGCCCAGGCCAAGGGCTTGCGTATCGAGGTGGCTGAGGACAAGGCGCCAGTCTGGTTACGCGGCGACGCGACGCGGCTGCGTCAGGCACTGCTCAACTTCGCCGGCAATGCAGTCAAATTTACCGAGCAAGGCACCATCACCTTGCGCGCAAGCGTCCTCGAGGAAAGGGGCGATGACCTGCATCTGCGCTTCGAGGTTGCGGATACCGGCATCGGCATCCCTCCGGAGAAATTCGAACATCTGTTCCAGGCCTTCGAACAGGCCGATACCTCAACCACGCGCCGCTACGGCGGCACCGGCCTCGGCCTGGTCATCACCCGGCGCCTGGCGGAATTGATGGGCGGAAAAGTCGGCGCCAGCAGTACGGCGGGGGCCGGCAGCACCTTCTGGTTCACCGCCTGGCTGAAGCGCGGGCAGGGCGTGATCGCCCGCCCGCCCAGCGCCGATGCCGCTGCAGCAGAGTCGCGTTTGCGGCAGCAACAGGGCGGCTCGGCGCACCTCCTGCTGGTGGAAGACAACGCCATCAACCGCGAAGTTGCGCTGGAACTTTTGCATGGCGCCGGTCTCCTGATCGATACGGCCGAAGACGGGCTGGAAGCACTGGATAAAATACAGGAGCACGCCTACGATCTGATTCTCATGGACGTGCAAATGCCCAACATGAATGGACTTGAAGCCACGCGGGCCATCCGTGAAATGCCGGGCTGTGGCAAGACGCCCATCCTGGCGATGACAGCCAATGCCTTCGACGAGGATCGTCAGGCCTGCGCGGCGGCGGGCATGGACGATTTCATCGCCAAGCCGGTCGATCCCGCCACGCTGTACGCCAAGCTCCTGCATTGGCTGCCGGCGCCGGCAGCCGACCGCCCGGCCGGCACGCCGGCACCAGCGACACCGGCGGTCGCTCCTGATGTAAGCGACATGACCGTCACGCTGGCGCTCGAACAGCTTGCCGCGCTGCCCGGCCTGGATGTCGCACGCGGCATAGCGGTGTTGCGCGGCAACCCAGCCAAGTATCTGGAACTGTTGCACCGTTTTGTCGAGGCGCACGTCGACGACACAAAACGGCTGACAGAACTGCTAACCGCCGGCGATCAGCCGGGAGCCCTGCGCCTCGCCCATAGCCTCAAAGGCGCGGCGGCAACGCTGGGTATCGACCCTCTGGCGGAGGCGGCCAAACGCATCGAGGCCAGCTTGCGGGCGAGCCCGGAGATCACCCAGATGGCGGACTTGCAGGCGGACATAAAGATCATCAGCCAGCAGTTCATGACCGTCGCCGCCAAACTGCCGCAGCCCGCCGCGCCGCAACTGACACAAAATGCAGCGCCGCCGGATACGGAAACCCTGCGCTCCATTCTTGATGAATGCATGCCGCATTCGGTACACGTTGCGATAATCTGGCGCGCCAGATCAGGCAGTTCGACTTCAAGACGGCACAGGAGACCCTGCATGCGCTACGGCAATCCGCATGAAGCCGTTACCGGCACTGCGTTCGATACCGATGAGCTGTGCGTGACGTTGCTGAAGTGACTGAACTCGACCCTGCCGCAGAAATCGAACGCCTGCACGGCCGCGTCCGCCGGCTCGCGGAGGAAAAGTCCTACCTGCAACTGACGCTGCGCATGATCGAGCAGATCACCCCCATGACCGGCGTGCACGAGATGGTGGCGGGCATGCTGCAAGGTATCGTCGAAACCATTGGCGGCACGAATAGCAAAATCTGGTACTGGATCGATAACCAACTGCTGTTCGCCGACTTTCTCGGCGCGCAAACGACCGTCGACGAGATCGACGACCCGCTGGCGCAACAGGTCGCCAAAGAACGTCGCTTCATCGAACAATTCGGTGATGTCGACAACGCGTTGCTGCGCGGCGGCGTGCTGCCGGGTTCCTGGACTTGGGTCTTTCCGCTTCTGGTAGGCAAGGAGCTGATCGGTATCGTCAAGCTGGAAAACCTGCACATCACGGGCGCATCGCTGCGCACCTATCTGCCGACATTTTTCAACCATGCGGCACTGCTGCTCAGCAACGAAATCCGCAACCATCTGATCCAGGAACACCAGTCCGAGCTTGAGCGCATCGCCCATTACGACACGCTCACCGGCATTCCCAACCGGCGCCTGCTGGCGGACCGCCTGAACCAGGAACTCGCCCGCACCCGCCGCAGCGGCCGCACGCTGGCGATCTGCTATCTCGACCTGGATGGCTTCAAGCCGGTCAACGACCAGTTCGGTCATGATGCCGGCGACTTGCTGCTGATCGAGATCAGCCAGCGCCTGCTGGCCGTCTCGCGTGCCGGCGATACCGTGGCGCGGCTCGGCGGCGATGAGTTCGTCATGCTGTACAGCGATCTGACGCAGGAACAGGAATGCTTCCAGGCACTGGAGCGCGTACTGGCCAGCGTTGCGCGCCCCTTCGAGATCAATCACCAGCATGTAACAGTTTCCGCAAGTATCGGCGTCACCCTCTTCCCGCGTGACAATGTGGATGCCGACACGCTACTGCGCCACGCCGACCAGGCCATGTATCAGGCCAAGGATGCCGGCAAGGGTCGTTTCCATTTGTTCGACGCGGAACATGACCGCCTCGTCAAGGCCAACCGCAGCACCATCGAGCGTCTGCGCCTGGCGCTGGCAAATGGCGAGTTCCTCCTCCATTACCAGCCGAAGGTGGATATGGTGCGCGGCGAAGTGCGCGGCGCCGAGGCGCTGATCCGCTGGCAACATCCCGTGCGTGGCATGCTGTCGCCCGCAGAGTTTCTGCCCTTGCTGAGCGGAACCGAACTGGAAATTGCTGTCGGCGAATGGGTGATCGACACCGCGCTGGGCCAGATCGAAACCTGGAAAGCCGGCGGACTCAAGCTCAGCATCAGCGTCAATATCAGCGCCCGCCACCTGCTCCGCCCGCACTTCATGGAACAACTCGAACAGGCGCTGGCGCGACATCCGGACGTTGGGGCCGGCGACCTGGAACTGGAGATTCTCGAATCCACCGCCATCGACGACCTGAGCAACGCGGCGCGCACCCTCGCCGGCTGCATTGCCATGGGCGTGCGCTTCGCCCTCGACGACTTCGGTACCGGCTACTCGTCACTGACCTACTTCCGCAAATTGCCGATCGGCACCCTGAAGATCGACCAGAGTTTCGTGCGCGGCATGCTCGACGACCCGGAAGACCTGGGCATCATCGAAAGCGTGGTCGGTCTCGCCAAGGCCTTCAATCGCCCGGTAATCGCCGAAGGCGTCGAAACCATCGAGCATGGCGCAATGCTGGTGCGCATGGGCTGCCATCTTGGCCAGGGTTACGGCATTGCCCGCCCGATGCCGGCCGACGCGTTACCGGCATGGGTCAGCCAGTGGAGCGGCGAGGAGATCTGGCGCACCCTCGGCCGTTATGACCTGCCGCACGATGACATGGTACTGATGGTCGCCATTACCAGCCATCGCAACTGGTACATGCAACTGGAGGCCTACCTCGACAATCCCGCCAACGTGGAACGCCAACTCCCCGTGCTGCACCCCATGCAATGCCCCTTCGGACGCTGGTACCACGGCAGCGGCATCAGCCGTTATGGTCATTTGAGCGAATTCGTTGAACTCGACACCCTGCATAACGAGGTTCATGCGCTCGGGGAAACGCTGATCCAATTGCGGCAGTCGGGTGATGCCCGGACGGCTCAGGCACGACTACCCGAAACCCAGGCACTGCAACAACGCATCATCGCCTGTCTGGACAGCCTGATTACCAGGGCAATGCAGCCACCGGAGGCCCGCATGCCATAGGGCACGCCGTCCCGCCGGCGCCGACTTTTCACCAATGCGTCAATACGAGCCCGGCGCAGCGAAGTTTTCGAAACGCGTGTATTCGCCCAGGAAAGTCAGCTTCACAGTCCCCGTCGGCCCGTTACGGTGCTTGCCGATGATGACTTCGGCCACGCCCTTTTCGGTGGTGTCCTGCTTGTAGTACTCCTCGCGATACATCATCAGGATGATGTCGGCGTCCTGCTCGATAGCGCCGGATTCGCGCAAGTCACTCATCAGCGGACGCTTGTCATTGCGTTCCTCCACCTTCCGCGAAAGCTGCGAGAGGGCAATCACCGGCACCTGCAGTTCCTTGGCCAGCGCCTTGATCGAACGCGAAATTTCCGAGATTTCCGTGGCGCGGTTTTCGTTGTCCTTGGTCGAGGTCATCAGTTGCAGATAGTCGATGACGATCAGGCCGAGCTGGCCGCACTGACGGTGCAGCCGTCGCGCCCGCGCCCGCAGGTCGGAGGCGTTGATGGCACCCGTTTCATCGATATGGATCGGCGCTTCGTGCAGCTTGCCGAGGGCCATCGACATCTTTTCCCAATCCTCGTCCGACAGCTTGCCGGTACGAATCTTGGTCTGGTCGAGGCGACCCGCCGACGAGAGAAAACGCATCGCGAGTTGCGGTCCGGACATTTCCAGGCTGAAGATCGCCACCGGCTTGCGCAACTCCATGCCGACATGCTCGGCGATATTCAGCGCAAAGGCGGTCTTGCCCATCGACGGCCGGCCGGCAACGACAATCATGTCACCCGGTTGCAGGCCGGAGGTCATTTTGTCGAGGTCGTGAAAACCCGTCGCCGTACCGGTGATGTCAGAGGGATTTTCGCGGTTGTAAAGCACCTCGATGCGCTCGACCACTTCAGCCAGCAGCGGCGTGACCGCCTTGAAACCCTGCATGTTGCGATTGCCGGCCTCGGCGATCTCGAACACTTTTTGCTCGGCGATATCGAGCAATTGCTTGACGTCGCGGCCGGCCGGATTCAGCGCGGAACCGGCGATTTCGTCGCCGACCGTGACCAGTTTTCGCAGAACCGCGCGCTCATGCACGATCTCGGCATAGCGCCGGATATTGGCGGCCGAGGGCGTCGCGTTGGCGATTTCGCCCAGATACGCAAGACCGCCGGTCTGCTCGACCTGGTTGGACCGCTCGATGGACTCGAAGACGGTCACCACGTCGGCCGGACGCGCGGTATCGATCAGCTTGCGGATATGCGAAAAGATGCGACGATGATCGTCACGATAGAAATCCGTCTCGCTGACGATATCGGCGATGCGCTCCCAGGCATTATTGTCGAGCAACAAACCACCGAGCAGCGACTGCTCGGCTTCGATGGAATGCGGCGGCAGCTTGAGCGCGGCCACCTGGGGATCCTGGTGTCCTGAAGAACCGGAAATACCGGTTACAAAGGGTTGTGCGTAGGCTTGCGCCAGAGCCATTCTGTTCTCCTCACAGCAGGTTCGGCCAAGCGCAGAAGTCTACTCGCCGAATCCGTCGCTGGGGAGTGAACAAGCTGTGTAAATACGGTGGATAGCCTGTGGATAGGCTGTGCAAATCTTGCCATGCACCACTTGCGGGCGGTAAACGCAGAAGGGTCGCCCTCAACAACTTTTCGGGCGACCCTTCTGTTGCAGCGGGACGGAGCGCTTACTGCTCGCCGACCACCACGACAGTTACGCTGGCCACGACATCGGCATGGGGCGAAACTTCGATCACGAACTCGCCGATAGTCTTCAGCAATTCCGGCAAGCGCACGGAGCTCTTGTCGGTTTCAACGCCTTGTGCCGTCAGCGCTTCGGCCACGTCAGCCGGGCTGACCGAACCGAACAAGCGGCCATCGACACCGGCCTTGCGGCTGATCTCGACCTTCAGGCCTTCGAGCTTGGCGGCCTTGGCTTGCGCGGCGGCCAGCTTCTCGGCGGCAATGCGCTCCAGTTCAGCGCGTTTTGCCTCGAACACTTTCATGTTCTCGGCAGTAGCGCGCTTGGCGAAGCCATGGGGAATCAGATAATTGCGGGCATAACCTTCCTTGACCTTGACGACATCGCCCAGGCTGCCGAGGTTAACCACTTTGTCCATCAGAATCACTTGCATGGTTTTCCTCCTCGTTACTGATGCAGGTCGGTGTAAGGCATGAGCGCCAGGAAACGGGCACGCTTGATCGCGGTCGACAACTGACGCTGGAAGCGGGTCTTGGTGCCGGTGATGCGTGCGGGCATCACTTTGCCGTTTTCGGTGATGAAGTCCTTCAGCAGTTCGACGTCCTTGTAATCGACCTGCTCGATCTTCTCGGCAGAGAAGCGGCAGAATTTGCGACGCTTGAACATGTTGCGATTCTTGTTGCGGTCATCTTTCTTTTTTCCGGGCTTGAAAGCCATTTCAAAATCCTTTTTTCAAATTTCTTCTACAAATTCGATCGTGGTCACATGCAACACGGGCGTTTTCTGCTTGAGGCTGCGTGCGGCGAGAAATCCGCCAACAACGAGGCCCATGCCGGGTGACGTTTCCTTGAGCAGCAGAGCCGGCGCACCAACCGCCACGCAGACAAGCTCACATTCGACACGGCGCGGAGTTGAGGCTTCGATCTGCTCCGAGGCATGGGCAATCCGGAATTCAATGACCGGAACACCTGCCGGGGTATAACGCAGAGAACCGCGCTCTTGCAACTGTCCTGCAAGCTCGGTGCTGTTGGACGACAGAGTCGTCGCAACGGCACGCTCAGCCTCAGGCATCAGCGGCAGCCGCAACCTCCTCGACGGGCTTGACTTCATCCCGCGATGTCAGCGAACGCGATTTCTCTTCCTTCATCATGGGCGAGGGTGCGGTTTCAGCCTTGTCCGTTTTGATGGTGAGATGACGCAGTACGGCATCGTTGAACTTGAAGGCATTTTCCAACTCGGACAGCGTCTCGCCATCGCACTCGATATTCATCAGCACATAGTGCGCCTTATGAACTTTCTGGATCGGATAAGCCAACTGGCGACGGCCCCAGTCTTCGAGGCGATGAATCGATCCGGTACGGCCGGTGACGAGGGTTTTGTAACGCTCGATCATGGCCGGAACCTGGTCGGATTGGTCCGGGTGGACGATAAAAACGATTTCGTAATGTCGCATGCACGCTCCTTCTGGGTCAGGTTGAGCCCCCCCGCATGCGGGTTCGGGTGGGGCAAGGATGAAAGGGGCATGATTGTATATGGAACAGGCTGAATATTCAAGGTAAAGTAATCAGGCGAAATCTGTCTGATCCCCATCCCTTTGAGCCCTTCCTCGCCGATAATGCGCCGATGATTGCATCGCCGATAATTACATCACCACTTCCTGATCTCGACACGTGGGTTGCCTTCTTCAGCGAGGCAGACATTCCCGTGTTGCGCCATACCGAGCACCAGTTGGCGGAACTGCGCGCCAACGCCACCAAGTCGAATGCCCGTGTAATCTCATCGGTGATCCTGCACGACCCGATGATGACCCTGCGCGTACTCGCTTATATCGAGGCCAAGCGCAACAAGAGCCGCAACACCGACATCACCACCATCGAGCGTGCGCTGATGATGATCGGCATGGAGCCATTCTTTCGTGATTTCCAGGAGTTGCCGCTGATCGAAGATCACCTCAAGCCGCATCCCCGCGCCCTGCTCGGTCTGCTCAAGGTCATCAACCGCGCCCGCAAGGCTACGCTCTGGGCACGCGACTGGGCGATCTACCGCCATGACCTGGACGTCGACGAAATCATGGTCGCCACCCTGCTCTACGATGCGGCGGAAATCCTCATGTGGTGTTTCGCCCCGCAACTCGCCCTCCAAGTCAGTCAAAAACAGCAAGCCGATCGTACGCTGCGCTCGGTAGCGGTACAAACTGAGGTTTTCAATATTCCGTTGTTTCAGCTCAAACTTGCCTTGGCCGAGGTGTGGCATCTTCCCGAATTACTCACCACCCTGATGAGTCAGGACAACGCAAACCACCCGCGCGTCAAGAACGTCAAACTGGCGGTCGACCTGGCGCGACACTCGGCAAATGGCTGGGACGATGCCGCCCTGCCGGACGACTACAAAGCCATCGGCGAGTTGTTACACCTGAGCGACGAAGCCGTGATGCACCGACTGGGGCTGGACAAGCCGCAAATGAATACGGGGAATACCAACGCAGGGAAAACCGCCGCTCAGCCGCAGTAGCGCAAATTCAACTGTTCCAGCAACAACTCCGGCTGGCCGTAAGCCAGAAATGCTGCCACCAAAGCCAAACCGATCATGCCGCCCAGCAACATCCACCCGAGGATGCGCCATCCTCGCCAACGTGTGCGCTCTGGTACTGTTTTTTCTGTAGACTCATCTCGCATCGCTTGTTACACCAGACAGAGTAATCGTTAGAATGCGCATTCTGCCCCCATAGCTCAGTGGATAGAGCACGCCCCTCCTAAGGGCGGGGTCGCACGTTCGATTCGTGCTGGGGGCGCCA
>JFJP01038602.1_pt1 | contig 16634 bp, 7 predicted proteins | sample 431651 | NCBI WGS metagenome assembly JFJP01 (sample SAMN02602958, study PRJNA72255) | Microbial mat metagenome, whole genome shotgun sequencing project. | biome: fresh water; feature: sink hole; material: water; isolation source: purple microbial (photo- and chemosynthetic) mats found in... | reverse complement strand
GCAACACTCCACGTATGTGGTAATTGGGCGATAGGAGATGGTGAAGAATGCAGAATGTGAAGAAAGAGAAGAAAAAAGCCGGTGACGGCAATGCTGTACCGAGATTATTTAATTAGAGGAAAATTATGCCAGACGTTAATCCATCACAGACTACTGTTCAGAAGCTCATCACTCCTCACGATCAGTTCATACGTGCTGTATTCAATACGCAGCGCTCGTATTACATTGATATTTATCAACGTGAATACAAGTGGAAGGATGATCAGGTAAAAACACTGCTCAATGATCTGGAAGTCCGCTTTGAGTTGGGTAAACGTGGCAAAGTTGCCCCAAAGGAAATACAACAAGATGTTCTTGAAAACTTTGAACCTTACTTTCTGAATACGTATTTAACACATACATCACCGACTGCAACCAGCATTGTTGACGGTCAGCAGCGATTGACTACGCTTCTATTGATGTTGATCAAACTGTATCGTATGCTCCTGAAAATCGAAGAAAACCCTGAATTGCAAAATAAGACGTTCAAACCAACAGCATTAAGTCCCCTGATTTTTGAAGCGGACGATTTTGGCGGCGCGACACGTTTTAAGATTTTCAACGCCAACAGAGACGCCCAATTACGGGCATTAGTAGATGGCGCAGACTTCAATGCTTCGGATGAGACCCAGAAAAGGCTCAAGGAAAATTATGTAGTGATAAGCACCTACTTTGACGCTTACTTCAAGGTGATAGCTGACTCTGATGAACTCGACCTGCCCAAACTCACCTATTACATTACTTATCTGCTTGATCGCGTCTCTATTGTTGAAATCCGCATTGAACGGCAGGACAACGTCGCCATGATCTTTGAAGTGGTCAATGATCGCGGGTTAGGTCTCAAGCCTTATGAGATTCTCAAAGGAAAGTTTATTGGCAATCTTCCTCAAAAAGAGAAAGAAGAAGCGAATGCAATTTGGGTGAAATTGCAGGACCTGTACTATAAAACAGAATTGAAGAACACGACCGAGTCGCGGATTGATTTGGATGATTTTTTCCGTATTTATTTCCGCGCAAAGTTCGCTAAAAACGAGAATGAATATGTGACTTTTGAACGCGATTATCATTACGAAATCTATCGCCGCGCTGACCTGCGTGCGCACTTTGGCGATTTTCGCGATCATTCAGCATTATTCGAGCGGATCAAGAACGAAATTCAATATTTTGCCACTTTGTATCAGGAACTCCGCTCGGATTATCAGAAAGGTAGGCCACATTTGCTTTATAACAAATTGCAGGACCAGAACCAACAGTATTTGTTGATTATGTCTGCTGTTAAGTTTAATGATCCTGAACGTGAAGCCAAAATCCGCACGATCTCAGCCAAATTTGACCAGTTGCATGTCATATTACGAGTCCTTGGAGCTTACGATAGCAATTCCTTTCAGCGAGTAGTGTATGCGCTGAACAACGATCTTCGCGATAAAAGTGAGGCTGAATGCCGCGAAATTTTTGACGCAGTTATTATTAAAACCCTGCAAGAGGAAGAACGGCTTGAAGAGCAATTCAATGGAAGTGTCTCGGATATCTTCACGTATGAACGCTTCAAAAACATCAGAAACAATACAACTAATTTTAGCAAGTATCTTCTCATGCGAATTGATCGCTGGCTGAGCGACTTATTGGATAAGCCCAGCTATTGCGACGAATCCGCCATTGAACTTGAAGACCGCTTCAACCGCTCCAACCGCAGGCGCTACGGCATGCATTTGGAACATGTTTACGCCCACAATGAATCCAATCGAAACTTATTCGTTGACCCTGTAACTAGTGTTGTGGACGCCGCACTGTTCGATCAAACCCGCAACTACCTAGGCATGGTTTTATTGCTAAAGGATTCTCAGAATATCAGCAGCGGCAATGATCTCTACAAAGACAAACTTGACGACTATGCCATGAGCGACATCATCTGGAATGAATTACTGGCTGGGAAAATCCCAGATGTTGATGCCAGAAAATTGCCCGCCCCTTTCCAAAATGCGGCAATTTCACATGATGCCAACGGCGCTTTTCCAAGAGAAAAGGTTGAGCAGCGCCAAAAAGTCTTCTTTGAAGCGCTGAAGGCAATTTGGGCTCAGGTATAAACCTGTATATAACGTAAAAGAAAAATATGACGGACGAATTTGTTAATCCTATTACATTAAGTTTTCGTTTGCTGGAGAGTTATAAAAATCTCCTGCGCGATACTCTGAAGATTCACGGTCTCACAGAGGCGGATGTCGAATCTGTACTAAAAACCGTGCAAGTGGATCGCGGTTTATATTTTTCCATTAATCGGAATTACAAGCAATCCATACCCTTTGCAGATTTTTCACGCCGCGAGAATTTATCTTCCGCGTTCCCTGCCTGCTTCCCGAAATTGACTAACCTTCACAGCCATCAAGAGAAAGCGATCCGCGCCATCATGGCTGGTTCGCATACCGTCATCTCCACAGGAACAGGAAGCGGCAAGACTGAATCCTTCCTCGTACCAATCATTGACTACTGCCTGAAGAATCCTGGCAAAGGAGTCAAAGCGCTCATAATCTACCCGATGAATGCTCTGGCAAACGATCAACTCCGCCGTCTGAGTAAAGCGCTCGAAGGTACTTCGCTAAAATTCGGCACGTTCATTGGTTCCACGCCTGAAACTCAAAAAGATGAAGTCATCGAACCGCTCGGCGAAAATCATCTTGTATACCGCGCGGAAATGCGCGCAAACCCGCCGGATATCCTCTTCACCAATTACGTCATGCTCGATTGGATGCTCACACGCCAAAAAGACTTGCGCATATTTCAGGATTCCGCTCAAGCGCTGCGCTTCGTCGTCCTCGATGAAATTCACACCTACCGCGGCAACAAAGCCACCCACCTAAAATATCTGCTCGCCAGATTGAAAGCCAACCTGGAAAATTCTCCGCTTTATATCGGAACCAGTGCAACCTTACGCGCGAATGCCTCGCAAAATTCCAAGATGGATGAGGTTGATAAATTTATCAAGCCATTGCTCGACATCGAAGAATATACACTGATCGAACCAGAGTATGAACCCGAGCAGGAAATTCAGTCAACCCCAATCCCGTCAGCGGTCTTTGAAGCGCAAGATTTGCTGGATTGGTCAATGACTCCCGATATAGATATGGGACTGCGCGCGCTTGGCTTGCTAACGGGAAAATTCTACTCTTCAATGTTGGATGATAAGGGAATGCGTTCCATATTTGAAGACCTGCAGCAGAACGAATTCCTGGTCCACATGCGGAAAGCGCTGGTCGAAAAGAACGCGCAGGGTTTTGGCGATCTGGTCAGTTTATTATCCGCGTTATCACCTGCTGGGAAAACAGTTCATTCCCCTGAGCGGATCGTCAAAGCGTATCTTAGCGCGGTTTCGTTCTTCAACCATTTGGATTCCAAACATCCAGTATTGGACTACCGCCTGCATTTGTTCGCGCGCAACATCAGCGGGCATTTGAAGATGTGTATCAAATGCCGCCAGTATCATTCGGGCGCGCAGGATTTTTGTCAGGAATGCGGTTTTCCGTTGTTTTATGTTCACAAGAACGACATCCGCAAATGTATTGGAAAGGTCTCTGGCAATCGTTTGAAGTGGTCGCTTTTAAAAGAAAGCGACGACCACAAAAATTCCTTTTTCACGCTTGTTGAAATACTCGACGATACTCCAGATGAAGGCATGAACTTCGATCACGAAGCGCCAGTCATGTCCGAGGAATTGTTGTTGAATTACGATCCATACGGCCGTCTGCGCCTTACTTTGCTGGAAGGCGTCAACAACGATAATGTATTCGAGAGCTCCATCCTCTTGATTGACCCGCGCGATGATCACGAATATCTGTATCAGTTTATCAAGTCCCTGCTGGTTGAACTGCCTCAACACAAAAAGAAGATTTTGGGATTCGTAGATAACCGCGAAAAAGCCTCTCAGTATGGCATGGTGCTGCGTCACGAATTTGCGTCCGACTTCTTCCTGGAGTTTTTGAAACTGTATTATCCGCATGAACGCAAATTGAATCTGGAAGATGCGTGGGAATATCTCAAAGGGCAAATCCCGCCAGAAGATGTCCTTGGCGAAGTCGAAAAGGAACTTTTCGAAGAATTCCAACTTTGGTATGCCCTCTTGATCAAAACTCCGCTGAATCGCCTGAACGCGCCAGCCGATCATCTGGTATTGAAGGCTCCAGAGGATTTTGATGAAGCCGAGCGCGAAGTTGTTGATGTCTTTCTGCGTGAAAGAGCCATTCAATTGGTTTACAGACCAGACAAATCGGAAAAGTACATCTGCTTCCGCACGTACTATGCTTCGCAGTTGAAAGGAATTCACGTCCGTACGGAGAATGCCTCAAAACTTCGTGAACATCCGAGTATTTCGCTGTCGCCTGAAGCCGAAGAGTACAGTGATCTTGTCAAAAAATACGATGGCAATGAAAAAGAAAGTATTCAAGATATCGTCAACCGCCTTGTTGCACGAGAAGTATTGATCGAAGGGCAAACCGCAGACGAAAAAACACAGTATTATCTTTGCCCGACCTCCATCGCATTTAATTTTCGACCCTCTGAATTTGATGATTATGAAGCGATGAAGAAAAATCTACTTCTTACGGCAGCTGTTCATAGTTCCGAGATCAAAGACCATGAACGCCGCGAAACTGAAAAACGCTTTCAGGATGGAGGTGTCAACTTTGTGATGGCAACCCCAACCCTGGAGATGGGCATTGATATAGGTGATCTGGAAGTGGTTTTGATGACAGGGATTCCGCCGTTGCCTTCCAATTATGCCCAGCGGGCTGGGCGCGCAGGGCGTGGAAAATCCAAATTTGCCATATCGCTCGCCTTCTGCTTTGAGACAAGCAACCACGATAACTACTATTTCCAATATCCCAAGCAGATGATAGACGGCGAAATCTCACCGCCTTCATTTAATCCTTCTAACGAAGAAGTCATCAAGAAACATTTCAACCCTCTTTTATTGACTGGCGAGCAAATCAAAGAAAAAGATTTGCTACGGCTGGTTCAGCAAATCCCCGATCAAAAGATTCGCGATGCTGCGAAGATATTGGGGCTAGATGGTGAGACCGCTCAAAAATTCTTATCGGAATTCATAAGCCAAATCCAAGGACGTCTTTCAGAACTTTCAACTGGGAATGTGCGCTCAAAACTCTATGCAAGCGGTTTATTTCCCGACTATGCTTTTCGCCATGACCAGATTCATGCAATCCCAGAAGGCAAAGCCAAAGAATTGGAAGATGAAAAATTCACTTCCACTCAAACCATAGAAGACTTGGCAATCTCATCCCGCGAACCGGAAATGGCTTACTATAAATTTGTTCCAGGAGAGGAAATCTTCATGGCAGGAGATGCCTACACTATCATCCCTGCCGGTAAGTATAACGAATTCAAAATTGCCGGGGAACAGCCAGTCAGAAGTTATGTTTATATCGAAGCCTCTAAAAAGGAAGGTTTTGCAAGCCGCAGCAAGGTGCGCAAGAAATATGAACTCAGTCAACGGTTTGAAGAGCCAGATGATTATCAGGCCGTGCAGGGAATTCTTGGGATTGCCTACCAACCAGAGTGTAATCTCCGTTTTTTGAACACAGGAAAAAAGGAACAGGATAAAACAACAAAATTCAATGACACAGACGTCGATTTTTTCATCGGCTATCAAGTTAAACGGCAGGCATTGATCCTGCGCTTCGACCGCGCGGTTTGCTCGAAAGAATCCTATTACCTGAGCCTATCTTCAGCTCTGGATCGGGAAATAAAAGATAGGTATGGATTGGATGAAAGTGAAGTGAAGGTTTTAGTTGACGCCCATTCTGCCCAAAACCCTGGCATGAAAGATAAATTCGTTTACGTAATATTTTATGATGCAACGGGCAACGGCAATGTTCCTTTCAAGGATATGTATATTGATTTTAGAAAGATGCTTGAAGGGGTTTATGAACGCCTGACCACCTGCACTGGAAATAACAGCGACAACTGCCCCAATGGGTGTTATCGCTGCCTGAAAAGCTATAACCTTCAGCAGTCTGCCCACCTAATCGAAAAAAGCACAGCTATCATGTTCGCTGGCTATCTTGCGGGAAAGAATCATTTTCTGCCATCGTTATCCCTGCCGGAAACCCCTTCTTTCCGCCCTGACTTGACCTTTGAAATATCGCTGAGCGGAAACATGATCACTTTAAAGTCGAAACAAATGTATACCGATCAAATTACAGGATCGCAGAATCAATCTATTTTCAATGTGATGATCAAAGCCATCAAAGCCGAATTTCAGGAAAACATGCAGGGATTGCTGATCCGCGCAAAACAAGACTATTTGGTTGACGCAATCGAGCGCGGCGAGATCAACAAAGACAAACAGGATTTCGCCCGCCTGCAATTCAACCTGCTGCGCTTCAAATATGTCAAAGCGGAAAAGGGATAACCACATGAAATGCCAGTTGATCCAAACCTCAAAAATTGCGGATACCAACCTTGCTGAAAAGGAAATGTTGGGTTTTCTCAAGAATTTGCCTGAAACCTGCTTCCTTTATCGCGAATTCAAACTTACTCCAGGCTATATTGAGCAGACAAAAGGGTTGGAGGAACAGCGCCCAGATTTTGTGGTTGTCAGTCCACGCTTAGGGTTGGTGTCCATTGAAGTTAAGGACTGGAATATCACTGCCAATAAATACGAATGGGCAGACCAGTATCAAGTCAAGAGAACGAATAAAAATGGCGAAGAGGAATGGTTGACCAACCCTGCTGAGCAGGCGTCCCGTTATTTACATGGGTTTATGGATCTACTCAAAGGCCAGGGATGTAACTTGTATGTTTCTTCCCTTGTAGCATTTCCAAAATTATCCCGCGCCGAGTTTGGAAATAGAATTTTAAATATTGAAGTCTTGAAAAACCCTCAAAGCAAATTCTATTTGGATTTGGACAAGGTAATTTTCAAGGAAGACCTGGATAAATTCACTTTGGATCCTGAAAAATTGCTGACAGGAATTCTTGCAAAATCCAATCGCTCTTTCAACTATTTGTCTAAAGAAGTTGAAAAGGCGAATCGCACACTGCTTCCATCTTCATTTATTGTCGGTGATTTTTCGAAAAGACAGGCTACTCAAAAAAAACTCCACGTTATATCCGACCAGCAAAGGGAGTGGATATTTGGAATTGATCGCAAGATGAATTATCTATTAGATGTTCCGGGAAGCGGCAAGACCAATGCGCTGATTTCCAGGGCAATCCATTTTGTAGATACAAGCCCGGTCACCAACTCAAAAGTGCTGATAACAACATATAGCGGAAACCTTGCCACCAACATCCGCCGAATCTTTGAACAAAAAATCCAGGATGAAAGTTCCCAAGCGAAATACACGAAGTCGATAGTCATTCAAAGCGTTCCCGATTTGCTTGAAAATGTTCTCGCGGTATTGTTTTCAAATAGCGAAATTGAGGAGCACCGAAAGGATGGAACTACTTTTGAAGAATGGGTTAGTACCAACGTTAGGAATATTTTGGAATTAGAACCTGATAAGTTTAAGGTTTTTGATGCCGTTTTCATTGACGAAATTCAAGATTTTGACAATTTTTATCTCCAGGTTATTGATCATTTTTTGAAAGAGAAAAATTATTTCTTCGTAGGCGATATTGGCCAAAAAATCTACGAACGTCAATATGATTTGCAGCGATTGGGAATCATCCCTTATCGTGTTGAACTGCCCAAATCCTATCAAATGTATCGAACGCCGAAACATATCGCAAAACTGGCTGTAGACTTTATATGGAAAGACCCCTATTGCCGCAATGATTTTGAGGAAAATGGCTATCGCAGCAATTTCAATTATTCCAATCCAGCAGATTATGTTGCTGAAATTTTAAAAACTAACGATCCATCTACTGAAATTATCACAAAGATCAAATCCTTTCTCGGTGCACGGTACGTTCACGACGATATTTTAGTTATCGGCTCTCAGGATTTGATCCGGAATTTGAATGCTAAATTACAACAGGAGGGCATTCCTAGTGTAATTGGCGAGTCGAAAAACGACGGATTTGTTGTTCTGATTGAGTTTCAAGAGGCAAAAGGTCTCGAGCGCGAGATTGTACTGGTTGCAGGAGTTGAAGACTTGTATGAAAAAAGCAGTCCGAAAGGTTTATTTTGGGAAGAGAGCCAAAAAATAAAAGAGGATGGACTGTCGCGTCGTAAGATTTATGTTGCGATCACCCGTACGATTGAACAACTGATCATATTCTATGAACAACCAACAAACCCTTTTATCGCTGATTTGCTCAAAGTCAATGAGGCGATTCTGGCAAAGCGCGGGTAAGAATTATGGCTGAATATAAATTTCAAAAGGAAGTCCGCGAAAAGGCTGAGCAATACGTCGCCTCCTTGTTGGCGTTCGGGTATTCTGCCAGAATACAGGAACATACATTCAGGGATTACACGGTGAAAGTATTTGTAGACAAATCCGGTCAGCAAATTGGCGATGTGATCATTTACTACAAGCCCAGTCAAAGTAAACACACGCTTGGAACACAGGAAATTAAAAATAAGGACACCATACCTGATCTTGAAAGAATTTGGCATGGCGGGGAATCTTCCTCCGAGGTAATCCCCCAGGTTGGATTTCGCGCCTATGTTGACGGCTCCTTTCTGGACGGGAAGATCGGCTATGGCGCGGTGATCTTGCAAGACGGTAAAGTTTTACAGGAGTTTTCAGGCTGTGTCAGCAATGAAGCCGAAAGTTTAATGTCCATGCGTCAGGTCGGTGGTGAGATCCAGGCCGTATATCAGGTGTTGGAGTGGGCGCTGACAAACAAAATCTCAGAGATCGAAATATTCTTTGATTATGAAGGACTTGAATTCTGGGCAAATGGCTCTTGGAGAGCAAAGAATCCCCATACTGAAAAATATCAAACGTATATTGCCAAATCCTCAATACAAATTAAATGGCAAAAAGTCAAAGGACACAGTGGCAACCGCTGGAATGATCGGGCTGACGAATTGGCACGACAAGGAGCCAGCGTGGAAAAATCGACTCCCAAGGACTTGCTCGCCGAGCTTGAAGATCAATCCCAGTCGTTTGTTGCCTTTCTCTCTTCCATGGGTATCGCGGCCTATTTTGAGAAGATTTATAACGGACAACATTCCCGCATAATATTTACCAGCGCGGCAGGTAAAAACATACTGGATATTTACAATACCCCAAAAGTACATCTTGACCCCAAGTGGCATAATTTTTCGGACAACGCATTAAAGGAAACGGTCAAAAACCACTGGTCTGTATTTCGACAGGACGAAACGCAACACGATAAAAGAATTTTACCAAGCGATGCCTTGGGAGATATTGAAAAACATTTTGAATCTTTGCGTCCCTATAAGGACTTAAAGTTTGACTTTATTGATCTGGCAAGAATTGTTGAAAAGATTGGCGCAAAAGAAAACCATCCTGTCCCGAGTACAGATGAAATGCGCTACAGTTTTGAATTAATTGAAAAAACATACATTCAACTTAATGGAGACGGTCATGGAAAACATTGAAGAGTTAAAGAAAACCGCTGAGAGCCTTCGCAAGCAGAATAAACTTACCGAAGCAATCGCAATTTATGAAAAACTATGGCTCGAACATCGAGATAGTTGCAACGAGTGGGTCGGATGGGGATATGCTTTCTCCCTGCGTAAAATGAAGAATCCCTCTTTGGCTTTTCAAGTTGCGCAACAAGTATACGAAAAATGGAAAGACTTTGCCCCTAACAACGGCGTGTTGGCGTGGTGTCTATACGATTTGGTTATTAACAAAGACTCCGAAGAAATTAAGAAAAATGAATCCGATTATTTTCAAGCAGCGAGCAGAATTCTTGCCCTTGTTCCACAAGATAAGTTTTCCGCGTATGCGAAAACTGTGTTTAAGGTAATTGAATATTTGGAAGAAACGCGAAACATTCTGCCAGCAGCAGATATTAATACATGGCTTGATAGGTTGGATAAGTCAAAACTCAGCACGGAAACATGGGAAGGCAAGGACGATAAAGGGCGACCTATGACGCACGCTTCTGACCTCGAGAAGTGGTATGCCAAGAAGTGCAAGGCATACTACGAGTTGAAAAGATTTCAAGATTGTATTGATACCGGGCAAGAGGCGTTCTCTACTCTTTCAGCATTTCACTATCACTATGATAAATGGATTAGGCGCGATATGGGACGATCATATGGAGAAGTTGGTAATCCTAAAGAAGGTATTACACTTTTTGAGAAATTTATGGATGATCGTTCCGAATATTTTATTTATTTTGAGGCTGCAACTTTGTATTTCCAAAATAATGAAATAGAAAAATCTCTGAAATATTTGGCTCAATCTGCTTTGGTTCGACATGAACTGGAACACAAAGTAAATCTTTTTGCATTTATTGGCAAAGTGCTTCTTCAAAAAGGAGAAAAGGATTTAGCTTACCAGCATATCTTGCTTTCGGCAAAAATAAGAGCGGAAAAAGATTGGAAAGCTCCAGGCGATCTCCAATCGTTGCTTGAAGAAGCAGGTATGGATGTAAATACCTCGCCATCATCCAGAGATTTAGAAAGATCATTGGAAAAATATTGGCAATCTCTGATGTATTCAGAGAAGAGGCAAGATATTGGTACAATAAAAACAATTGTCCCGCCTGGGAAATCAGGTTTTATCGCCACAGGCGGCAATCAAGAATACTATTTCCGCATGAATGAGTTTCGGGGAAATTCGGCTTCTCTTAAGCCTGGCATGAAAGTATCTTTCTATATCACCCCAAGTACTGAGCCGGGCAAGCGAGATACCGCAGTCAACATTACTTTAGTGAAAGAATAGCTCACACAAAGGTTGAATTCTAATGAGCCAACTCGAAAATAAAAAATCCCCGCTCGAACTCCGCACCGAACTGCACAAGATGGTGGTCGCCGATCTGCTCGGTCCCGCAGGCGGCGAAGATGAAACGGTGGATGAACAGAATGTCCGCTCGCGCTATGTGGTCGGTCTGCTTGCGCCCAAGGGGCAGTCCGTTTTGCCCGATGAAGAAGACGAAGAACTGTCAGTCGCAGGCACAGATACACAGGATGGCAAACCTTCATCGCCCATTCCGTCTGTGCCAACCATGCTGCCATCCTCCATGGGATTCACCTTCTCTGTCTCGGCACAGGCAGAGGCAATTCAAGTCATTGCGCGTTGGGGGCATTATCGCCGTTCACGCAGTGAAGTCCTCAAGGATGATAAAGGCGAGTTCAAACTCATTTGGAAGCGGCAACAGATCGAAGCGCAGTCAGAACCGATCCCGCTTGCGGTGGGCAAGATCAAAGCCTGGAGTCCCAGCCAGGATTTTCCCGATATCCAGGTCAGCGGTCTCATGCGTAAATATGCCGGCACATGGACGGTCACGTTGTTTTTGGTCAACGGGCAGGAAGAGCCGAAGACCAGCAAAGACGAAGCCTGGGTCTTTCAACCCGAACTCATCGCGCGCCATCCCGCAGGCGAGTCCATTTTTGTCCAGCGCCAGATCAACGTCAACCTCACCGAAGACACCGAAACCCAAGCCATGTCCATGAGTTACAGGCGGCAGGTCGAGTTTGCGGTCGGTCACGGTGTTGGCATCCACGCCGAAAAACACGCGGGCGAATGGGATCGCGCCTACGAAATCCGCACCACCGTCATCCCCGCCTATGAAGTCGAGCAGGTCGATGCCCCCAGCGTCAGCGAAATCCCCGCGCTCGAAAAAGTTCAACTCGATATGTCCGCGCTTGCAAAACTGGATGGAAATGGATTCGTCTCTGCCCTCATGCCTTTGGCGGATGCCTATGAGGAGTGGATTCGCGAACAGGAAGCCGTCGCCGCTTCGCCCACGCCCGATCTTGTTCCCTATATCCAATCGGCCTTAGCCTCGCTGGAAACTTGCCGCACCACCCTCAGCCGCATCCGCGACGGAATCAACCTGCTCGCCTCAGACGAGAAAGCCGCCGAAGCCTTCCGCTTTGCGAATCAAGCCATGGCACAGCAGCGCATCCGCACCATCTACACGCGCGAAGTCCGCCAGAAAGAGAATGTCAAAGTTGAAGACTACGACATCCCAAAGAACCGCTCATGGCGTCCATTTCAACTGGCGTTCATGCTGCTCAATATCCCCGCGCTGGTAGACCCCACCCATCCCGACCGCATTGACCCCACCTTCGCCAAAGCCGACCTGCTCTGGTTCCCCACTGGCGGTGGAAAGACCGAAGCCTATCTGGGCGTTGCCGCATTCACGATGGGCTTGCGCCGTCTGCAAGGCGATATGGACGGTTACTCAGGCGCGGCTGGCGTCACGGTCATCATGCGCTACACATTGAGATTGCTCACCCTGCAACAATTCCAACGCGCCACAGCGCTCATCTGCGCCTGTGAATTATTGCGCCGCGCCGATGAAACCAAATGGGGGACAGAACCTTTCCGCATCGGCTTGTGGGTCGGTCAAAAATCCACACCCAACTGGACAGAAGACGCCGCCAAAGCCATCCGCCAGGATCACGGCATGTGGAGCGGACTCGGCAGCAAAGGCACGCCCATCCAACTCACCAACTGTCCGTGGTGCGGAAAACCCATCGGCGCAAACGATGTCAAAGTGGAATTATTCAACGCCGGGCGCGGACGCACCATTCAACATTGCAGCGATCCGCTGGGAACCTGCGCCTTCTCCAAACGCCAATCTCCCGATGAAGGCTTGCCCATCGTGGTCGTGGATGAAGAAATCTATCGCCGCCTGCCCACGCTGCTGATCGCCACCGTTGATAAATTCGCACAAATGCCCTGGAAGGGCGAAACGCAAATGCTCTTCGGCAAAGTCAATGGCTATTGTCCGCGTCACGGCTGGCGCTCGCCGCAAGTGGAAGATACCGATAGTCACCCCGCCATAAAAAGCAACGCCGAGAAATTCCCCGCAGTCAAAACCAAACCATCCAATCCGCTGCGCCCGCCTGATCTCATCATTCAAGACGAACTGCATTTGATCAGTGGTCCGCTTGGGACACTAGTTGGCTTGTATGAAACTGCTGTGGATCGCCTGTGTTCTTGGGATTACAAGGGCGTGCGCGTGCGACCGAAAGTGATCGCATCCACAGCTACGATCCGCCAGGCAAATAAACAAGTCCATAATTTGTTCCTGCGCGAAGTGCAAATCTTCCCGCCCTCTGGTTTGGATGCAGGCGATAACTTCTTCTCGCGCCGCCGCCCCGCAGGACCCGCCGCCCCCGGGCGTTTGTATCTGGGAATCTGCGCGCCCGGCACACGCATGAAGACCATTCTCATCCGCGCCTATGTTGCCTATCTCTCTGCCGCGCAAAAACTCTACAACGAAAACGGCAAACACGCCGACCCGTGGATGACGTTGGTGGGCTACTTCAACTCCATGCGCGAGTTGGGCGGAATGCGCCGCGTCACCGATGACGCTGTCCGCACCCGTTTACGCACCATGGATGAGCGCGGTCTCGTCAAGCGTTTCATTGAGCCTGATCGAATTGAAGAACTCACCTCCCGCAAATCCGCAACGGATATTCCGCGCATTTTGGATCGACTCGAAAGTATCTTTGAACCGCCCGTGGAAGGCAGGAAAAATCCCAAAGCGGCGCCTTACGATGTGGTGCTTGCCACGAACATGATTTCGGTCGGTGTCGATGTCAATCGTCTGGGGCTGATGGTCGTTGCCAGTCAACCCAAAGCCACCTCCGAATATATTCAAGCCACCAGCCGTGTCGGTCGCGCCTTCCCTGGCATGGTTTGTACTGTCTACAACTGGGCGCGTCCGCGTGACTTGAGTCACTTTGAACGCTTCGAACATTATCACGCTACATTCTACAAACAAGTCGAAGCCTTGTCCGTCACCCCATTCTCACCGCGCGCGCTCGATCGTGGATTGAGCGGCGTGTACGTCTCACTGGTGCGCCTGCTGGAAACAGAGTTCAACAAGAACGAGAATGCGGGCAAAGTTTCCTGGCCCCACGACCTCATCTCCGCAGTGGAAAAAGAGATCAGCCACCGCGCAGGTGTTGTGGCTGTCAAAGGAAAGACCGAAGACCTTGTGAAAGCCATGCTTAAATCCCGCCGTGATGAATGGCAGAACAGGGCTTCGACCACATTAGATGGCGGCGTCCTGTCCTACAATAAATATGGCTCAGATCGCGCCGTGCCGCTGCTCAAGCAACCAACAGAAGAAGCCGAGACCTTGTTCTTCTGTTTGAATTCATTGCGCGATGTAGAGCCGCAGATCAAGTTACTGCTCAACGATCACGACATGGATAACAAACCCGACATGAAAATCGAAGAAAATATCGCGCAAGAAGGAGGGGAATAAATGGAAAAATCAAAGCTAATAACCCGTGTCGGTGAAGTGCGTCCGAGTCAATTGATGTTCACCTATGGTGTTGGCGCGCTGGTTGACCTGCCAAAATTATCCGTGATCGTATCAGGTCTCGATGATTGGCAACTCAACCCCGAATACTGCCACACGATCGCGGAAAGCCGCTTGTTGCAGGCGGTTCAATTCCATTTGCAACATGTCGAGCGCATGGTCACACCGCCGCTGGTCGTGGATGAAAGCGGCGATACCAACCCTGATTCGCCAGCGTTTTATGCGGGTGTCCCTGTTGCTACATTCCCGCGCTGGATGGTTTGTCCGCGCTGTAGGTTGCTTGCACCTTTGAGTTCCAATTTATTCAAGTTGGATTCCTCCCAGTATCATCCCGATCAAACTTGTTATCGTCATACCACTTGCCTGGCGAAAGGCGCGCATGAACCCGAAGTCATCCCAGCGCGCTTTTTAGCTGCCTGCGAAAAGGGTCATCTCGATGATTTCCCCTGGGTCGAGTTTGTCCATCGTGAAAAAGAAAGCATCTGCGATTCACCACAGTTAAGGTTGTTCGAACGCGGGCCTTCGGGTGAGGCGCGCGATCTTGAAGTGCGCTGCGAAACCTGCAAAAAGAACCGCCGCATGTCCGATGCCTTTGGCATGGAAAACCGCAAGCATTTACCTTTGTGCCGTGGGCGTCGTCCGCATTTGCGGGATTACGATGTTGAAGAATGTGTTCATCAAATCCGCCCGATCATTTTGGGCGCGTCCAATACCTGGTTCCCTGTTTCTTTGAGCACCATCGCAATTCCAGTTTCTGCTGATATGGTCATGCAACTGGTGGAGGAGAAATGGGCAAAACTCAGAAACGTGACGGGCATGGAAATCATCGCATTCCTGCGCAGCACAGGCGATCTTGGCAGGCTAAGTCAATATTCCGATTCAAAGATATTTGAAGCGATCCAAGCCTATAAAAATCAGGAACAGCAAAATGGCTCCACGCGAAAAAAGCCCGACCTGAAAACGCCCGAGTGGAAAGTCTTTATTGAACATGATTCCAATCTGAACGATGGCGAAAATTTCAAGCTGCGCGCAGTTCCACCACCACCCACAGCGGCGGGCTTCATCAAGCAGGTTGTCCTCGCTGAACGATTGCGCGAAGTGACTGCTTTGGTTGGTTTCACTCGCATTGATTCAGGCGGCGGCGAACAGGATGATCCCGAAATGGATATTCCAACTTCCACTGCCCCGCTTGCCCGCAATTCCCCAACCTGGGTACCCGCTAGTGAAGTCCGCGGCGAAGGGATTTTCATCCAGTTTGATGAAGAGCGGATTCGCACCTGGCTAAATAAAAAGGAAGTAAAAGAAAGAGACGCGCTCTTCTTTGAAGCGCATAAAAAATGGTGCAAATCTCGCGGGATTGAAGAGCCTGAAAAGTCCTATCCGGGCATGAGATATGTTCTGCTTCATTCCTTCTCTCACGCCCTGATGCGCCAACTCTCCCTGGAGTGCGGCTACGCATCCGCGAGTATCCGCGAAAGAATATACTCATCCAGTTCAACGGCAGGTGACCAACCCAGTATGGCTGGCATCTTAATCTACACATCCGCGCCTGATAGTGAAGGTACATTGGGAGGCTTGGTTAATCTCGGCGAAACTGACTCATTAGGTTTGCACATCATCCACGCATTGGAAAATGCCATGTTGTGTGCGAACGATCCGCTGTGTGCTGAGCACGCGCCGAGCCGCCAGGGTCACACCGTCCACGCTGCAGCATGTCATGCCTGCCTTTTCTCACCTGAAACATCCTGCGAACGCGGCAACCGCTATCTAGACCGTTCCACTTTGGCAAAGACTGTTGAAATAGACCAGTTAAGTTTCTTTGATTAGCCATGAAAAAACTCACTGTCCACGAAATTGTCATTCGATTTGTTGAGGATCTTCCCAACGAGTACATTAGCCGCGCAGCGACTTTTTTGCAAAAAGAAACGCTGCTGGATTTTGTGCGGATCGCACATCGTCTGCAATCTGCCATACCCCAAATTGAAGTCCAGGAAAAAATCCGCTCCTTCGTGGATGATTGGTCAAAAGTGGATAACGCCCCATCTCCTGCTGAGATGTCTTTGTTGGTAACTGCGGTTGCCTTCGCCCTCGATCATCAGCGTCAAAAGCAATTCATCGAATTGACCTGGACTGGGCCGAAAACACAAAATATTAATCTCAGGCGTACAGACCAAGCCTTGATAGAACTGATCAACTCGGCAAAGAAAAGAATC
>JFJP01043093.1_pt1 | contig 16640 bp, 11 predicted proteins | sample 431651 | NCBI WGS metagenome assembly JFJP01 (sample SAMN02602958, study PRJNA72255) | Microbial mat metagenome, whole genome shotgun sequencing project. | biome: fresh water; feature: sink hole; material: water; isolation source: purple microbial (photo- and chemosynthetic) mats found in... | reverse complement strand
ATGCAAGCGAGGTAACAATGGGTGAACTATTTCAGGGGGCCGGTTATCGCACCAAATGCATAGGAAAATGGCATCTCGGTCATAAACCTGAATTCTTCCCGGTAAAACATGGCTTTGATGAATACTATGGCATACTATATTCGAATGACATGCGGCCGGTACAGATAATTGAAAATATGGATACTGTGGAATATCCTGTCAACCAGAATCTTCTGACACAAAAATATACGGGTAAAGCACTTGATTTTATCAGGAAAAATAAGGATACCCCTTTCTTCCTTTATCTGGCACATGCCATGCCCCATAAACCCCTTGGTGCTTCAGAAGTTTTTTATACATCCGGAACAGCAAAAGACCTGTATGCTGCTGCCATACAGGAGCTTGACTGGTCGACTGGTGTAATTATCAAACAATTGAAAGAACTTGGAATTCTGGAGAACACTATTGTAATCTTTATGTCAGATAATGGACCCTGGTATGGTGGAAATACCGGTGGACTGAAAGGAATGAAAGCAAATAACTGGGAAGGTGGAACCCGCGTTCCCTTCATAATAAGGTATCCGCAGAAATTACCTCAGAATAAGACAATCACAACTCCATGCTGGTCACCGGATATTCTTCCAACAATAATGAACCTGGCTGGCATTAAAACAGATCCTGCTATTATTCTGGATGGTCAGGATATTATGCCTATTCTTAAAGGTAAACAGATGGTTCATAATCCGATTTTTACAATGAGGGAAAAGCAGATTAAGACCATTCGCGATGGCAAATGGAAACTGTTCGTTGTAACACCTGATTATTACAAAAGTCCCAGTCTTGTTAACTGGAAGGACGCCAGAGGACCTGACGGGACAACAATCATAGCTCCGGTTGAACAATTCACTCCAGCTGCATATCCCGGAATAAAACCTGAAAAAATGGAAGGCGAAATGCTGCTATTCGACCTTGTAAATGATCGTACAGAGAGCAACAATTTGTCGGTTAAATATCCGGAAATAAAAAGAGAGATGATCAGAAAATATGAGCTGTTCCTGGAATCTCTTAAATAAAGATATATTATAGTTTTAAATACTGACTGCATTAATATTAACAGAAATTACTAATTTAGTTGCCCATACATACAAAAAAATATGTCGGAACAGGATGATAAAAAGCTGGCAATCGTAGGAACTCTTAAGGAGAAATCCCTCTTAAAACAGAAAGTGTACGATAACACATTTGAATCCTTCTGCATTGCAAAAGATGTACTTAAGAATCTCGCAAAGGAAGTAAATACAAAACTTTCGGGAACAGACTCAAGAGTAAGGCTTGAATATACTGACAGGAGTAATTTTGATGCGCAGATAAAGGTTGCAGGTGATATTCTTCTCTTCAGTATGCATTCAAACATTTTTCAGTTCGACAGGGAACATCCAGCCTGGAAAACGGCCTATATTCAGAAAAACAAATACAATGCCTATTCAGGCATAATAAATATTTACAACTATCTGGCTGATTCATTTAAATACTCCAGGCAGGATGATCTGGGATACCTTATTGCAAGGATCTTCATTAACCATGAGAAACAATATTTTGTTGAAGGAAAGAGACAAATGGGGATGTTATTTACAAATTACGGTAATGAAGAGATAAGCAGAGAATCTTTACAACTAATAACTTCAACAGCAATTCAGTATTCACTTGAATTTGATCTTCTGGTACCACCTTACGATACCGTTAAGATAGCCACAGTGGGTCAGGCAGAAGCCAAGATCCAGCATTCGAGGGTCATTACCGGTAAAAGACTTGGGTTTCAGTTTAATTCTGATGATGTATTGAATAGCACTCCTAATGAAACCTGATGGGCATGCTGACCGGAAAATGCAAAAGATCGTTCAGGCCTTTGGTTTGTTTGGCCCTCTTGATTTTTTGCAATCATTTAAATGCCCAGGTATTACCCGAGAATGACACAATAATAAAAATACGCCCTGGAACTCTAATCCAGATTAAGGATAGCGTTTCTTTTTTTTCAAATGATACTGTTTTAAGTCTGCCATCTACTATTGTCCCGGTTGAAATGGTGAGAAAAGACAAAAACCTCATTTTTTTCGACTCTCTTAAAGTAAAAGCCTCTAAGAACCCCCTTACCAGGAAGCTATACGATTTTGTAATTATCACACCGGATACTATTGATAAAAAACGCATTACAGACGAGAGCGATGCCAACTACCTTAGTTATTCCGGGAAGAAAATCAGAAATATTGAGGTAAGAAAGCTGGAAGTATTCGGTGCAGATATTATTAATCCGGCAACAGACAATCCCAACAAAATTGAAAACATTCTTAATAAAACCCACATTAATACCAATGAGAATATAATAAGAAAAAATCTTCTGTTTTCTGAAGGGGATACAATCTCACCATTGACATTAAGCGACAATGAGAGAATATTAAGACAACTTGCCTATATCAACGATGCAAGGATCATAGTTGTTCCGGTGTCAGATGAAGAAGCCGACATTGTCGTTCTTACAAAAGATGTTTATTCACTTGGGGCAACTTACAGTTTCAAAGGGCTGAAAAAAGGGTCTGCAGCTGTTTTTGAGAAAAATATTTTTGGAATGGGACACGAATTTGGATTTGAAGTGCCATTTGATTCCAGGTCAACAGACTCACCAGGTTTTGGAATTCACTATACCGCCGATAATATTTGGAAATCATTTATCAACCTTAACCTATATTACATGGATGGCCTTGGGGAGAAGACATATGGGTTCAGTCTTAACCGCAAGCTTGTCAGTTCATCTACAAAATATGCAGGTGGAATTTCAATAAAACAAATGTACACTTCAATTGATATATTTAACAATACTTACCCGGAACCTCTTAAATATAACTTGCAGGATTACTGGCTCTCACGGGCCTTTATGATAAATAAGGATCGTGTATCACGTATCATTTTCGGAGGACGCTATACTAACAATAATGTATTCGACAGGCCGGATATACTGCCTGATTCATACTACTATTTACAGAAATACAGAATGTACCTGGGATCTGCAGCCTTTTCAGTTCAGAAATATTATAAAACAAATCTTATTTATAGCTATGGCCGGACAGAGGACATCCCATATGGCGGAATGGCCAGAATTACCGTAGGAAGAGAGTTTAACGAATTCAGTGAATTCAAAAAAAGGATCTACCTGGGATCTGAAATATCGATGGGAAGATCAATAAAAAAGCTTGGCTATTTTTATACCTCCGCAGGTCTGGCCTCTTTTATCAACGGACCCCAGGTTAAACAGGGTATTTTGACATTGTCTATGAAATATTTTTCAAATATTTTATCCTTAGGAAATAATATGATACGTAATTTTGTTTATATTGACTTCACAAGAGGATTTGACAGAAACTCTGACGAATTCCTAAATTTCAATAATTCAGAAGTATTTTCGGGATTCAGCAATGATTCGGTAAAGGGAACCCAAAGATTATCAGTTAGTTTTGAAACAGTGTTATTCAGTCCGATAAATTTCTACGGCTTTCGATTTGCTTTCTTCGGTTTTGGAAAAGTATCATTTCTGGCTAATACAAACGAATATATTGATAATGGCTCTTCTCTATCAGGAATAGGCATCGGAATAAGATTCCGAAACGACAATATGGTGTTTAATACTTTCCAGCTAAGTTTTGGTTTTTTTCCCAATCCTCCTTTATATTCAGAAATCAATCATCTCACAATTTCCGGGGAACAGCTTCTCAGGCCAAACAATTTTGATCCTGGTCCACCTTCACTTATTCCATACAGGTAATGAACAAAACACCTTTTTTTTTGTCATAATATTCATCTACTAATATTAAATTTTATAATTATGGCTGTTTTAGTTGGAAAAAAAGCACCTGGCTTTAATGCACCGGCAGTAATTAACGGTGGCGAAATTGTTGATAGGTTCTCACTTGAGCAATATCTAGGGAAAAAATATGTTGTTTTCTTTTTCTATCCTGCTGATTTTACTTTTGTCTGTCCTACAGAACTCATAGCATTCCAGGAAAGAATTAAGGAATTTCATGAAAGAAATGTTGAGGTTATAGGTTGTTCTGTTGACTCTCATTACTCACATTGGAAATGGCTTCAGACTGATCCTAATCAGGGTGGTATAAAGGGTGTAAAATATCCTATAGTATCCGACCTTGCGAAAACTATTTCAGAGAACTATGATGTACTTGCAGGAAATTATGAATATGCTGATGAGGGTGATGTTACCTTCAATGGAACACCAATGGCTTACAGAGGTCTGTTTCTGATAGATAAAAATGGAATTGTCAGACACCAGACTATCAACGACATGCCACTTGGAAGAAGTGTTTCTGAAACTTTAAGAATGGTCGACGCTCTTCAGTTTTTCGAAGAGAATGGGGAAGTTTGTCCTGCCGACTGGCACAAAGGAGATAAGGGCATGAAGGCAACGCAGGAAGGTGTGGCAAAATACCTTTCAGTTAAGTAGTCTGTCAGAATAAATAGAAAAGGTATCCCATTTAAGGATACCTTTTTCTATTTTTGCAAATTCAATACCAGACGGATGATCAATCAGTTCAACAAATATATCAAAGACAATAACCTTGTAAACCGGGACGATAAAATACTGCTTGCAATCAGTGGGGGAATTGATTCTATGGTTATGGCACACCTTTTCCTTCAGTCGGGCTACAGAATAGGGATAGCGCATTGCAATTTTTCACTGAGGGCAAATGATTCAGATCTGGATGAAAAACTGGTTCACGACTTTGCCCTGCAAAATAATCTGCCCTTCCTTACAACGCGTTTTGATACACTGTCTTTTGCAAAAGAGAATGGGCTGTCTGTCCAGATGGCTGCCAGAGAACTGAGATACAAATGGTTCGAGGATATCAGAATTGAAAATGGATATGATAAAATTGCAGTTGCTCATAACCTTAATGATAATATTGAAACTCTTCTCATAAATCTTATCAGAGGGACTGGCATTACAGGACTGACTGGGATGAAACCAATCATTAACAGGATCGTCAGGCCATTACTCTTTGCAACCCGCAATGAAATAATGTCATATTGCAACTCTCAAAAAATAATTTATCGCGAAGACAAGTCAAATGCAGATACAAAATATACCAGGAATAAGATCAGGCATCTCGTTATTCCTGTTCTGAAGGAGATCAATCCTTCAATTGAAACTACACTTAACGAAACAGCGGAACGTTTGTCTGGGATAAGTGAGATTATTACAGAATATATCAACGAACTAAAAGAAAAAATAACAGAGCAGCAGGATAAAAATATCTCTTTTAATATCAGGCTTCTGAACAATCATATTCCTAACAAAACAATCTTATTTGAACTTTTTAAACCTTACGGAGTAACTAATGTAATGTTAAAAGATCTGACTGCTGTAATTGAGGGAAAAACAGGAGGTCAGATACTTACAAATACTCACAGGATAATTAAAAACAGAAAAGAATTAATAGTATCAGCTGAAAATCAGGAGACTGAAACTTTCTACCAGGTTAATGACATCGAGGGGTTTAAGAATATCCCCGGGATAGTATCTGCTGTTTTTACAGACATTGCCGACAAGTATGAGATCCCCTCAAATCCTTACATTGCCTGCCTCGATTCAGATAAAGTTAAGTTCCCATTAATTATCAGAAACTGGAGAGCCGGAGATCATTTCTATCCACTGGGCATGAAGCAGAAAAAGAAACTCAGTGATTATTTTATTGACAATAAATATTCAATACTGGATAAGGAGAACCGGCTGATACTTGAATCGGAAGGAAGAATTGTATGGATAATCGGTGACCGGATTGATAACAGGTACAGGATAACCAAATCGACAAAAAGGGTTCTCCTTGTAAGAACAGCAACAAAAGAATTAATTATAAAACCAATCAGGTAATATTTCTTATGGTTAATCCGGTTCCAGACGCTAAGATGAAAAGTAATATATAATACGAATTAAAACCTAAAAAGTCCTCACCCCGTTAATACCCCTGTCGGTTAGTATCAGGTCAGCCATTGCCACAGCGGTAGCTGCCTCAACAATAACCGGCATTCTAAGTGCAATACATGTATCATGTCTTCCCTTTACAGATAGAGTAGTCATTTTCCCGGTACTGAAATCTAAGGTTGTCTGGTCAACTCCGGTAGATGAAGTGGGTTTAACAACTACTCTGAAAACTATTTCGTTTCCGTTCGTGATCCCCCCATTTATACCACCCGCATTATTTGTTAAAGTTTTTCCTTTAGTGCTTATTATCGGATCATTATGTTCTGAACCACGCATTCCTGCAGCACTAAATCCAGCACCAAACTCAATTCCTTTAATTGCCGGGATTGAAAAAACAATGTGGCTAACAGCAGATTCAAAAGAATAGAAGAAAGGTTCACCGATGCCTATTGGAGGATTTATTACCCTGCATTCAATTATACCACCAATAGTATCATTAGCTTCTATGGCATCATTAAGAGCTTTTTCAATATCAGCTGAACCTCCTGCCATTATAAGCTTTGAGGATATTTCAGCAAATGGGGCAATTTTTTTTGCAATAACGCCTGCAGCTACCAATCCCCATGTTATCCTTCCGGAAAAATGACCACTCCCACGCATATCAGAAAATCCAGAATGCTTAATCCTGGAAACAAAATCAGCATGGCCTGGCCTGGGAATATCCTTAAATTCATCATAATCTGAAGAGATCTTATTGCTGTTTTTTGTTATCAGTGTCACTGGTGCGCCCGTAGTCACACCATTATAAATACCACTAAGTATCTCAGGAATATCTGGTTCCAGCCTTTTTGTTGTTCCCTTACTCCCACTCTGGCGTCTTTTAAGATCAGGAACGAAATCTTCGGGTTTAACCTGCAGACCGGGAGGACAGCCATCTATAATAACCCCTATTGCGGGACCATGAGATTCGCCAAAAAGTGAAATCCTGAAAATATTTCCGAAAGAATTCATAATCTTAAGTTTTATCTCTGAATCTTTTATAAAAATTTAAAAGCTCTGCAACAGAAGCCTTTTCAACAATTGCTTTTCCAATGCCGCTGATGAACACAAAGTTAATATCTCTTCCTGTTTTCTTTTTATCATGAAGCAGCAGGAGTTCTAACTTGTCATCTGGAATATTGTGCTGTTCCACAAGCCCAAACCTGTACAGGAGCTCAATTATCCTGTCTTTTTCCTGAGCATTAACAAAACCTTTTTTATATGAAAAAACTGTGGCAATCTCCATGCCGGCTGCCACTGCAAAACCATGCTTAACCGATCTGTACATCTCTATGGCATGTCCGTAGGTATGTCCGAAATTAAGAATACGCCTAAGTCCGTTTTCTCTTTCATCTTCAGACACAACAGATGCTTTATACTTCACCGATCTTGCTACAAGGAGCGTAAGCAGGTCAATATCCCTGGCCATTATCTGACTATAATTATTTTCAATTATCTCAAATAATCCCTTATCACCTATAATTGCCGTTTTTATCAATTCGGCCAGACCAGATAAATATTCCTGTTCAGGAAGAGTTATCAGCATCGCCGGATCACAGATCACAAATTCGGGTTGCCTTATAATACCTAGAATATTCTTTGTTCCACCCAGGTTAACACCGTTTTTACCCCCCGTACTTGCATCGACCTGCGAAAGCAGACTGGTCGAAACATACCCGCACCTTATCCCTCTCATATAGATCGAGGCAAGAAAACCAGCCAAATCGCAAACGACACCTCCTCCTACAGCAAGTATGAATCCTGTCCGATCAATACCTTCGGCCAGAAGTTTTTCAGCCAGACTCTCAATGACCTCAAGCTTTTTACTTTCTTCTCCGGGGGTAACAGCAATGACAGGAATACCAGGAAATCTTAAATTATACAGATTTTGTATATTCTCATCTGTAATAATCACGACACCTTTTTTCGGAAGAAGGCTGTTGATAGTTCCCCAGCTTTGACCTACAATTATAATACAACCCTAAATTATCATTTATGTTCATGAAATTGACAAACAGATTATTTGTCACTTAATTCCAGCCACCTCATCTCCCTCACATCCAATAATTTCATTATCTCACCATGCCTTGTTGATAACGAATATAATTCATCAGCAGTTAATGATCCAAGGCTCATTTCAGTTTCAATTCCGGTTTTTTCTGCCTCAAGTTTATGTATCTCAATAGTCAGATCCTCCAGTTCGCGTTTTTCTTTAAAAGACAATCCTGATCTTTTTTCCTTGTTTTCCGGTATACCTGCAGTAACAAGAGGAACTGAAATTTTGGTTGATTTCACGGTTGTCAGAAGTCTTTCTGCTTCCTCCTGTTTCTCCCTGAGCTGAGTATAGTTACCCGGAAAATCTTTGATTTGTCCTTCACCTTTGTATTCAAAAATATGATCTACAACCTTATCCATAAAATATCTGTCGTGTGATACAACAATAACACATCCCCTGAAACCTGCAAGATACTCTTCAAGAACATTCAGGGTAAGGATATCAAGGTCATTGGTTGGTTCATCGAGAATCAGAAAATTTGGATTCCTCATGAGAACCGTCAGGAGGTATAGACGTCTCTTTTCACCTCCCGATAATTTTCTTATCAGGGTATATTGTTTATCGGGAGGAAATAAAAAATAATTCATGAACTGAGTAATAGAGAGCACTGAACCGTCACTTATCATAACTCTTTCAGCAATATTTTTTACAGCATCGATCACAGTCATTTCATCATCAAACGCGATTCCCTGCTGGCTGTAGTATCCAAAAACAACAGTATCACCCCTGTCAACTGTTCCACTATCGGGTGCTGTGAGACCTGTAATTATATTAAGAAGAGTTGTTTTACCTGTTCCGTTTCGGCCTATCAGTCCAACCTTCTCAAACCTGTTGAACAGGTATGTAAAATTGCTAAGCAGTACCTTATCTCCATATGACTTGCTGATATTTTTCAACTCCAGGATCTTTTTTCCCATTCTGGAGATATTCACATTAATATTTATACTTTTCTCCTCTGTTTTATTAGCAGCCCTGTCTTTCAGATCATAAAAAGATTCAATTCTTGATTTTGCTTTATGCCGTCGTGCTTTAGGCATTCGTCTCATCCAGTCAAGTTCAGTTTTGAGAAGGTTTTTTGCTTTCTCTGTATTTATCTTTGCAGAAACCTCCCTGCTTTGCTTCTTTTCAAGAAAATACTCATAATTCCCCTCATACCTGTATAGCTCATTATCAGCAAGTTCAAGAATGACATTACATACCCTGTCGAGGAAATACCTGTCGTGAGTCACCATAAGGAAAGTTTTATTCGACTTGATCAGATATTCTTCAAGCCACTCGATCATATCAAGATCGAGATGGTTTGTTGGCTCATCAAGAATAATAAGATCAGATTCTTCGACCAGGACCTTTGCAAGTGCAACCCTTTTCTTCTGACCTCCCGAAAGAGTACCTATTATTGCATTAAGGTCAGTGAGTTTAAGTTTAAACAAAATCTGTTTGACTGATACCTCATAATCCCAGGCTTTCAAATCGTCCATTCGCTGGATCATTACCTGCATTGTTTCACTATCACCCGATAACAGGCATTTCTCATATTCGCGGATTGCACTTACCAGTTCACTGTCAGTACTAAAGAGTTCATCAACAATTTTGTTTGATTCTGTAAGATGAGGTGACTGCTTAAGATAAGCTATCTTTAAATCCCGTTTAGTACTCAGGGAGCCTTCATCCGGATTTTCAACGCCAGCAAGTATATCGAGCAAAGATGATTTCCCTGCACCATTTACTGCAATGAGTGCGACCTTGTCATCTTTGTTAATGTTAAGACTTATCTTTTCAAATAAAAGCTGATCTCCTATCCGTCTAGCAATATCATCAGCCTGAAGGTAACTTATCATAAAAAATCAATATTGTGCAAAGATAAAAAGTGTTACCTTACCCACACTATTATATTTCAGCAGCAATGACAATTAAGGAAAAATATAAAAAAACAATCGAATATTTTCTAAGCAAAATTCCGGTTGCCGAAACTGAATTGACATATAAAAACCCTTTTGAACTAATTGTAGCCGTAATACTTTCAGCACAATGCACTGATAAAAGAGTAAATTTAATAACCCCCGGGTTATTGGAAAAATTCCCCGATACAGAATCAATGGCTAAAGCTGAACCTGAAGAAATTTTTGAGTTTATTAAATCATGCTCTTACCCAAACAGTAAAGCAAAATATCTATCAGGTATGTCGAGAATGCTTGTTAAAGAATTTGACGGAGTAATACCGTCAGAACCAATTCTTTTACAAAAGCTTCCCGGTGTGGGAAGAAAGACTGCAAATGTGATAGCATCAGTGGTTTTCAAACAGCCGGTTATGGCAGTTGATACTCATGTATTCAGGGTTTCAAACAGAATAGGTCTTGTAAAAAATGCAAAAACGCCTTTTTCAGTTGAAGAGCAACTTACAAGGCATATTCCCTCTGAATTGATTCATCGTGCACACCATTGGCTTATACTTCATGGCAGATATGTATGCAAGTCTCGAAATCCTCTATGCAGTAACTGTGGTCTGACTGAAATATGCAATTATTATCTGGGAAAAAAAGAATGATATTAACCTTTGACAAAAACAATAAATTATTAAGACAAAAACCGGGTTTTAATCATTATTTGCTATTTTTAGGGTGAAATTGTAATCGTCAGAAGAATGGACTATCAAGAGAGATGCAGGGAGTTGCTCGAAGCTAATAGACAATTAGAAAAAGACCTTTCTGTTCTTCAAGCAAAATACCAGGGGAAAAGTGAGTTTACGAAAGAAATGTTATATAAAGCATTTCATTCGGCTTCATATCTTATGGCGCTAAGTAATTTAAATACAGGAAAATATATTGATGTAAATGACGCTTTCCTCATAGCTTTCGGTTACAAAAAAGAGGAAGTAATTGGCTTTACCCCTGACGATATTCATATTTTTTGTGATATTGAAGAGAGTACGAAGTATATTAAATTAATATCGCAGTTAAAAAAAATAAAAGATTATCCTGTTAAACTCAGGACAAAAAACGGGGAGGAAAAACCATTCCTCTTTTCAGCTGAAACGATGCTGATTGATGAGAATGTCTATCTTCTCACAATTTATGGAGATATCAGTTTTTCAAAGGACAGGAAGATAGCTGAAAGCCATGGAAATGTACTAGATGAAATTTTTGATACTGTTAGCAGCTATCTTATTCTATATAGAGTAAGTGAGGATAATAGTTTTTATATAATTGATTTAAACAGCAAAGCAGAGGAGGTAGAGTTCGTTCAAAAAAACGAGATTATCGGCAAGTGCATTAATGAAACTCACCTGGTTAACAGAGTCAAGCTTGTTGAGCTTCTTCACCATATCAGGATAACGGGTGATGCACATAAATTAGCTGTTTCAACAAGAGGTGATGATTCAGAAGGTTTCTACATGGGTTTCCCGTTGACCTCGGGTAATATTATAATAACGTGGGAACCTGGAAGCAAGCAAAAAAAGAAAGATGACATTGACAAACAAAGTATCATCTTTGAAAAATTTGCAGAAATGCTCCCTGAAATGGTCTACGAGGTGGATCTTAAGGGTAAAGTGTTATATGGAAACCAGCAGGGACTAAGTTTTTTTGGTTATACTAAAGAGGACCTGGAAAAGGGAATTAATATTTCAGAATTATTTCCTGAAAATTATCTGGAAATGATAGAAAACCTCAGGCAACTTAAATCACCTGGTCAAACGTCGAGTAATGAGTATCTTGCAAGAAGGAAGGACAATTCACTTGTGCCTATTTCTACACATTCATTCGCCACATTTCACAATAATAAAATTACAGGTTACAGGGGTGTCATTACTGATATAAGCAAACAGAAAGAATATGAAGAACAGATAGTACGGGAAAAGGCATTTCTTGAACATCTCTATAACTCCACACCGGCTGCTATTGCAATTACAAGCCCGTCAGGTATTATTTCAATGATAAACAGGGAGTTTACAAATCTCTTTGGATTCACTTCAGAAGAAGCAATTAATAATAATATAAACGATCTGGTTGTCCCCGAAAACCTTAAAGAAGAAGCAGTTTATATTGATAATCTTGCTTCACTCAACCAGAAAGAGGTAAGGCAAACAATTAGAAAAGATAAGAACGGAAACGAAATACATGTATCCCTTGTTGCTACAACAATTGTGATCAGCAATGAAATTGTTGCACATATTGCCATATACAGGGATATTACGACCGAAAGGAAGAATCAGCTTCTCCAGGAGATACTATACAATATATCAACAGCTGCCTTAAAACAATTTGATATTAAGGAGATCTATCCAATAATTGTCCAGGAACTGAGCAGAATATGGGATACAAACAATTTCTTCATTGCACTGTATGACAAGACTAAAGAGACCCTTTCCCTGCCATTTTTCGCTGATGAAAAAGACAACTTCTATGAAATTCCCACAACAAAAACTATAACCGGCTGGGTAATTAAACAGAATAAATCTGTTCTGCTTAAAGAGAAGGACCTTAAAGAACTCGAAGAATCAAAGGATATCGATCTGGTTGGTACGCCATGTAAAGTATGGATGGGTGTACCTTTAAGAGTGGAGAATGATACTATTGGAGTAATGTGCCTGCAGGATTATAATGATGAAAATAAATTTTCGCAGGATGATCTTTATGTTCTCGATTTTATTGCTAACCAGATCGCTATAGCTCTGCAGAGAAGACTCATGCTTGACAATCTTATTCATGCCCGTCAGAAAGCAGAGGAAGCAGCTCAGTCAAAGCAGGTGTTTATGTCGACAATGAGCCATGAAATAAGAACACCTCTTAATGAAGTTATTGGAATTACCAACCTCTTATTACAGGGCAACCCCCGTGAGGATCAGATGGATTTCATTAAGACACTTAAGTTCTCAGGGAACCATTTGCTAACCCTGGTAAATGATGTCCTCGATTACAATAAGATGGAATCTGGTAAAATTGTCTTTGAACAAACTCAATTTAATTTCAGCGATTTTCTTGATGAGATAATGCGATCATACTCGTTCCGGTCGAAAGCTAAAAATCTGAATTTCGAAATAAGGAAAACGAGCGATCTTCCTACTGAGGTTATCGGCGACTCCATAAGACTTAATCAGATCCTTTCCAATCTTTTATCCAATGCATTAAAATTCACAAATCAGGGAAGTATAAGTGTTACAATCAGGGAGCTAAAAAGAACAGCCAATCAATCGAAGATTGAATTCGCTGTTTCAGATACCGGTATTGGTATTCCCAAGGATCTGCACACTGTAATATTTGACAGTTTTACCCAGGCGGCTCCTGATACTACCCGGCACTTCGGGGGAACGGGACTGGGATTGGCAATATGCAAAAAGCTTATAGAACTGCAGGGAGGTACTATTACCCTGGAGAGTGAACCGGATAAAGGATCGACATTCCGCTTTGCAATATCTTTTGGCATATCAGAATCAGGTTTGCAAGTACAAAAAGTTGAACAGCCTGAATATTATTCAGGTCTTGAAGGCAAAAGAATACTTGTTGCTGAAGATAACAAAATCAACTTCTTTGTTGCCAATAAATTCCTGATCGGATGGGGAATAATTGTAACCCATGCTGAGAACGGAAAACTGGCACTTGAGATACTTGAAAAAGAAGATTTTGACCTGATACTGATGGATTTACATATGCCAGTAATGGATGGAATTGAAGCCACCAGAATAATACGAAATTCAGATAATCCAAGGATAAAGAACATTCCGATAGTTGCACTTACTGCAGCGATTATGTCTGAAAGTCATGATAAAATAGATGACCTTAACATAAATGACTATGTTCTGAAACCATTTAAGCCTCACGACCTATTTGAAAGGATCCTGAAACATGTAAAATAGAAGCAGACACGAAGGAAAACAGTGACATTTACTGGCCCTTGAAGGCATTAATACGTGACAGTTATCAAATTATTTTTACTGAGTGATCATTTAATACAATTCCTGCTAACATATTCCGAAGCACGTTTATTGCCCAAACTCAGTGATTTTCTAAAATCATGGCAGGCATCATTCACCTTGCCTGTATTTAGCAGAGCAATTCCCTTATTCAGCCATACTTCTGAACTCCCGGGCCTGAGATCGAGAGACATACTGTAGTCTTTAATCGCCCATTCCCACGACTTCGAAATAAAATATGAATTTGCTCTGTCGATATAGCACTCTGCATCTTCAGGGTGTAGTTTAAGGTTCAATGAAAAATATTCAATGGCCTTAAGATTGTCTCCCGATACTGCCTCAATTTTTCCAGCCATACTTATTGCAGTTTTGTCCTCAGGATATATTTCAAGATATTTTCTGATATCGTCCAGAGCTTTTTCATTTTCACCTGTTTTCTTATAGCAGTCGGCTCTGAGAATTAACAGCTGGGCGTCAGCAATGCCTGAACCCAGAAGCTGAGAATATGTCACTGATGCTCCTGCGGGATTTGAGGAACCTGCCTGAGCTTTAGCCAGCAACCTTAACAACTTTTCGCTTTGATTTCCTGAAGCAATTATTTCCGAAACGGACTTTACAACCTCGTTATATTTTCCTGAAGAGAGATTTATCAGCGCCTGAGCATAGATAATATCATCGTTATTCTCATATTTTAATTTAAGTTCTGAAAGAACAGCCACAGATTCCTCAATTTTTCCGACAGAGTTATAATATTCTATCTCTGAAATACATCGCTCGGTAAAAGTATACCATTCTTTCTTCCAGAACATACGCCATTCCGGTTTGTTCTCAATTTTACCAAATGCGGGATCGAGCATTATTTAATTGCATAAACCCTCGATAACCCATATTCTCCTGAGGTTGGTTCTATTTTATTTGCCTCATTATAATCGGTGATGGCACCCGAATAATCACCTTTTAAAAGTTTTGCATCAGCTCTAAGAAGCATTAAACGGTTATCTCCCTTTTCATCAATAGCACCGGAAATAAGCTCTATAGCAAGATCAGGCTTACCGGCTTCATTTAATGCTTTGGCCTTAAGAAGATAATCGGTAGTCAGCTGACCATAAGACGTATAGCTGATGATCAGGACCAAAACAATAATTACAACTTTCCTCATAACTTATCTTCTACTAAATCATTTTGTAGGCTCGATAATAACTTTTGAATCTTCTTCAGTTATCACATGTACAAATCCAGAACGATGAACCATTTCAATTCCTGATATTCGTCTCTCATAAACATCACATTGATAAAAATAGACTCCCGGAGAAACAATTTTTCCTTTATAGGTTCCGTCCCATTCTATTTTAGGCTCCTGAGTCCGGAATAGCTCTAGCCCATTTCTGTTGTAAAGCCTGAAATCGACTTTATCAACCAGGCCCGAAGTTTTCGCAACCAGCTGATCATTAAAATTATCTCCGTTAGGAGTAAAAACATTTGGGATCTCATAAAAGTTGCATGAATCGATACAGATCATGACCGATTTGGCACTTTCATTTCTGTTAAGGTCGATTGCTGAAACTGCATAGCATCCTGCAATAAGATCATCAGGCTGATTCAGCCAGTGCTTATATGAAAAAGTGTTTTTATCGTCAATTGAATCAAGAAGTACCAGGTTCTCTTCATTAGTCGCTTTAAAATAAATAAAGTACTTGTTGATATCATCCATACAGAAAGGTTCCGTAATTCTCCATGAAACTGTATTATACAAAGAATCACACTGACTGCTGACATTTATTAAAGGAGTGCATGGCGGTTCATTATCAACAGGAATAGTTGATGCTTCCTGTGAAAGGTTTACCAGGTTCTTTGGCATATTGTCAGTAAGGTAACCACCAGTCGATCTGACATAATACCTGTATCCAACTCCGTTTTCCAGGCCATAGTCTGTAAAAGTCAACTGGTTAGTTGATCCAACCGAATCAAACACCGATGTTAATTCATTATATCTGAAGAAATCATACCTGGTATTTATCCATGGTACATTCCTGTTTATCACAAACCTTGCTTTCCTGTCTCCGGGGCTTATGGAAAGAAAAAGTGATGAAGCAAATCCCGGTTCACCAATCATAAAAACAGAATCAACCTTCGTATTCCATAACTCAATCCTGTAAATATATCCTGTTGTACGGGTATTTATTAAGGTGTCAATTATTATTGTGTCATTAAGATCAGTTGTAGGTATTGATCTAATCTGTCCATAATTTGAGCCACTTATTCCTTCAGCTCTGAAAATCTTATACTCATAAGGGCCGTTAGCCGGGATGGTATCAAGTTTATCGGGCTTTTTCCAGGCAACATAAATTCTGCCGTCGGTTAAATCAGTCGTTGTTACTGATACGTTTTTTATTACAGGAACACCTGAAACCAGTGTTGAAGTAATCTCATTAGAGGCTTTACTCTCTGTTCCGTTCGGATAGACTGCAACTATCCTGTAAGTATATTCCTTACCAAACTCAAGATCCTGTTCATTGTTATTGTCAGAAAAGGCTGTTGCAGAACTCCCTCCAATATACCCGACCTTAATAAAACCTGTGGAAAAAGGAATTCCTGCAGTGCACGAATCGGGCATGAAAGTACTTGCTCCCTCTCTTCTGTAGATACTGAATCCTGAAATATAATCCGATCCA
>JFJP01039139.1_pt1 | contig 16640 bp, 16 predicted proteins | sample 431651 | NCBI WGS metagenome assembly JFJP01 (sample SAMN02602958, study PRJNA72255) | Microbial mat metagenome, whole genome shotgun sequencing project. | biome: fresh water; feature: sink hole; material: water; isolation source: purple microbial (photo- and chemosynthetic) mats found in... | reverse complement strand
GAATATCATGTACAACAAAACTTTCATCAAAAGTAATGGTTGCAACTCCACGTAGTCTACTTTCGCTGCTAACAAGTTTAACTCTTACATCAGTGATCTTCATTTTGCCCTCCAAGACGTCCACATTTTATAGTTAAATTATAGCATATACATTGAAGTTATTAAAGTTTTTTTATGTTTTTGGGTAGGTTTTGATGAACTGAATGCCGTATTTAATCGTTTTATCTATCAATTTTTGGTCATTTTCTTGAAATGATATAATATAGAACGTTGAACCGCTACCACTCATAATCGCATGATGGCCTATTTTTTTGATGTTTTTAAAATGTGCGTTCAATTCCGGATAGCATGCTAACGTCGTTTTGGTCAGAGCATTGTATGTCTTTTTAAAAAATGAACTGTATTTTTCATGGGAATACTGTTTGAGTAATCGATCAAATCGATGTGGATGATAAGATATTCGGTGATGTTCAAATACCTTTTTTGTGGATACATTGAGGGGTGAGGGGAAAATATAAATCGCATTGATGGGTGGTGTTTTAATGAATGAAATGTTTTCCCCGCGTCCTGAAACATATGCCGGTTTGTTGTGCAGACAAAACAAAGTGTCTGACCCAAGACTCAAAGCGAGAGTCTCCATTTCAATGATTGACAGATTTAAGTCCCAAAGCTGGTTGAGTCCTCGAATGGTTGCTGCGATATCCGCAGATCCGCCTGCTAGCCCTCCTCCAATGGGAATGTTTTTGGTAAGTGTGATGGCTGCTCCCAAAGAAACTTGATAGTCTTCTTTCATTTTGAATGCTGTTTTAAGAATTGCATTGTGTTCAATCTGGACATTGGATTCAAGTGTGATAGAATTAGCTTTTTCAAACGTTAAAACATCGTGGAGAGTAATCGGAATCATAAGCATTTTAAGTTCATGATAACCATCTGGTCTTTTTCCAACGACATCTAAAGCGAGATTGATTTTTGCATATGCGATTTCTTTAATCATGATTCCACACCTTGGTAAGTTTGATAAAGTCTTCTTTTGTCAGTGCTTCCGCCCTGACATCTTTGCTGTATCCATTCTGTTCAAGAAATGCAATCAGTTTCTCCTTTGAAACTGAAAAAGCTTCAAACCAATTGTTGACAAGTGTTTTTCTTTTCTGACGGAAAGCTTCCTTAACAAGGCTTAGAAATAAGACTTCTTGGGCTTCATCCAGCAAAGGAACTGTTCTTTTGACAATACGGATGACTGCACTGTCTACGTTGGGAACTGGATAAAACATGTGTCTTTTGACATCCATCATTTTTGAAACGTCCGCGTGATATTGAAGAATAATGGACAGTGCGTTATATTCTTTGTTGTTAGGAGTCGCGAGCAATCTGTCACAAACCTCTTTTTGTATCATGAGCGAAGCGGTTAAAATTTTTTTGGTTTCAAGAATTCTAAATAGAATCGGTGTTGTAATATAATAAGGCACGTTTGCGACCACATGAAGATCATGATCATAGATAGAAAGATCCGCTTCAAGAAAATCTTCATACTTGATAGATAAATTTGAGAACTCTTTGGTTAATGAATCTAATATCGGTTTTAGGCTTTCATCAATTTCATAAGCAACGACATCTGTTGCTTTCGTTGCTAAAAAAGTAGTCAGAGCACCTTGCCCTGGTCCTACTTCAAGTACATGCTTATTTTCAATATTGGATTCTCTGACAATCTTCATCAAAAGATTTTTATCCCTGAGAAAGTTCTGTCCGAATTTCTTCTTTGCTTGATGATTCACGAATGACCTCGATGACCTCTTTTTGTGATACTCCAAACATTCTTAATCGCTGATAAAGCGTTTTTCCATTCACGTGACCCAATCTAAGTCTCTTTGAAACTATATCGCGTAAGGATTTACTATCTTTATTTCCGGTGAGTTTCATCTCATGAAGAAATGAATAGGTAACATCACTTGTTGACTCTTTGTGCACTTCCTGGATATCACCAAGCGCTTTTTTGATATCGTCTGCAGAAGCATGTTCAATGCCTATCTTTTTCATATTCTTGCTATAAGCTACATCTCTGTCAATAAATGCGTGATATATATGTTTGAGTTGTTTGCTTAAAAGTCTTCTGATGCGTTCACCAGCATGATCTGGATCTAAAAAGAGAATAATGTCGTGGGTTTCATCCAGTTCCTTCAATAACTGAACTGAATCTTCATTCAATGCACTTCCGTTTGTCGTGATGATTAAGATCTCTGGATAGATCTGTTTCAGTCGGGATGCGTCATTTCGCCCTTCGACAACAACAACTCTAGGTCTCATTTTTTGCGATAAAAGAACTTAGGATCGGTCTTCGTTCCGCTCAGCATGAGACTTTCAATAATCTTAGATTGTTCTTTAAGTGTCGATATTTTCCCATTTTCCAACAAAATATAGATTTTATCGCCAAAGTTTTCTCCATCATCTCGATACGTGCTGTTTTCAACCGTACGATAGGATGTAAAATACTTTAAGTCTTCTTCTTTAAATGATTTTTTAATTTCTTGAATACGTGTTTGGTTTTCTTCTGTATTGTTGATATAGCCCCAAATTTTACGATTCATAAAATCAGATGCCAACGTTTTAAGAATGGTGTCTGTGGAATCTAGAAAACTCGCGATGAGTCCGTTGATATAAAAATCATCGAGTTTGATGTAATTGTCGGTTTGATTTGGATTGCTGATTACATTTTTGAGCGGTTCAACATTTCCTTTGAACTCAAAACCGGATAGCAACAAATCCTTGACGCGCATGTAGATTTTTTCGAGATTGACTTCATATGCTCTTGCAACTGGGTGGTAATAAACCTGCCAGTACATGTGATATCTGCTGATGAGATAATTCTCAATCGCGTGTATGCCACTTAGTTTAAAAACCACTTGCCCATCTTTAATATAGAGGACACGAATCAGTCTGTCTAAATCAATATGTCCATAAGCAGCTCCAGTAAAGTAAGCGTCTCTTTCCAAATAATCAAGTCTGTCCACGTCGAGCTGACTGGAAATTAATTGTTCAATCAGCGGGAACTTTTTTTCTTTCTTAATTACTGAAGCGACGTCAGTCGCGAAATTTTGATCAATTTCATCAAGAATTGCTCTTAATTCTTTGTTTTCTAAGATGAGCGAAGCGCCAATTTTTTCATGGTCCACACCAAAAACATCCTCAAAAGCATGAGAATAAGCCCCGTGGCCAATATCATGTAACAACGCTGCACTTAAAAAAATGAGCTTGCTTCTTAACTCAAGCGCTTCTTGAATATCAGGAACTGTTAAGAATCTGTTGGCTATCTCGTAAACACCCAGACTATGACTGAATCTTGAATGTTCAGCACCATGAAACACCATCTGAACACCACTTAATTGTCTGATTCTTCTCAATCTTTGAAACAGGGAGGAGTCAATCAACTTCTTAATCAACTCATAATCTACATGGATGTATCCATATAGCGGATCCTTGAACACTTGTTGCTTGATTAGTTTTTTCAAGAGATACCTCCTAGGGTAAAAAAGTGCCAAAATGGCACTTATTCGTTAATGGTATATGATTTAACAAGCTCTAAAATATCGCCCGTATTGAGCATAAACGCACTTCCGTCATCTGTATCCAAATGACAATCCAGTCTGAATTGTGGATGAACGCGGCATAAGACATTGTCTAAAATACCACCTTTGACTCCTCCGACCTTAAGGCTCACGATCATTCGATCAGTGACACCAAATTGAATAGCTTCTTCTGGAGAAAAATGAATATGACGATCTGCAATAATGACACCTTGACTGATACTAACCTGTCCTTTGGGTCCAATGAGCGTAGCGGCTCCAGATCCTTTCACATCACCTGATGATCTAACAGGTGCTACAAACTTGAAGCGAATGGCATCGCTCTTAGAGATTTCAACTTGTGATTCTTTGCGTACTGGTCCCAAAATGCGTACACCTGCTAAAAGCTTGCCTTCCGGACTTACAACGTCTACTTTTTCTTCTGCAGCGTATTGTCCTGGCTGACTTAAATCTTTCATTGGAGTTAATTGGTAACCTTTACCAAAAAGCACTTCCAAATGTTCTTGTGTTACATGGAGATGACGTCCTGAAATTCCTACTGGTATTTTTTTCATTGATAAATCCTCCTACATACGTGATGATTATATCATTATTTATCATTGTTTTCAATGTGTTTATGATAGAATAGAGCCAAGAAGGGGGTGTACCTATGCCTACAATTTTCTCAAAAATCATTGCCAGAGAAATACCCGCACACTTTGTCTATGAGGACGATCTCGTCGTTGCTTTTCTTGATATTTCCCAAGCTACAAAGGGTCATACGCTCATTGTTCCAAGAGCGGAATATTCGAGTTTTTTTGATGTTCCCGATGATGTTCTCGCACACATGATGTCTGTTTCCAAACGTGTTGCAAAAGCAATCAATATTGCATTTCAACCTGATGGCATGAACATCTTATCGAATAATGGCGCTGTTGCTGGACAAACCGTTTTTCACTTTCATTTTCACTTGATTCCAAGATATACTCGTGAAGAAGTCAAGATTAGTTTAAAGAACAACATGAGTGATTTGGATTCGAATGATTATAAAGAAAGAGCACGCTTTATTAAAGCGGCTCTATTGTAAACATTACACCATTTTTGACATTTTCAACCTTCAGTAAAAGATTGAAGTGTGCACACGTTTTTTGAACAATGCTCATTCCCAATCCGAACTGACCTTTTTGGCCTTTTTCGTATGGCTTGAATAATTCATCGATAAATTTTTGACTGATCGGCTCACCATCGTTAAAGAAGGTGAGTTTTCTATTTTTTAAGGTAATGACTATCTTTGTTTTGGCATATCTTAATGCATTATCAACAATATTATTGAATGCTGTGTAAAGATTTTCTTTGACACCGAAATACGTTGAGTCATCTAATTCTAAAATAAACTCGATATTGGTTCTATATTTTTGGTTATCAACAATATTTCGAATTAAATCCTTGATTTTGATACTTTCGTATTCGTTTTGATCTTTTAGATATTCGAGTTTATTCAGTTCCAGCAGTTGTCTAACTTTCTGGTTCAAAATTTCCGCTTGTCTTACAATGACGGAAGCTTCAGAAATATCAGATATCCCATCACTGATGGCTTCCGCATAAGATTGAATGACTGCGATTGGCGTTTTAAAGTCATGAGAAACGTTTTGTAACATTTCTTGTTTTGTTTTTTCACTGTATTCAATTTCTTGTCTCATTTTTTCGATGGTTTGAGCGAGTTCAGTGACTTCATCGCTTCCATCGATTTCAATAGGAACTTGATAATTGTTTTTAATGAGTCTTTCAACTTCACCATTCAATCTTTTGATCCGTTCAACAGTGATTTTTGACCATATCAGGATAATCAGGTTACCTAAAAGCACGAGCGCAATGAAACTGATTCTCATGAGAATGTTGAAGGAGTTGCTGAAGACGTTTAAGTAATCTTCACTGGTGAAGACAATGACCAGATCTTGGCTTGGACGTCTGTCGATTTGAAAGTAATATGTTTGTCCGTCAATAACTTCTGTCTTGGTATAACCTGGCCATACAGAAAGTGTCTGAACCAATTCAAGTGCGGTGTAGTTTCCATCTAAAACTTCAAGATTGCTCGTTTTGGTAATGACATCATCTTGATAAATGACATAACCGTTATATTGATTATAAGGTGGATTGTTGATATTTTGTCTGACATCTTGATAATATGAAACAAGCTGTTCTTTATTTTGAACGACACGAAAATCTTCAAATACACGATTCAGCGCGAAGACAAAAACGAGACTCGTTAACAAGGTCACAATGGTAAAGATTACATTGAGCTGTGTTGTTAACTTAATCTCTTTCATAACAATCTATATCCAAATCCGTAGATGGTTTCAATTTTTAATTCGGGCATTTTATGTCTTAATCGTCTGAGCAAGTCATCAACAACTCGATCACTTCCGTAATAGTTATCTCCCCAGACATGTTTAAGAATTTCATCACGTCCAAAAGCCGTGTTTAAATTCTTAAGAAAAAACAGTAGAAGTTCAAATTCTTTGTTTGTGAGATCCACCATGTCACGGTCTGACTTGATTTCTCTTCTGGTCAGGTTAATCTCGTAACTTCCATAGGTTACCATTTCCGATGCTTGGCCTTGAGAATGTCTTTTCAAAACAGCTTTGACGCGTAAAATGAGTTCTCGAGGTGAATAAGGTTTAGCCAAGTAGTCATCGCTTCCTAGTTCAAGTCCCATGATTTTATCGAGATCTTGATCACGTGCTGATGTGAAAATAACAGCCGCTGAGCTATTCACTTCTTTAAGTTTCTTAATCAAATCATAGCCACTGACTTCTCCAGTGAGCATAATATCTAGAATCCAGAGATCTACTTCATCTGTGATGTGTTCCATTGCGGATTCCCCGTCATAAAAAACAGTCGCATCGTAACCTTCTCTGACAAGATATTTTCTGATAATCTCTGATAAATCCTTTTCATCTTCAACATAATAAATTTTCATACCGAATACCGCCTTTATTTAAGTAAAATAAGCGTGGCTAGCACACTTATTATACCATATAGAATATAGAGAGGGAGAAAAATGAAGCACCATTATTGTATCAAAACACTGTGTGATGTCAATGTTTTTTTGGTGTGAAATTATGTAATTTGACGATTTATATAAAAGATTTGTTTCATTTTTAGTTAAAAAGGATACATTGCATCGTTCAATACCTTTGAATCCTTTTTGTTTGATCTAACTATTTAATGATATCGGTTCTCATATAAGGAACTAAAACGTTAGGGATGGTGATTGTTCCATCTGCGTTTTGATAATTCTCGATGATGGCAATCATCGTTCTACCTACAGCTAAACCAGATCCATTAAGCGTATGCACCAATTCTGTCTTGCTATCTTTAGTTCTCTTGAATCTAATGTTCGCTCTTCGTGCTTGAAAATCTTCTGCATTGGATATGGATCCAATTTCACGGTACATATTTTGACCTGGGAGCCATACCTCAATATCATATGTTTTCGCCATTCCAAATCCCATATCGCCTGTAGATAAAGCCATAACCCTATATGGAAGATTCAGTTGTTTCAATACTTCTTCTGAGTTCAACAACATTTTTTCAAGTTCTTCATAGGATTCTTCAGGTTTTGTAAACTTAATCAATTCAACTTTATTGAACTGATGCTGTCTCAAAATCCCTCTGGTGTCTCTTCCAGCAGAACCAGCTTCAGAACGGAATGCTGTCGTGTATGCGCAGTACTTAATGGGTAATGTATCTCCATCCAAGATTTCATCACGATGAAAGTTAATGGTTGGGACTTCAGCTGTAGGGTTCAAATACCAACTGTTTTCACCTGCGATGACCTTAAAGGCATCATCTTTGAATTTAGGGAACTGTCCGGTTGCGAACATGCTCTTTTCATTGACGATGTATGGAGGAATGATTTCGAAATATCCATGTTGATGGGCATGAAGATCCATCATGAATTGGATGAGCGAGCGTTCAAGTCTAGCGCCTAATCCTTTATCGACTACAAATCTGGTTCCAGTGATTTTTGCTGCTCTTTCAAAGTCAAGGATGTTGAGTTTTTCACCAAGTTCAATATGATCTTTGATTGGAAAATCAAATACACGAGGTGTTCCCACCTTCTTAATCATGATGTTTGCAGTATCATCTTTACCGATAGGCACACTCTCATGTGGAATATTTGGCGTTACAGCAAGAATATTGAAAATAGCTTCATCAAATTCCTTGAGTTGATCGTCCAACTGCTTGATGTCATCGCCAAGATGAGCAACGTCTTCAAGGATTTGTGATACATCCATCTTATTTCTCTTCAATTCTCCAACTTTTTTAGATTGTTCGTTTCTCAATGCTTTTTTGGATTCTACCTCAAGAATGACTTGTTTTCTCTTGTCTTGAATTTTAGAAAGCTCATAAAGATACGTAAAATCACCATTTCTATTGGATAGTTTTTTGACAACTTCGTCCATATTTTCAATCACATACTTCAGTTCTAACATACTTAAATTCCTCCTTAAAATATAAAAGTCCCTAGATTTATAAAATCTAAGGACGAATCATCGCGGTACCACCTTAGTTCTAGGGAATTCCCTAGCCCTTGAATCCCTTAACGCGGGGTGACGGGTGTGATTGGCACCACTAAAGAGTAGATTCGTTCAGCTCACAGATTCGCTTGCACCAACCGCGAATTCTCTAAACAGTAAGCTTGAAGTACTAATCTCTTCTACGTATTATCTATATTATATGTTTTTTGTGTACAAATGTAAAGCCATAGAAAAGGATAAATCTGGACTCTATTTGGCTTTTTTGTTGATGAGTTTTTGAAGTTCATCTTTGAGTTCGTTTTTTTGAAGACCAAAATCTAAAATTGCTTCAATATAATCCATTTTATTACCGACATCATAGCGTTTCCCGGTAATATCATAAGAATATACCTTTTCGGTGCTCATCAGACGCAAGATTGCATCTGTAAGTTGAATCTCATTGCCTGCGCCTCTGGTCTGATTCTTGAGATAAGAGAATATGCCTGGTGTCAAGATATATCTGCCACCAATTGCACTTCTGGATGGCGCATCTTCAACCTTTGGTTTCTCAACGACGCCTTTAAGTTCAATGACTGAATCTTTTTGATCTGGTTTTGGTATGCAGATTCCATATTTTGAAGTATCTTTGAGTTCAACTTCGATTGTACCTAAAACAGAAGATTGCACTTTTTCATAAGCATCCATCAATTGCTTGATGGCAGGTTCGGGTTTTCCAACGTACATGTCATCACCTAAAAGAACAGCAAAAGGTTCATTTCCAACAAATGCTTCTGCTTGAAGAACAGCGTGACCAAGACCAAGTTGTTCCCTTTGACGAATATAGTGAATGTTCGCACCCTTCGCAATATTTCTGATCATTCCATACTCTTCGTATTTATTTTTACTGAGCAGGATGGTTTCTAGTTCAAGATTATAGTCAAAATAGTCGATGATCGCGTTTTTATTGCTGCTGACAATTAAAAGAATGTCTGTAATCCCGCTTTCAATTGCTTCATTGACAATGTATTCAATGGTTGGATGATCAATGATCGGTAACAATTCCTTTGGTAATGCTTTGGTAATCGGCAAGAATCTTGTGCCATAGCCAGCTGCTGGAATGACTGCTTTTTTTATCATAGTTTTTCCTCCGGTTTGATTTCTTTTTTAGACAGTGCATAAGAAATATAAGCCCCCAAAATGAACAATATGAACCCAATGACCCATATATACCATGAGGCTTGAAAAACATTGTTGGTCGTCTCTGATTGAAGGGTGAACAAGATGTTGAAGGGTGAAACTAAAACAATACCCAATACAGCGATATAAAAATGAATTTTATAATGTTTAAGGAGTTGATACATGATCTTTCCCATGACAATCATCCCAACCAGTACCCCTAAAATGAGGATTAAAAGCATCGGAATTTGAGATGCTACTCCACTGAAATCAAGGTTGATTGCTGCAGCGATGAGATCATCACCTAGCGTGATGAGTGTTTGGAAGTATCCAAATGCCATCAACATGGTGGCTCCGCTCAATCCAGGAATAATCAGTGAAATTGCAGTAATCACACCAATCATGAACACGACGAAATAATAAAATCCACTTCCTGAAGATGAAGATGATTCCTGTATGAACATGAACCCAACCATCGATATCATGGCAATCCCTAAAACAAGGAAGTGGTGCCAATGATAATGATCTGTTTTCGTTTCTCTTTTCAAGCTTGGAACAGCTCCCAAGATGAAACCAATAAAGAGAAGGGTGAACGGCAATGGTGCTAAATCAAGGAATGTGCTAATGAATAAAAATCCAATGATATAACCCAGCATAACACCAACAATATATTGCCAAACACTCAAAATAGCTTTGATTGGAGTTTTTGTAAAATTATTCAATGCAGTAATCAGATCTTGATATATTTTGAGTATGGTAGCAACCATAGATCCGCTGATTCCTGGTAGAATGCTGCCCATTCCGACTAAACTGCCCTTGATGATTTTGATGATATGCTTCATGTGTGCTCCCTAGTATCTATTTACTATTAGTATAACCCATTTTGAGTTTGTATGTCTTTTGAATGGTGAAAGTAATGATTGTATCTATTTTAGCATAATTTTAGTTTTTGTTCTATGTTATACTATGGATGGTGATCATATGAGCGAATGGATTGAAATACTTAAATATATTATCCTTGGCATCATCCAAGGCATCACAGAAATTTTCCCTGTATCAAGTAGCGGTCATTTAACTTTATTCAGCCGTATTTTCGGAATGGATTTAACCAATTTAACTGTATTTCTCATGGTAACCAACACTGGATCTTTCCTTGCTCTACTTTTCTTCTTTAGAAAAGATATCGGAGAATTGATTGCAGGTACTTGGAAATACCTCATTAAAAAGGAAGAAACGAGTAAAGTTGATTTCCAATATGTTGTCAAACTCATCATCGCAGTCATTCCAATCGGAATCTTTGGTTTCTTCTTCAAGGATTATTTGCCAAATGATTTGTTATCCATTGGATTTTCATTGATTATTACAAGCCTATTGCTATATTTCGTTTATAAAGTTAAAGATATACAATGGAAAAACGAAATAACATGGAAAAATGCACTCATTATCGGTGCCTTCCAAATGTTTGCAGTATTCCCTGGAATATCTAGAAGCGGAATCACCATGACAGGTGGTCTTGTTCAAAAGATTGAGCTCAAAAAAGTGCTCAGATTCTCCTTCTTAAGTTATATCATTGTTTCTGTTCCAGTGTCTATCCTTGGAGTCTATGACGCCATTTACGCAACCGAACAAATTCATACTGTCGGTTATATTTTGGCTTTTCTAATGAGTTTCTTGTTTAGTTTGCTGACTGTAAGTTTCATGTACAAGTACGTGAAGGTTAAAAATCTGATTTATTTTGCAATTTACTGTTTAGTTGTTGGAATTTTCTCCATTATATTGTACTTTTTATAACAAAAAAGCCGAAATCGGCTTTTATTTTTTTGAAATCTTTTTTCTGTAATTATAGTCTGACAATACAATATCCTTTAAGGAATACTTGGGCACCCACTTTAAAATGCGGCGTGCTTTTTCATTGGATGCAATCAGTTCAGCAGGATCTCCATCTCTTCTTGGTCCGATGACAACCTTAAGAGGTGCGATTTCGTTCACTGCTTGAGCAACTTCCAAGACTGTGTATCCTGTACTAGATCCTAAATTGATGGTTTCTGAAGTGCCACCCTCAAATAGATAATGCGCGCCTAAGACATGCGCATACGCAAGGTCGCTCACGTGGATATAATCTCTGATGCATGTTCCATCCTTTGTTGGATAATCATTTCCATAGATGGTTAAATGATCGCGGATACCGATAATGCCTTGAATCGCGACAGGAATCAAATGGGTGAGTTGATCTTTCATCAATCCAATCTTTAAGGATTGGTCAGCACCTGCAACATTAAAATATCTGAAGACAACATACTTAAAATCGTGTGCATTCGCGACCCATGAAATCATTTTTTCACAAGCAAGCTTGGTTTCACCATAAGGATTGATTGGCTTGGTGATCATATCTTCCCTGCAAACTCCGGAGGCTTCTCCATAAACAGCGGCTGTCGATGAGAAAACGAATTTCTTAACATTGAATTCGTTCATTACTTCTAAGAGTACGCGCACGCCTTCAACGTTGTTATAATAATATTCAAGTGGAATCTGAACACTTTCAGGAACGATGATTTTTGCTGCAAAATGCATGACTACATCGATTTTTTCCTTTTGAAAAACACGGACAACATCGGCTTTAACACGGATGTCTCCTTGGTAAAAGCGTGCTTCCGGGTGTACAAGTTCCATATATCCAGAAGATAGATTATCCAATATGATGACTTCCTGATGATCTTTAATCAGTTCATAAACCGTATGAGATCCGATATATCCAGCACCACCAACAACCAATACTCTCATTTGATACCTCCAAATTGATTTGATAAATCCATTATATAACGATTGTTCCTTGTTTTGGGAAGAGAAAATAACATACCCAGTGTAAAACAAAAAATATCAAGATGAATCCAATAAAAAATGTGACCTGTTGAAACATCTCAGAAATGATGGAAAAGAATTGTAGGAAATCCCATGAATTGAATCTTAGGAATCTTCCTATATAAATGCCTGCGGAGGATAAAAGAAAGAGTAAAGATAGCGCAAGCGCGAAATATTTTTTGAAAATCGGTTTAAAAACAGGTTCTAATTTATGAATGGATGAGATACCCAGCCTAGCTGCATATAACGCCCCCACTCCGATGTGCATGAAGACCAGCCAGTCTTCGATTTGAAATGCATAAATGTTGGGATAATCATTAAAGAATGTATAGTTTTGAAGATGGATGAAATCAGTCATGATATAAAGCGTATTTGGAAAAAATAAGATAAATAGACCAAGAATCATCAGCTGAAAAACAAGGTGTGCATCTTTCTTCTTCATATGGATGTAAACTTCTGCGAGAAAATAGACGCACGTTGCCAAAAACATGTTCCAACCCAGAAAAATAACGAGAAAATTCGCCAAAAACATACCTAAAACAATGGAAAAAAGCATATATAGTGCTGAAATATAATAATATGGATGTATTTTTTTGAGCATGATCAGCTACCAAATTTGATCAAAACTGCTTCGTCGACTCTCTTTTGCATGTCACCTTTAGACAGCATGAGATCACTTAACAGTTTAAACCTGACAATGTAATCATAAATGTCGGATGTGACGACCTGATCTTCGGGAAAGGTCTTCGCTGGATTACGCATTGAGAATATATAATCATCCAAAACTACATCCATCAAACGGTTTTCCATGGCGAATGTAGGTTCAACGCTTAATCCATGCACGCCAAAATAAGTATCTTTTCCAACCGGAAGATTGAATAATTCGACAATGGTGCGGTATAAGTCTACCTGACTTCTGACAAGATTTTGTTCTCCAGTGAGTAAACCTTTTCGAATTTGATAATCTCCTTGATTGACAAATTCGCTTCCTGGAACGTAGATGAATGCGAAGACACGTTGAAGTATTTGTCTGCTTTGCATCACAGACAATTCTTGATTCATTAAAATATCCAAGTCACCATTCTTGAGTCCAGAACCGTGATCACTATAGAAAACATAAACTGAATTGTCTAATGTTTGATCCTGATTTTGATCTCCAACAAAAAATCTTTTGATGGTTTCATCGTAATAACGTGCGTAATTGATATATTTCATCGTGATTCTATTGATTAAATCAACATATTGGGGGTAAACGTCTTCTCGATATCCATATGGATCATAATCGAATGGCGTATGTGCCATCATCATGACAGGGAATAACATGAATTTCGTGTTTTCTGCGTCAAGCGTACGACCAACGGATACAGTCTGATCTGCCAAATGATAGTCTGAAATCCATGGTGAATGGTGAACCAGGTTGTTTTCTGTATCAAAAAGATATCCATCTTCAACAGCATAGCCATCCACGATAAAATCTTCAATCGAATAAAAATCATCAAATCCCATCAATTCAGGATAAATAATATCTCTGTTATAAAAGCGTTCATGATCTCCATGGATTGCTCTTGTTTCATAATCCTCAGCATTGAAATATTGAACAAGCGAGTTCAATTCAAAATCAATGTGATCATAGTCCCAATATAATGTACGATCTCCTGTTGGATAGAGTCCAGTCAATACGGAGAGTTCAGCATCAGAGCTGACACCCATTCCAACATTGTTATAGAAGTTATTGAACGTGAAGCTTTGTTCCATCAGCTGGTGGATAAAAGGCATCTCTTCATGTGTATATTCGTTTTGCAACAAGAAATAGTTGAAAGATTCCAGATGAACTAAAACGAGGTTTCTCCCTTCAAGAATACCCTGCAGATCATTACCAAGCGATATGCTTGAATCAATAAATAATTCATCAACAGTCTGATCCATCGTCAAACGATTGGAGTATGTGTTCCCATCTAGGTCATTGACATAAGATTCTTGGTTTTTATTGTATTCCTGATACATGGTCGCGAGTTCATTTTCTGAACCAACTTCTAAAAATTTTTCGATATCCAGGTCAAAAGGTTGTCCAAAAAACTCACCTAAATAATAAGGGTATACACCAAGATTTTGACTTGCGAAAGTGCTTCTGACAGCATTGAGCGGAAGAATTGCCTCAAATTGTTTATAATATGAGAAAACTGCGATTTTCATTTCTTCTCTGTTTGTTAAGAAATAGAGAATAACCAAAGTGATGGTGGGAAGAAAAACTAAAATTCTATAGTAAATAAAAAGTTCAAGCACCATTTCAAGTATGGTTCCACCGGCGAAGCCTTCCGCAGGATTTCGGAAAATGGTAGCTGCTGACATGGAGAACGCAGTACCAAAATACAGATTAAATATCCCCATGAAAAAAATAAATATGTTCAAAAACAAACTGAAGACTATCATAAAAAGCATTCTGGATTTAGCTCTCTTAAATACCACGAATGCAAACAGTGTGAAGATAAATAAAATGACAAAATTGCCGATCAATGCATTCAATTCTCCAGATAATGTATGCTCGAATGGCGCGATATATCTGTTGAATCCCTGTATGGTCAGCATATATGTATTGAGTATGTTAAGTGCGAAAAAAATACCGGTAAATAAAAAGTAAACTTTTAGTTGATCCTTATTCTTCATGAGACACCCCAGTGATGAGTTACTGTAAAGTATTATACATCAAAAACACACTGAAATTGAAAAATTGGCAATTAAAAAGTGATTGGTAATTTTTCTCACATGCATGTATATAGTAAAAATAGGAATGTGAAAATTCTATAACTCCACACATTCAAAACTGACATCGTGGAGTTATTTCTTGATTTGTGTGCGAATATCTGTTAAATAATGTTAATAATTGAACTAAATCACATGATTACTCCCTCTAATACTCCTTATTTCACACAAAAACACTTACTTTTGTGAAACCCCAATAAGATGTCTTTGTAACCTGTATATTAACCGAAGTCACTTAGAAGGAGGCATTCAAAATGAAAAAGAAAATAATGTTATTTAGCGTATTAGGTTTAGCAGTTGCAGGACTCGCGTTTGTAGGATTCAGTGTCAGTGCAGCATCAGATTATGTGGTTGTAGAAGATTATGGTGTGTATGCCCTCAGTGAAGATGGTACATACACAGTTGAAGAGATGTTAGTCAGCGCAATTCAAGATGAATATTTAGCTCAAGCTACTTATATTGCAATCATTGAAGCGTATGGCGATGTAAAGCCGTTCACAAAAATAGTTTTAGCTGAACAAACGCATATCGATTTATTGTTACCATTATTTACTGCATATGGTATTGAAGTTCCAGTCAACGACGCAGCACAGTATGTTGTTCTCCCAGATTCTATTTCCAGTGCATTGGCAACTGGCGTTGAAGCAGAAACACTCAATATCGCAATGTATGATACATTCTTAGCTCAAACAGATTTACCAGCTGATGTACAAACTGTATTCGAATACTTGCAGGCAGCATCAGAAAATCACCTAGCAGCATTTTCAAAGGATAGACTGATTGGTGCAGGTTATGATTTAGCAAACATGTTCAAGAACCAGTTCAAAAAAGGTGGAAACCAATCAGAACGTGGTAACATTTCAACAGAACGTGGAACCAATGACGGAGTTTGTGTCAACGATTAATTCAAACTCATAGAAATAAAAACGATTAGAATAAAATCTATAAAGGCTTGATCCATATCAAATGGGTTAAGCTTTTTTTGTTGAAAATAGAATAAAAAATAAAAACCTCATCAAAATCATCCATTTTTAGTCCAAAAAGGATGAATTTCAGAGGTTTTACTTGAGGATTGGATAAATATGACTCCTTAAGCAGGAATCACACTACCATTATAGGTTGCATTGATAAAGTCTTGAACTGCTTTTGATTGAAGAATTTCAATTAAAGCAACTATCTTAGGTGAAGTGAGATCAGATTCTAGTACAGCTAAAATATTAACATACGGGTTATTTTCAGTATCTTCAATGAATATGGATTCAGTGACAGGATTTTTCCCACCTTCTAGTACATAATTTGAATTGATGACATACAAATCAGATTCATTGTTCGTATATGCTGCAAATAAAAAATCCGGTGACACATTTGCATTAAAGACGAGATTTTTAGGATTGGATTCAATTGCATCTTGAATGATCAAAGTGGATGAAGTGATATCTACACCTTCTTTGATGGTGATGAGTCCTGCAGATTGGAATAAATTGAGCACTCTGCCATGGTCAGATGTTGAATTGCTGATCAACACACTTGCTCCATCTTCAATTTCTGAGATATTTTCATAGGTTGTTGAGTAAATTCCAATGGGCTCAATGTGCACATAGGCTCCTATAGAGAGTGGTGCATTTGGGTTTTCAGTGTTATATTTGTTCAAAAATGGAATGTGTTGAAAAAAGTTTGCATCAGCATCTCCGGCAGCTACCGCAGGATTTGGAAAATAGTAGTCTGAGGTCGTAATAATTTCTAAATCATATCCCTCTTCTTTAAG
>JFJP01030251.1_pt1 | contig 16640 bp, 12 predicted proteins | sample 431651 | NCBI WGS metagenome assembly JFJP01 (sample SAMN02602958, study PRJNA72255) | Microbial mat metagenome, whole genome shotgun sequencing project. | biome: fresh water; feature: sink hole; material: water; isolation source: purple microbial (photo- and chemosynthetic) mats found in... | reverse complement strand
CGGCTGTTTCACTTTGAAACAAAAAACCGTTTCAGTATGTTTCATTTTGAAACATGAAACATGACCCGGCGGTGCTGGCGCGGGAGGAGTCACGGCTCAGGCCATTCGGCAGACTCTGCCCAAAAGCCGACGATGAGTTCAGCCTGATCAGGCGTCAGCGAGAGCCGACAATCAATGCCCTGTTCCCTCGAAAGTTTCTGCATTCGCAAAAGTCTATGGTTTATAGTGACAATCGTCGGTTTTGAAACTCGAACCAGGAACACGGGCCACTACTGCGACTCATCTGCCGATGAATGTCAATAAAGATTACTATAGCGTTCCATGACCCCACCACCCACCGGCCTCACGCTGTCCAGACGACTCCTCGCCCTCCTGCCATGGTTGATCCTGGCGCTCGGTCTGGGAGCCACCGATGTGCTGCGGCAAAGCGCCCGCCAGGATACGGCGCACGTCCTGGTGAGCGCCGATGGCCGATTGCCCGACCCGGCCTTCCGGGAGATGAAGACCCTCGCCCTGACGGTCAGCAAATCCATTAAGCTGGCTCTGACGAATTTGCGCCTGCGGGAAGCCTTGCAGGAACAGGCCTGCCGCGATAGACCTACGGATCATTAAGTTAATGGACATCAAGACGCTGCTAATCGCTACACTGGCGGTATCCCTGACGACCAGCCTGTGCATGGCTCTCGTATTCTGGACGCGCCAGACCTATTCGGGCTTTGGTTTGTGGGTAGCGGGGCATCTTTGCGTGATGGTGAGTGTCGCGTTATTCATGCTGCCCCGCGACCATTTTCCGCCTTGGCTGACCATTATTCTGGCCAATTACCTGTGGTTCGCGTCCATGATGCTGAACAATCGTGGAAATCTGGCCTTCCGGAGTCGGCGCATCGGCTACGGTTGGGAAATGGCCGCTTCAGTCTCGTTCTGCGCCCTGTTTGCGTATTTCACTTATTTCGAACCCAGCATTGCCGCCCGCCTCACCGTGATTGCCCTCTACCATGGCGGGTTTCAACTCTGGACTATCACCGTATTACTGAGGCAACGTCCGGTTTATTTTGGTTCGAGTGACGTGTTGCAAGTCGTTTCACTGGGAATTTTGGTCGCGATCAACATCATGCGCGCCGAACAGGTCTGGATTTCAGGGGGATCCATCCCACACCAGGCGATCGCCCTGCAACCGTTCATCGATATGATCCTCTTGGGCACCATGGTGGTTATGCTCATGCTCACCCTGAGCCAAATCATGATGAACGTGCAGCGTCTGGAATACGACTATCGCATCGCTCAAGAACGCCTGGATCTGGCGCTGGATGGCGGCAACACCGGGTTATACGCCGCCCATCTGCTGACCGGTGAGACCTTCGTGGACAAACGTCACCAGCGCCTATTGGGTTATCGCCCCGGCGAGATGGTCTTCACTGTGCAAAACTGGCTGGAACACATCCACCCGCAGGATCAACCCCCGCTTTTGGAACGCTACGAAGAAGTCGCCAAAGGGTCGCGGCCTACCTTCGAATCGGAATACCGGGTTCGCCATCGGGATGGAACTTGGCGCTGGGTGCTGGATCGGGGTAAGAGTTTTGACCCGGATGAGAGGGGCCGACCGAAACAGGTCACGGGTACACTGATGGACATCACCGAGCGCAAGCAGGCTGAGGAGGCGTTAAACCGGGTTAAGTACCTGCTGGAAGAGGCGCAGCGGTTGGCCAAGGTCGGGAGTTGGCAGTGGGAGATCGCCACCGATACCGTGATTTGGTCTGAAGAACTGTATCGGATCTTCGACCGCGATCCGAACCGGCCACCGCCCACCTATCAGGAGCACTCACAAATTTACACCGCCGAAAGTATGGTGCAACTGGAGGCCGCAGTCACCCAAGCCCTCGATCACGGCATTCCCTATACCATCGATTTGGAGCTGATTCGGCCTGATGGCTCAACCAAATGGGTCATCGGTCGCGGTGAACCCCAATATGATGTCCATCGCCAGATCGTGGGACTGCGTGGCACTTGCATGGACATCACCGAACGCCACCGCCTGGAAGAAGCCCTGCGTGAACAGGCGATCCGTGACCCGCTGACCGGTCTGTTCAACCGCCGCTACCTGGACGAAACCCTGCACCGTGAACTCCACCGCTGCCAGCGCGATCACCAACCGCTCGCGGTCGCTATGCTGGATATTGACCACTTCAAACACTTCAACGATATCTACGGCCATGAAGCCGGCGATGCCGTGCTGCACGTCGTTGGCGGGTTGTTACGGCGATCCCTGCGCACCAGCGATATCGCCTGTCGTTACGGCGGCGAAGAACTCACATTGATTCTGCCCAGCTCCACACGCGCTGACGCCGTGGTACGGCTGGAAAGTCTGCGGCAAGCCATCCAGCAACAGCGCACCCGCTACCGGGACACCGACCTGCCGGTCATTACGGTGTCCATCGGTGTGGCCGCGATGCAACCGGAAGATACGGATGCGCCCGCCCTGCTGGGTCGGGCCGACGCCGCCTTGTATCAGGCCAAGGCGCAGGGACGCAATCGGGTAGTTATGGCGGATGGAACCTGGGATGGATGACACGGTGTGTGAGGCTGCACCGCCGTTGCTGTCCGAGGCGTTGCCGGTGACCATGCTCAAGGGTGTCGGCCCGAAGCTGGCGGAACGGTTGCGCCGCTTGGGAATTGCCACCATCGGCGATGTCCTGCTGCATCTGCCCCTGCGCTATCAGGATCGCAGCCGCCTGACGCCCATTAACCAGTTGCAATCCGGCGATGAGGCGCAAATTGAGGCGGAAGTGCTGAGCAGTGAAGTCACGGCGCGCGGTCGCCGCTTCCTGCTCTGTCATCTGGCCGATGGCACCGGGATGCTGACCCTGCGCTTTTTCCATTTCAGTCCCCCACAGCAACAACTGCTCGGTCGACCCGGTACCCGGTTGCGCTGCTTCGGCGAGGTGCGAGCCGGTTACAGCGGCCGGCTGGAGATGATCCACCCGGAGTGTTGCCGTATCGGCCCCGATGATCCCCCCGTCCTAGATCGCCTGACCCCGATTTATCCCGCCACCGCCGGGCTGCAACAGTTCACCCTGCGCGGTCTGGTGGAGCAGGTCTTGGCGCAGGCCGAGACGCTGTTGCCGGAATTGTTGCCGCTGACGCTACTGGCTCAGTTGAAGCTGCCGCCCATCGCCGAAGCGGTGCGGCTCCTCCACCAACCGCCGACCGATGTCGCTTTAGCCGACTTGGAAAGCGGTCGCCATCCCGCCCAGCGCCGCTTGGCCTTTGAAGAGCTGCTGACTCATCAGATCAGTCTGCGCCGGTTACGCGAACAAACCCGCCGCCAAGCCGCGCCGCCCCTCGCGGGCAGTGTCTTGAGTCAGCGTTTTCTGGAACGCCTGCCTTTCCAGTTGACGGGTGCCCAACAACGGGTTTTGCATGAAATCAACGCCGACCTGGCGCAACCGCGCCCGATGCTGCGTCTGCTACAGGGCGATGTTGGTTCCGGCAAAACCGTCGTCGCCGCCGCTGCCGCCTTGCGTGCGGTGGATACCGGTGCCCAGGCCGCGCTGATGGCACCGACTGAATTACTGGCCGAACAGCATCATCGTAACTTCCGCCACTGGCTGGAGGCACTGGATATTGAAGTCGCCTGGCTGACCGGGCGGTTGACCGGCAAGGCGCGGCGCACGGTGTTGGAACGGTTAGCCACCGGCGAAATTCAAATTGCGGTCGGCACCCATGCACTGTTTCAGGAAGCGGTCGTCTTTGCGGAACTGGCGCTGGTCATTGTCGATGAGCAGCATCGCTTTGGCGTCCATCAGCGGCTGGCCTTGCGCGAAAAAGGCCGGGTCGGCGGGCGCTGTCCGCATCAACTGATTATGACGGCGACCCCGATTCCCCGCACGCTGGCCATGAGCGCCTACGCCGATCTCGACACGTCGATCATCGACGAGTTACCACCGGGTCGTCAGCCGGTGAAAACGGTCGCTGCTCCAGATCGCCGCCGTGATGAAGTCGTGGATCGTGTCCGCCAAGCCTGCCTCAGTGGTCGCCAAGCGTACTGGGTTTGCCCGCTGATCGAGGAGTCTGAAGTCCTGCAATGTCAGGCCGCAATCGTCACTGCGGAACAACTCGGTGAACGGCTGGCGGAACTGCGCGTAGGCCTGGTGCATGGCCGATTGCCGGCAGCGGCCAAGGAAGCGGTCATGGCTCAATTCAAAGCCGGCGACCTCGATCTGCTGGTCGCTACGACGGTGATTGAGGTCGGGGTAGATGTCCCCAACGCCAGCCTGATGATCATTGAAAATCCCGAACGGCTGGGACTGGCGCAACTCCATCAATTGCGGGGCCGGGTCGGGCGGGGAGCCGTGGAGAGCAGTTGCGTCCTGCTCTACCGGCCGCCGCTATCGGACGTCTCCCGTGAACGGTTGGCGGTGCTGCGAGAGTGCCATGATGGGTTTGAAATCGCCCGCCGGGATCTGGAATTGCGCGGTCCCGGCGAAGTGCTGGGTACCCGCCAGACCGGCGAACAGAGCCTGCGCATCGCCGACCTGCTGCGCGATCAGGACTTGCTCAACGTCGTTCGTCATGCCGCCGATCAACTGCTCAGCGAACATCCCGACTGTGTGCCGGATCCCGCTATGGGGAAGTGTAGGTTCCAGAAATCAGCCACAAAAAAAACGGAATAACACGGAAAAACATGGAAAATTCGTTCTTTTTCTGTGTTTTTCCGTGTTATTCCGTGGCCAAAATGCTCACGTTAGGTTGGAGTGAGAATCAGCCTCTCAGGAAATCGCCTTAATGCCGCCGGTCTTCCTCGATCTGAAGCAGCGCTTCGCCGGTGGACTTGGGCTGGGGATGCTGACTTTCCAGCTTGATCCGCAACCGCAGGTTGTTCGCCGAATCGGCATGACGGATCGCCGTTTCGTAGCTAATCCGGCCCGCCTCGTACAGGTTGAACAGTGCCTGATCAAAGGTGACAATTCCCGGTTCGCTGGACCGGGTCATCATCGGCTTCAGTTCCTTGACCCGTCCCTGAAAAATCAACTCGGCCATCAATGGCGTATTGAGCAGCACCTCTACCGCCGGAATCAGGCCGGGTTGGTCCGCACGCGGCAACAGACGTTGTGAAATAAACGCCTTCATGTTGAACGACAAGTCCATCAGAACCTGCGCCCGCTTTTCCTCATGGAAAAAGTTGATAATCCGGTCGAACGCCTGGTCGGTATTATTAGCGTGCAGTGTGGTCAGGCACAGATGGCCGGTCTCGGCGAAATTGATCGCATACTGCATAGTGTCCCGATCCCGGATCTCGCCGATCATGATGACGTTAGGGGCCTGGCGCAGCGTGTTTTTCAGCGCCATCTCGTAGGAATCCGTGTCGGTTCCCACCTCACGCTGATCGACCAGACAGTGCTTGTGGTGATGGAAAAACTCGATAGGATCTTCGACGGTGATGATATGTTCCTGGCGGAGTTGGTTGCGGTGATCCAGCATCGCCGCCATCGAAGTCGTCTTGCCGCAACCGGTCCCCCCCAGGAAAATGACCAGCCCGCGCTGGGCCATGGCGATATCCTTGAGAATCGGTGGCAAATTCAGCTCATCGAGCGTCGGGATATCATTATTAATTAACCGCATGACCATCCCGGCGCTGCCGCGCTGGGTGAAAGCGCTGACCCGGAAACGCGCCAAGTCGGGGATATTCAGTGAGAAGTTAACCTCGTGATGCTGATCAAACTCCCGGATATGGCGGTCGCGCATGATCGAGTGAACCAGAATCGACGTCTGCTGCTGCGTCAGTTTACGATCGCTGACTCGGTGAATAACCTGGTGGACTTTGAGCGCCGGCGGGCTGCCAGCCGTGATGAAAATGTCTGAACCGCCCAATTCCAGCAATTTAACCGCTAGTTCGTAGAGGTATTGAACCGCTTTCTCACGATTATCGACTTCCAGACCCGAATTACTTTCCACGTTACACTCCTTCTGGCTGATGAATGCCCATGACGCCAAAAACCTGCTGCCCTTTTGCGGATTGCCCAGTATTCTATATCGCGCAAGCTGCCCCGGTTAATTTCTCTAATCTGTTCCTGCGCCAAGATCGGCATGGCGCCCCCAGTCTCCAGGAGATGATCATTTTCATGAGCCGTTCCCGCCCTCTGTTCCTGTTTTGTGTGCTGTTGATCGCGACTGGCGTAACGTCCGTCGTGCTGGCGGCGCGCCCCAATGATCCAGCGCCGCCATTGCCGGATTTTCGCAAACTGGTCAAACAAAATGAAGCCGCCGTGGTGAATGTCAGTTCCACCCTGACCCCCAGTCGGCGGGCAACCCGCACTCCCGGGTTGCCGGAACTGCCGGGGAGTGAAAATCCCTATCTGGAGTTTTTCAAGCGTTTCTTCCAGGAACGCCCGGAACTGCCGGGCGACCGCCAGGCTAATTCACTCGGCTCGGGATTCATCATTTCCCCGGATGGCTATATTCTGACCAACGCCCATGTTGCCAGGGACGTTGACAAGATTATCGTTCGGCTCAGCGATCAGCGGGAACGGCCAGCCAAGGTGATTGGCGTCGATGAACTGACGGATGTGGCCGTCCTCAAGATTGAGGGCGAAAATCTGCCGGTGGTCAAAGTTGGCGACTCCGAGGCGCTGGAAGTCGGCGAATGGGTGTTGGCCATTGGTTCACCGTTCGGCTTGGAGCGCACCGCCACTCAGGGGATTGTCAGCGCGGTCGGGCGCAATCTGCCCAGTGGCACCTATGTCCCGTTCATCCAAAGCGATGTCGCGGTCAATCCGGGCAGTTCCGGTGGCCCGTTGTTCAACCTGCGCGGTGAAGTCGTCGGCATCAATTCGCAGATTTACAGCAGCACTGGCGGCTACATGGGTCTGTCGTTCGCCATTCCCATTAAACTGGCGATGCAGGTCGTCGATCAGCTCAAGGCGACGGGCGAGGTCACGCGGGGTTGGCTGGGCATTCTGCTGCAATCAGTCAACAACGATCTGGCCGAGGCGTTCAAGCTGGATCGCCCGCGTGGTGCGCTGGTCGCACAGATTTTGCCCGAAAGCCCGGCCACCAGTGCCGGCTTCAAACCAGGCGATATTATTCTGCGCTATGGCGGCGAACCCGTTGAAGACTCCTCGCAACTGCCCCGGATGATCGGGGTGACGCCCGTCGGCAAGACCGTCGCCATGTCGATTCTGCGCAACGGCGAACCCCTGGAAATCAAGGCCACCATTGCCCGATTGGAAACGGTTGAAGAACGGGTTTCGACCATGGACGAACACAGCGACCCCAGCCTGAGCATGACCGTCGCCGATTTAAGCAACGAACAACGCCGCAGTCTGGGCATCGAGGATCAGGGAGTGCTGGTGGCCAGTCTCGATGAGGGGCCGGCCGCCAATGCCGGCTTGTATCCTGACGATATTATTTTGCAAATAGACCACCAACCGGTGAAGAACGCTAATCAGTTCGTCGAGATGGTCAAGGCTCTGCCAAAGGGAAAAGCGATCCCCCTGCTGGTGCGACGGGACAGTGAATCCCTCTATCTGGCCGTGCGCCTGCCGGAATGAGGCATTCGTCGATGAATCCAACCAACTGCCTGGACTTTGAAAAGCCGATTGCCGAACTGGAGGCCATGCTCAAGGAGTTGCGGCATCTCAGCGCCGAGCAGGATTTGAACATTGGCGATGAAATCGCTCGACTGGAGGCCAAGAGCAAGGCGCTGACCGACTCCATTTTCGCCACGCTGACGCCTTGGCAGGTGTCCCAGATCGCCCGCCATCCCTTGCGCCCCTATACCCTGGATTATGTGGAATTGATCTTCACCGACTTCCAGGAACTGCACGGCGACCGGGCTTTTGCCGATGACCACGCCATCGTTGGCGGGTTGGCGCGGCTGGATGGGCAACCGGTGATGATTATCGGTCATCAGAAAGGCCGGGATACCCGGGAGAAAATTTATCGCAACTTTGGTATGCCGCGCCCGGAAGGCTATCGCAAGGCGTTGCGCTTGATGAAGCTGGCCGAACGGTTCCGCTTGCCGATTGTGACGTTCATCGACACGCCCGGTGCCTATCCGGGCATCGGTGCCGAGGAGCGCGGCCAGAGCGAAGCGATTGCGCGGAATCTGTTCGAGATGAGCCGGTTGCGGACGCCCAGTATCGGCGTCGTCATTGGCGAGGGCGGCTCCGGCGGGGCGCTGGCGGTGGGAGTGTGCGACCGGGTGCTGATGTTGCAATACGGCACCTACTCGGTCATTTCGCCGGAAGGCTGCGCGGCGATTCTGTGGAAGAGCGCCGATAAAGCCCCGGATGCAGCGGAGGCGATGGGTTTGACCGCGGATCGTCTGCTGAAATTGAATCTGATTGACGGGATTATTCCCGAACCACAGGGCGGTGCCCATCGCGATCTCGCGGTGATGGCCGAGAACGTCCGGGTCGCGTTGCTGGAACAGCTTGAACCGTTGGATGAGCTGCCCGTGGAAGAACTGCTGGATCAACGCTATCAGCGGTTGATGAGTTACGGGGTGTTCAAGGAGGCGGTACCCGCTGCCTCGTTGCAATCCACCTGGCAAACTAGCGTCGCGGCGCTGTTAGGGAAGGATAAGGATAAGCCGGTGGATGGCTAAGCATCCGGTCATTAGCGCCGCGCTGGCACTGCTCAAGGCGCACCCGGAATGCCGCCGGGTGATCGTCGGTTACAGTGGTGGCCTGGATTCACACGTCCTGCTGCATCTGTTGGCGACGCATCATGAGCGCTGGATAACGCCGGGACAAACCCTGGAAGCGATCTACGTCGATCACGGTCTGCAATCTGCTGCTACTGCCTGGGGCGAACACTGCGCCGGTGTTTGTCGTGAACTGGCGGTGCCGTTCCGCGTTTTGCACATCGACGCCCGACCTGAACCGGGGGAAAGTCCCGAAGCCGCGGCTCGTCGCACTCGTTATGCGGCCTTCGCGGCCGAACTGGATCCCGAAGCAGCGCTGTTGACCGCTCATCACCGCGACGATCAGGCCGAAACCCTGTTGCTGCAATTACTTCGTGGCGCGGGACCGCATGGACTCGCCGCGATGCCCGCGGTTAGTTGCCTGGGTCAGGGCTGGTTGCTGCGGCCACTGCTGGAAATCGATCGCGCCGACCTGCTGGCCTATGCCCACGCTCGCGGTTTGCGCTGGATCGAAGATGCCAGCAATCAGGACACCGGGTTTGACCGCAATTATCTCCGCCAGCGCATTCTGCCGCTGTTGCGGGAACGCTGGCCGGCAGCACAGCGTACTCTGGCTCGATCCGCGCAATGGTGTGCGGAAGCAGCTCACGGCTTGGACGAACAAGCCGCCGCCGATTTGGCGCATCTGGCCCCCACCCGCCCGGACGTGCTACCGATCCCGGCGCTACGGGAATTGCCCGAATGGCGTCAGCGCCATCTACTGCGCTACTGGCTGCGGCAGTTCAATCTGCCGGTTCCCCACGCCCGACAGGTGCAGCACATCCTTCACGATACCCTTACCGCCGCGCCTGACCGTAATCCCTGCGTCCGCTGGCCGGGGGCGGAAATTCGACGTTATCGGGACATGCTGTACGCCTTGCCGCCGCTGGAACCGCACGATGCCCAACGAACCCTGATCTGGTGCGCCGAGGCTGATGGTCACTGGCCGCCGCTGGCGTTGCCGGGCGTGGGGCAGTTGCGGATGCAGGAGACAGTAGGAGCGGGATTGTGCGCTGAAGCCCTGGCGGGTGGTTCGCTGATCGTCGGCTTCCGTCAGGGCGGTGAGCGATTTCGACCTGCCGGGCGTCGCCATAGTCAGGAATTGAAAAAGCTGTTGCAACAGGCCAATATTCCGCCGTGGGAGCGGGAACGGTTGCCGTTAATTTACAACGAGGGGAAAAAACCGCAGCAACCCCTGTTGGCAGTAGTGGGACTGAGCGTGGCTGCGGACTTCGCCGTTGCACCCGATGAATCGGGTAGGCAACCGGTTTTGCAGTCGCTATCGGCGGCGCGGTCTGGTATCTTGTAGCGTCTTTTTTCAACCCCCCTTATCCAGCATGACCCGATTTATTTTTATCACTGGTGGCGTCGTCTCCTCGCTGGGCAAAGGCATTGCTGCCGCATCGCTGGCAGCAGTTCTGGAAGCCCGAGGGCTGAAGGTCACGCTGATCAAGCTTGATCCCTACATCAATGTCGATCCGGGCACCATGAGTCCGTTTCAGCACGGTGAAGTGTTCGTCACCCATGACGGCGCGGAAACCGATCTGGATCTGGGTCATTACGAGCGCTTTGTGTGCATGACGGCCGCCCGGCGCAACAATTTCACGACCGGACGCATTTACGAAAACGTCATTCGCAAGGAACGGCGCGGCGACTATCTCGGCGGCACGGTGCAGGTTATTCCGCACATCACCGATGAAATCAAGCGCTGCATCCGGCACGGTGCCGGCGAAGCCGATCTAGCGCTGGTCGAAGTGGGCGGTACGGTGGGTGACATCGAATCCCTGCCGTTTCTGGAAGCCATTCGCCAACTCGGCGTGGAACTGGGCCGCGAGCGCTCCCTGTTCATTCACCTGACGCTGGTGCCGTTCATCCAGTCATCCGGCGAACTCAAGACCAAACCCACTCAGCACTCGGTCAAGGAACTGCGCTCCATTGGCATCCAGCCCGACATTTTACTGTGCCGCTCGGATCGGGAAGTGCCCCCCGAAGAACGCCGTAAAATCTCCCTGTTCACCAATGTCGAACTCAAAGCGGTCATCAACGTCCCGGACGCGGATACCATCTATCGCATCCCGTTGTTGCTGCACGCCCAGGGCGTCGACGATATCGTTGCCCGCAGGCTGAATCTGGAGAATCTGGCACCCGCCCGGCTGACCGATTGGGAGCGGGTGGTGAATGCGATTGAAACGGCGACGGGCGCGGTCGATATCGCCATGGTCGGCAAGTACGTTGATCTCACCGACGCCTATAAATCCCTGAACGAGGCGCTGCTGCACGCCGGCATTCATACGCATACCCGGGTCAACATTCACTATCTGGACTCGGAACGCATTGAACGGGAAGGCACGGTTGGTCTGGAGCGGATGGATGCCATTCTGGTGCCGGGCGGCTTTGGCGAACGCGGCATCGAAGGCAAGATTGCCGCCGTCCAGTTTGCCCGCGAGCGGAAAATTCCCTACCTGGGCATCTGCCTGGGGATGCAGGTGGCGGTCATCGAATTTGCCCGCCATGTCGCCGGACTGGAAGGGGCGCACAGCACCGAATTTCGCAAGGACACCCCGCATCCGGTGATTGCCCTGATTACCGAGTGGAGCGACGAGACCGAGGGCGTACAGCAACGGCGGGAGGGCGGCGATTTGGGCGGCTCCATGCGCTTGGGCGCCCAATCGTGCCGGTTGACCGCGGATACCCTGGCTCGCGCTGCCTACGGCAAGGACGTGATTATCGAGCGGCATCGGCATCGTTACGAGTTCAACAACCGTTACCGGGAGAGCCTGCACGCAGCGGGGTTGGCGCTTTCTGGCCATTCACTCGATGAGCGTTTGGTGGAAATTATTGAATTACCCGGTCACCCCTGGTTTTTTGGCTGCCAGTTCCATCCCGAATTTACCTCCACGCCGCGTGCCGGACATCCCCTGTTCCGGGCGTTCGTCGAAGCAGCGATTCGGCAACGTCGGCATGTCCGGCCGGAGGTTGCGCCATGATGAAATTATGTGGTTTCGAGGTCGGTCTGGATCGACCGTTGTTCCTGATTGCCGGTCCCTGTGTGATTGAATCCGAACAACTGGCCCTGGATACGGCCGGTCAGCTCAAGGACATCACCGGGCGGCTGGGCATCCCCTTCATTTACAAATCCTCGTTCGACAAGGCCAACCGTTCTTCGCCTCAAAGCTATCGCGGCCCTGGTCTGGAAGAGGGCTTGAAAATCCTGGAACGGGTGAAAGCGCAGATCGGCGTTCCGGTATTGACCGATGTCCATGAATACACGCCATTGGCCGAAGTCGCGGCGGTGGTGGACGTATTGCAAACGCCGGCGTTTCTGTGTCGCCAGACGGATTTCATCCAGAATGTCGCCCGTCAGGGCAAACCGGTCAATGTCAAAAAGGGCCAATTCCTGTCGCCATGGGAAATGCGCAATGTGATGGTTAAGGCGCGACTGACCGGCAACCCGCACCTGATGGTCTGCGAACGTGGCGCTTCTTTTGGCTACAATAATCTGGTGTCCGATATGCGCAGTCTGGCGATTATGCGCAGCACCGGCTGTCCGGTCGTGTTTGACGCCACCCATTCGGTGCAGTTGCCGGGAGGGCAAGGCGAGGTCTCGGGCGGCCAGCGCGAATTTGTCCCGGTGTTAGCACGGGCGGCCGTCGCGGCGGGCATTGCCGGTCTGTTCATGGAGACCCATCCCGACCCGGATCACGCCCTGAGCGATGGCCCCAACGCCTGGCCGCTGGATCAGATGGAGCCGCTGTTGGCGACCCTTCAGGCACTCGATACCCTGGTTAAGCACCACGGTTTTCTGGAAACCGGACTACAATAATCATTTCGTCCCCCAAGAGCACAATACTCCAGAGGAGTTATTAAGCATGTCGAAAATTAAAGAGATCCGCGGCCGTGAAATCATGGACTCGCGTGGCAACCCGACCGTTAGTGTCGATGTCATCCTGGAATCCGGTGCCAAGGGCACGGCCGGCGTTCCTTCCGGCGCGTCCACGGGTAGCCGTGAAGCGCTGGAATTGCGCGATGGCGACAAGAGCCGCTATCTGGGCAAAGGCGTGCTGAAAGCGGTCGCCAATGTCAACAGCGAGTTGCGCAGCGCTCTACTCGGCATCGAGGCGGTCGATAATCAAGCTGCCATTGACCAGAAGATGATTGATCTGGACGGCACCCCCACTAAGAGCCGCCTCGGCGCGAACGCCCTGCTGGGTGTATCGATGGCCACCGCTCACGCCGCCGCCGCCGAGAAAGGCATCCCGCTGTACAAGTACCTGAATCCCACCGGCCCGTATCATCTGCCGGTGCCGATGATGAACATCCTGAATGGTGGCGCTCATGCCGACAACAGCGTCGATATGCAGGAATTCATGATCATGCCAATCGGCGCGCCCAGCTTCCGTGAAGCGCTGCGCTGGGGTGCGGAAGTGTTTCATGCCCTGAAGGCCGTGCTGAAGAGTCAGGGGATGAATACCGCGGTCGGCGATGAGGGCGGTTTCGCCCCGAATCTGTCGTCCAATGAAGCCGCGCTGGAAGTGGTGATGGAAGCCATCAGCAAAGCGGGTTACGTCGCCGGTAAAGACATCTATATCGCCCTGGACTGCGCCGCCTCCGAGTTCTACAAGGACGGCAAGTATGTTCTGGAAGCGGAAGGCAAGTCCTTCACCGCCAACGAGTTCTCCGACAAGCTGGCGGACTGGGTGAATCGTTATCCCATCGTCTCGATTGAAGACGGTTTGAACGAGAGCGACTGGGCGGGCTGGGCCTATATGACCCAGATCTTGGGCAAGAAGGTGCAACTGGTCGGTGATGACCTGTTCGTCACCAACACCTCGATTCTCAAGCGCGGCATCGATGAAGGCATCGCCAACTCGATCCTGATCAAGGTGAACCAGATCGGCACCCTGACCGAGACCTTGGCGGCGATCAAGATGGCGGCGGACGCGGGCTATACCTCCATTGCTTCGCACCGCTCCGGCGAAACGGAAGACACCACGATTGCTGACCTGGCCGTGGCGACCGCCGCCAGCCAGATCAAGACCGGCTCACTCAGCCGTTCTGACCGCGTCGCCAAGTACAACCGGTTGCTGGTCATCGAGGAAGAACTGGGTTCCGCCGCTGTCTATCCTGGCAAGGCGGCGTTCAAGGTATTCCGCGACTGAACGAGGCCGCTTTTGCCGCAGTCCGCGCCCAGTTTATGCAGGCGCGGATCGCCGGTTCTTCCCCGGCTACCCCGCCTTCCCGTCCCGCCGCACCGGTTGCGGAAGGAGCCACAGGAAGGCGTGGTTTGCCTTTGTCATCTGCCGCTGCCATGGATGCTCCCGCTGAATCGGGATGGATCTGGCAAATGCTGATTGCGGCATTAATCATCGTACTGGTTTCCCTGCACTACCTGCTCTGGCTGGCCGAAGATGGGGTACGACAAACCCAAGCGCTGCGCATCTCGATTCAGGCGCAAACCGAGGAAAACGCGGCCATGAATGAGCGTAACCGGGCGCTGGAAGCGGATGTCATTGATCTGAAAAATGGGCTGATGGCCATTGAGGAACGGGCGCGTTCTGAAGTGGGCATGATTCGCGCTGATGAAACTTTCTATCGAATTCTGGACCAGCCGTTACCTAAACCCCCGGTTGAGGTTGTCCCGGCCAAACCGGCAGTATCTGCCCGCAAGCCACTGACCCCGATTAAACCGCCACCATCCGTCAAACCTTCGACACCCGCCAAGCCGCCGACCGTCGCCAAACCGGCGAATCCTGCACCACACCGATGAGTGCGGCACACCGTTTCTGAACTACACGCATGTCCGCGATCCGTTATTGGGCCGTTGTCCCCGCCGCTGGCGCTGGTCAGCGCATGGGTTCCGCCATTCCCAAGCAATATCTCCCGCTGGTTGGTCAACCCGTCATCGCTCACACCCTCGATACTTTGTTGCGCTATCCCCGTCTGAGCGGAGTCGTCGTCGCGATCAGCGCTGAAGATGAATGGTGGCCAGAGGTTGCTGCCGCGCGGGTGACTGACAAGCCCTTGCTGGTGGTTACGGGCGGTGCGGAGCGTGCGCATTCAGTGCTGAACGGTCTCAACGCCTTACGGGAACGGGCGCACCCCGATGACTGGGTATTGGTACATGACGCGGCTCGACCCTGTCTGTGCGTTGACGATCTGGATCGGTTACTGACGGCATTGGCGGAGGATACGGTCGGCGGATTGTTGGCAGTCCCGGTGTGCGACACGTTGAAACAGGCAGACCGCGCTGGACGAGTCGCGGCGACCGTAGATCGTTCACAACTCTGGCGCGCCCTGACCCCGCAGATGTTCCGGTTGGGGCGGTTGCGCGAGGCGTTGCGGGAGTCGCTGGCGCGTGGCCAGATGGTCACTGACGAGGCGGCAGCGATGGAAGCGGCAGGGTTTACGCCCCGATTGATCGAAGGGCGGGCGGATAATTTGAAAATCACCCGACCCGAGGATTTGGCGCTGGCGGAGTTTTATCTCACGCAGGGACGGAGCAGAAATATGCGCATTGGCCATGGTTTCGACGTTCACGCCTTCGGCCCCGGTGAATGGGTGACGCTGGGCGGCGTGCGCATCCTGCATACCCACGGATTGATCGCCCATTCCGACGGTGATGTGCTGTTGCACGCACTGTGCGATGCCCTGCTGGGCGCAGCAGGACTGGGCGATATTGGTCAGCACTTCCCCGACAACCGTGCTGAGTTCAGGAATATCGACAGCCGTATTCTGTTGCGGCGGGTGGTTCTGCTGCTACAGGAGCAGCGGCTGGCGGTGGGCAATGTGGATGCTACCATCGTTGCCCAGGCACCGCGCATGGCTTCACATATTCCCGCCATGCGGGAAAATATCGCTGCGGACTTGCAAGTTTCCCCGAGTCAGGTCAACGTCAAGGCCACGACCACCGAGCGCCTGGGCTATGTCGGTCGCGGCGAAGGGATTGCCGTTCATACGGTGGCAATGCTGGTTTAAAAACTGCCTTTTAATCTTGCACCCGACTCATCCATGCACCCCGACCAACTCAAACAACTGGCCCGCCAGGTTTTAACTATTGAAGCCCAGGCCATCGAACAACTCAAAAGCCGCATTGACGACCGCTTCGTTCACGCCTGCGATCTCATGCTGCACTGCCAGGGCCGCATTGTGGTGCTCGGGATGGGCAAATCCGGCCATATCGGTGGCAAAATCGCAGCAACCCTGGCCAGCACGGGTGCGCCGGCCTTTTTCGTCCATCCTGCCGAAGCCAGTCATGGCGATATGGGCATGATTACCGCGCAGGATGTGGTGGTCGCCCTGTCCAATTCCGGGGAAACCGACGAAATTCTCACCCTGTTGCCGCTGATCAAGCGCCTGGGCATTCCGCTGATCGCCCTGACCGGTAATCCCGATTCGACGCTGGCCCAAACCGCCGATGTTCATATCAACGTCAGCGTATCGCAGGAAGCGTGTCCGCTCGGTCTGGCTCCCACCTCCAGCACCACGGCAACCTTGGCCATGGGCGATGCGCTGGCCGTCGCGTTGCTCGAAGCGCGTGGCTTTACGGCAGAAGATTTCGCCCGCTCGCATCCCGGTGGCCGTCTGGGGCGTCGCCTGTTGTTGCTGACCGACGATGTCATGCATACCGACGCACAGATGCCACGCAATGCCCCCGACGACCTGCTCCGCGATGCCTTGCTGGAAATGAGCCGCAAGGGTCTGGGGACGACGATTGTGGTGGATAGCGAAGATCGTATCCTCGGCGTCTTCACTGACGGGGACTTGCGCCGGGCGCTGGATCGCCAGGTGGATGTCCACAACGCCCGGGTCGCTGAAGTGATGACCTCCGGTGGTAAAACCATCGCGCCGGGGACGTTAGCCGCCGAAGCGCTGCGCATGATGCAGGAATACCGAATTAACGCCCTGCCAGTGGTAAACTCTGCCGGGAAACTCGCCGGGGTGCTGAACATGCATGATT
>JFJP01027956.1_pt1 | contig 16641 bp, 18 predicted proteins | sample 431651 | NCBI WGS metagenome assembly JFJP01 (sample SAMN02602958, study PRJNA72255) | Microbial mat metagenome, whole genome shotgun sequencing project. | biome: fresh water; feature: sink hole; material: water; isolation source: purple microbial (photo- and chemosynthetic) mats found in... | reverse complement strand
CCTTCATTTCCTTCATTTCCTTCATTTCCTTCATTTCCTTCATTTCCTTCATTTCCTTCATTTCCTTCATTTCCTTCATTTCCTTCATTTCTTTCATTTCTTTCATTTCTTTCATTTCTTTCATTTCTTTTATTTCTTTCATTTCTTTCATTTCTTTCATTTCTTTCATTTCTTTCATTTCTTTCATTTCTTTCATTTCCTTTATTTCTTTCATTTCTTTCATTTCTTTCATTTCTTTTATTTCTTTCATTTCTTTCATTTCTTTCATTTCATTAATTTCATTCATTTCACTATCAATATTGATATTGCCAACATTTTCTTGATTGTTGGAATTAAGTTCAATCAAAATTTCTTGTTGGTTTTTTATTTTGATCGGGCTTTTTTTCTCGGGACTCTGAATCCCATCTAAAATTCTTTCGATTTCATTGAGATAAGTCTCATTAACATCTTCATCTTTGTATCCATCATAGCTCTTTAATAATAACAGAGCATGATTAAGGGCGATGGAGTTTTGTATGCTGTTATCTTCATATGATTTGTTCAGATTAAATTTTTTATTGGGATATGTAGATTTTAAAAGCTGCTCCAATGATTCGACATCAAAATTATTCAAACCATTGGGAAAAGCTTCTATATCCAAATTCAACATGTTTAATTCAGATCTCTCTTTATCTTTCATTTGGGGATTTTTTTTTGAAGACTCTTTCTCCACAAAAATTTGTGATTCGTTGTTATGAAAAAACATTTCAAGATTTTCTTGGATTTTAGAATCATAAAAATCAGTCATTTCGAAATCTTTGGGTTTTCTTATACTTGCGTTTAGAAAATGATCCAGTTGAGATTTGAATTCGATTGAGGATTGAAGATCGTTTTCATCCATATAGTTTAAAATATAGATAAAGGGGTTAACAATTTTTTTTACTGTGAAAGTTCGAACAAGAAATTATTAAAAATTTTTAATTTTTTTTTAGGTGTTTTTGTTTTTATTTTTTTTCTGTTTTTTTTTCTTTTCAGAAAGAATTTGCATTTTTATTTTTATTGAATGAATTTATTAAATCTTTTAATGAATGATATTTATATAATTTAAGTCCGAACAATTCAGTATAAAAAAAAAATAGATTGATTTTTTTCCTATAATAATAAATAATACTGCAGATGTTTTAATTTTTTTTGTTTTTCTTCGTTGTATTCAATTTATTAGGTGATTCATTAAAATTATACACATTGCTCAATTTTTTTGTTGGACTCAATAATATCAATGAATTAAAAAACCCCTTCAACTCAGTAAATTGTTTCGCTTTATTTAAATTATCACAATTCAATGGTTGTAAAATCTTGAGCATAAAATCTTCATTCTTCATGAAATTTTCATTATTTTCACCTTCAGTGTAAATTGATAACGATCGACTACTTTTTTCTTTTAAAAATGAATTCCCAGGTTTTTCAATATTTTTCCCTATAAAATTTGATTTTGGTGAAATGGAAGGAGATTTTTTGTTAGCATTAACAATTAAAGGTGGTTTCAAGTTTTTTTCTTCTTTTTTTAATTTATTTGCGTTTTGGCCTTGAGGGGATTCAACTTTCTGTAATTTGACTTGTTTTATTCTAAATTGGTTCAAAGATTCACCAGAATTTTTAAATATTGTCAATGAACAATTTTGATCAACTTCTAATTTTTTTTTAATAACCTTTATAAAATTTTATTTTATTTAAATAATTTAGAAAAATAACTTTTTCATTTGTTGGGATATTAGGTTCTAAGATATTTTTTGATTGGTTTTGATTCTTTTTGTTTGGGATTGAATGCCAATAGTTATTATTATTAGAATGTTCTATCTTTATATAATGGGTGTTATTGAGAATTTGATGTTTTTCTTTTGATTTATCAAGTTCATCCAGTTTTTCCTTAAAACAATTTAAAAAAATATTTATTTATTAAAAAATAAAAATTTAGACATATTTTAAGGGAAAACTGAATAGTTCCTTTTTGTTTTTCTTAATTGGACTATTTGATTTGCTTATTACTATACGAAAGGTCTTACTAATGTTTTGGAAGTCTAATATCTTTTTATTTTTAAGTTCGTTTGTTCCTAAATCAGCAAAAGTACCATTAGAAAAATCCTACAAAAAAATTAAAAGGTTATTTTGTTGTTATTCTCACATTTTCTTCATAATTCAACTCAATATGCAATTTTTCCTTCTTCTGAAGACTTTTTGATTGAATTGAATAATTTTCTTTTTCTTTTTTTTTGCAAAACATCATGAAATAAATCATTTTAGTCACCTGAAAACCAAAAAAATAATTTCTAATTCTTATTTAAACTCTACGGTCAAAATGTCATTTTGTTGACTGAAGGCCTTTAAATTCTCTGAACAGGTCATTGGCACGCTAGAGCTGAACTTCCTTGTAATCCAGGGATGATTCAAGATCATTTCTGCTGTATGACGATCTGAAGGCTCGCCTGCAGTCATTTTCATGAATAAATTCTTTGGTAAACTAGAATTGTTTTAAGTTTTCAAAGAGTTTTTTCAAAATACTCTTCAAAATCAAGAGGAAAATTTATCGGGGGATTCAATAAATTCTCATAGAACTCTTTTTTATCTTCATGTCCTTCATAAAATGGATGTTTCCCTTGATTGCACAGCATAAATAAAATAATCCCACAGCTCCAAATATCAACAGGCTTATAAGAAAAATTAGAAATCAATCTCACACAAAAAAAAAAGAAGTTTTTTTCTTACTTTACCATAAATTTGATATTTAATGAGCTCAGGAGCTTGAAAAAGAGTGGTACCACAGAATTTGGAAAGTATTTTATTCTCATTATGGAACTTATCACTCAAGCCAAAATCAATTAATTTAATAGAAGTCAGATTGTTTTTATCCTGAATTAGAATATTTTCCAGTTTCAAATCTCTATGCACGATCCCGTGGTCATGCAAATAAGCCACTGCATTTATAATTGATTTTATGATTAGACTATTCTCATAATCACTCAATCTTTTATTTGAAATTTTCCGCTCCTCTAAAAGTTCATTCAAACTACCATTTTTCACATATTCCATGATCAAGAAAATTTTCTTTGGATTTCGAAACACATTCAAAAATTTCACGATGTTTGGATGGTTTAAACCTGAAAGAATGCTAGCTTCTTTGTAAAGCTGTTCATAGTCTCCACTGGTAATATCAGTTATCTAATTATAAAATTTGTGAAGGTGTTCGATAGAATATAATTAACTTTGATTGCGACTTCGAGGCCAGATTTCTTTTCAATAGCGTAATAAACCTTACCAAAAGAGCCTTTGGCTATGTAGTTTTGGATTTGGTATTGGTGCAACTCTTTAAAAAAAATGATTTCTTTTGAATCCATTCAAATATTTAATAAAATGTGTTTAGCGAATTATTATTGCCCTTTGCATTTTTAATTTTTTTATTTGAAAAATAATGTGGAGATTTACAAAGGTTTTTTTTAAAAAAAAATTAATTTCATAAAAAAAAACTTAAATTTTTTAATAAAAAAAAATTCATATTTTCAAAAAAAGACTATTTTATTTTTAAACAATAAATCCAATTTTTTCTCTCTCTTCTTCCTATATTTATCTATTATGAGTTTTTTTTATTAAAGTCAACTAAAGTATTAAAAATTCTTAAAATTATCTAACCAATCTAACCTTAATAATCTATCCCTCCTCACTCTTTCCATTTTCACGCAATTTTTCCTCAAAAACTTCAATTCTTATAACTTTTTCAAATTCAACGCAACTAATCCACTTTTTAAAAGTCAATTTAAAAGAAAAGTTCTTTTCTGTTGAATGGGTTGAATATTTTCTTGAATTTAGGACTTGCAATTTGTTTTTCTCAAAGAATTTTTCTTGTTTCATTAACGGGTCTCCTTTGAAAACATGGGCATTATCTAAAAATTCTGTTGCTTTTTGCTCGATTGTATCCCAATAAATTAAGGTTTTGTTAGAAGAAAAGCTTGATTTTCTGGTTTGATCAGATTGAAATTGAGGAATTTCTATTAAAGTTTCAGAGTCAATGGCTTTCGGGAAATTCATCGGAAATGAATGAATCTCTTTATTTCCAATAAAATTTATTTATAAATTTAATTCGGAAAAATTAACTCAAAAGTTTGTCTTTGAAATCTTTTGGTTTCATTTCAAAATTTTTGATTTTTTTCTCTCAAACCCCTAAGTAAAAAAATGCGTCAATTTTAATAATCAATTTTTTGTTAAATCTACATAATATCAAAAAAATATTTTTTGAGAAAAAAAATCATTTGATTTTTTATATTTGTTTTTCAAATATTGGTTTTAAAAAAAATGTAGTTGGTTATAATTGAAAAATTTCGACCAAACAAAAAATTATTAAAAAATCGAAAGTTTTTCTAAAAAATTCAAAAATAAATCAAAAAATTAATTTTTGAAGAGATTTTTTAAATTTCACATTTTCCATCAGAAATCAAATGAGATTCATTTGTCAAATTCATCCCAAAAAACTCCTCAATCTTATATGTATTGATGAGAACTGTCTTAAAAAAGGCAAAAAATGTTTATCTTCACATAAATTATCTTATATAATTTTAGATCTAATATGTGAAATTTGCAAAGAAGATCACCATATTGATCATTTTGTCATTTCGCATGAAAACTTCCTTTCGAAAATCTTTACAGAAATGAAACAAATAAAGCAAACAGACTCCGAATCCTCAATTTTATTCGATATAAAAAAAAACACAGAGATCTTAAAACGTTATATAACAGAAATAAAAACAATGGAAAATGAATTTTTCGACATTATTCAAAAGAATTTTGAATTATTGAATAGTCAAATTTCTGAGGAAGAGAACAAAATTTTTGATTCAATACAGCAATATAATCCTCACAACCTATTCTCTTTTTTAACAAAAGCAACCAATATAGAAGAATATAAAGAAATTATAAAAAAATTGCAATTTTCTGTTACAACCATAAAGGATTCATCCTGGAGTTTTGATTATGAGAACGTTTATTTGAAAAAAAAAGAAGAAATCCATCAAATGGAGAATTCCATGAAAAAATTTAGGAAATTCTTTCAAGAAAACCTTCAATCCTTTAAAAAAAATCTGAGAAAAACCTTCGACTTAGATACTTTTACATTAAACCTTCATGAAAATTCAAAAATTAACCATTTAAAACAGCAGCCAATTATAATAGAATCTCAAACAAATACTATTTTGAATACAGTTCAGGAGCCAATCTCTCAGAGTATTCTAGATACAATTTTAATCCAGGAGCAAAAACCTTTAAGCATTGCAGATAGAACAACAGAATCAAAGGAAATCAGGATAAAAAAGAATTTTTTCAGATATGAAGGACTTCTTGATGAAAAAATCTACAAAGGAAGTAAAGAAATTCATTGTTGTTTTTGTGAAAGTAGCAGCTTGGAGAGGGAATTGTTCAAAAAATTAGGCAATTTATATGGGCCTTACCTAATAAATAATAATAAAGAAGAAGTGTATTTTCATGAAATGTGCGTTTTATGGTCAAATGAAATCGAAATGCATGCAGACAAAACGATTTCACAATTTGAAGACGTAATAAAGAAAAGTGAGAAGAATTTTTGTTATAACTGTAGGAAAAAAGGAGCGTCAATGGTTTGTTTGAAAAGTAATTGCAAGAATGTTTGCCATTTTAAATGTGTGATTGAGAAGAAAGCAGGTGTCATCAATTATCAGAAAATAGGCTTTTATTGTAAGAAACATTTCAAGAAAATATCGGAAATGGATAAGAAGATGAATAAAAATAAGGAGAAGATGAGCTTAAATTCAAAGAAAATTCAGAAAAAAGAAATTAATTAATTTTAAACAAAGATAATTTTTTGAAATAATCAATTTTTTTGAAATTTTATTTTTATTTTGTTTTGCTAGCTTTTTTTTTTTAATAGTTTTTAGATTTTTTATATTTTTTTTGTTTTTTTACGTTATTTGGTTTAATTATTCGAGGTGAAAAATTTTTCTTTTTTTCGCCATACAAAAGAAAAAAACATTAATTTCATTTTCTAAATTAGTGAACAATTGGATGAAAAGAAGACTCACTGCTTTTTCAATTACCTCCTCTAAAAAAAAATCTAGCGAGCTACTGCGCTCTCCATTATCAGGCTCCTTCCTTAAAAATCAACAAAAAAAAATTTCTATAGCTTTTACTGACTTAACACACCCAGATTTTCAAGCAAAAAATCCATTAAAAACTCATTCATTTTATGAATTATATAAATTTAGACTATTGTAAACATTTTACAAAAGAAGCCAAACCGACGAATTGCAGAAGAAATCCAAATGTTGATCAACGGTACAGAAACTGTGAAGTTTTTTATGGAAATAAATTCAGAAACACATCAAGAATGTTGTCGATATATGACTTATTACCATTTGAATACAAAGGAAGTTCTATTTGAAATCGGTTCTTCAATGAAAAAAAATCATTCATTAATGAAATATACTAATCAAATAAAAAAGGTTCTGTTGGATATGAATTCTACATAATATTAGCTGGTTCAGTTGGGGTTTTTGTTCGATTTGAATTGAATGAACAAGCAGTTCAAGAGAGAAAAACAAAGGAATACTATACTAAGTTCATAGATGTCAAGTACCCACCAGAAAATGGGAAGTATTTGACCGAAGTGAAAGTCTTGAAAGAAGGTGAAAGTTTTGGAGAATTGGCTTTATTGGGGGGTAAATGCAAACCTAGAAGTGCGACGATAATCGCGAAAACTGAAAGCCATTTTTGTGTATTAGATCGTATAAATTTCCTTAGGATTCTCAGTTAAATGAAAAATTTAATCATAAAATAAGAATTTTTTATTTTTTTTAGAAGTGAATGAAGAATTGAAATTGATTAGAAATATCAATTTTTTGAAGAATTTTACATTCTTTGAAACGATTCCGTTTGATAACATAAAATCGATTTATTTGTATTGTGAGATCAGGAATTTCGAACTCAATGCGAATATTTATTCGGAAGATGATGAGGCAAATTCCTTCTATATGATCAAATCAGGACAGTTTTTGGTTAATTTTCAAAAATTTTCTCTTCAAAAACATAATTAATTTCAGCTTAAAAAAAACAATAAAAATGCTATTATGTATCAAAATCATTTAAAAGACCATTTTCATCAAAGATCTGATATAAATCAGAATAAAGGCATAAAAGTCGAATTACTTATCTAAATTTCTTTTATAAATTTATAAAGTTGGCTCTTTTGGGGCAGAATCAATTTTTCGGTGAGCTGGAACTCGTTGAAAAATCCAAAAGAAAGTATTCAGTTATTTGCACAGAACAAAACTCTACAGTTTTCATCCTCAATAAAAAAGTCTAATTTAAAAAGAAAACTCTATATGATATTTTCTTTTCCAACAGGATTTTTTTAGAAAATTGGTCGTAGAACCCAGCATAATGTCCTTTTTCATCGCGCATATCACAGAAACAAAAATTTTCTATCAAAATATTGAAAAATCTGTTTTAAATACCTATGAAAAAAACAAAGAATTAATGAAAAGCTCTTTTTTTGAAGAAAAAAAGAATAAAAGTCTTTATTTTACAAAGGAAAAAATGAATAGAAATGAAGAAAATCAGTTAGAACTACCAGAAACACAAAGAAAATTCTCTTATTCTAACAATTGCTGGGAGAATAAAGAGAAATCTCTCTTAAATTCCAGCCAAAACCTTAAAGATTCACCTTATTTTCCTAGCCGAAACACTACAAATCATAAGGATTTTCTAATGATTTCAAGCCGAAATCAACCTATTATGGATGAAAAATCCCAAACAACTGATCATTTAAAGAACATTTTCTTCGAAAAAGATTTTAAGCTTTTTTTGAATTTAAAGCTGAATGGGTTCAAAGAGTACAATATGAAGAAATCAGCTTATTTGCAAGAGAAAAAAAGCAAGCTTGAGGTTTTTTCATATCTTTTTGATCAAAACCTGATCAAAACGAAATCAAAGAAGGTCATGCAGCTTCGATTGAAGAAAATCTCTGATTCTATAAGAAAAAAAGACATAAAAACCAAGGTTTTTCAAGAAGAAAATACTGTGAAAACCGATGAAAGCTTGAATAAGAAGAAAAATGATCAGAATTTTATGAAGTTAAGCTTTTTAATGGGAATCGGGCAAAATCAATAGAGAGTTGTTTTACTAAATAATTAATTAACTTGAAATTTTCAAGAGTTTTTCGCAAGAAGCTTCTTTGCATCTTCGATGCCACTAATAACCTTATTGAATAAATCTTCAAATAACTAATAAAATTTCAAATAATTATCATGAAATTAAAAAGAAAAATTCTTGCTTTATTCACGTTTTCACCATTATTTGCAGAAGTTTGATAAAAATCGAGGTTTTTTTGCTTTGCGTATTTGCTGATTTCAGCTATATCTATATTCTTTTTTTATTTTAAAAGAGAAATTTCATTGGAAAAACCTTAGATTTCAAATCATTTTTGTTTCCCACAAGAAAAACAATTGATTTCTTTGAATCTATTCCATTTTCTCGAAGGACTTTTTCCCATTTGCTTATATTAAGAAAACTCTCCTTATTTTCTAAATCGAAGACCATTATAACCCCCTTTTATATACGAAGTTTTATCAAATAGTAAAGAATCATTCAATAAACCTGGGAATCCTTTATAAATTCACGGCTTATTTCATTGTAATCATCATCGCCTGAAAGATCAAAGAAATTTATCTATATTTATCGGGGAATTTAAAGGAAAATTATGAAGAAAATAGAAAAGAACGGAGTATTTTTTGCCTTGGATCACCATTTTTTTGACTCCGTAATCGACTCCAATCGTTGTGATATAACGTTGAACGAAACGAGATTCACAATAACGCTTGATCAAACAGCTTTTTCCCACTCTGGTGTCGCCGATGCTTAGTATCTAAGAGTTTTATGAGGAAATTTCATTTATTAAGAAAAGGTACTTTGATTAGAGTTTGTTGTTGGTCTTTTTCCATTTTTACAAAAGGAATTTAAGTTTTTTTTGTTTTATTTAAATTTTTAAAGTTTTCTTGTTTTTTTTAATTGTCTTTTTAAAAAGCCCATTTTTCCTCAAATAACCCCCTAAATGAACCTACTCCTGCATAAAAAATCAAATTCATGGCATCAAAAAATCGCTTCTGAGAAGAAAATCTCCAAAATGATCTCTACAAACAACAAATCAATCTTCACTGAGCTTCTAAACGCCAAACTTGCACGTTCATTAGTTGCATTTGATAACATAAACCCTTCGAATAAGTCTACTAAACTCAATCCCATCACAAAAACCAATTTTCAAGTCTCAAATGACGTAATAAATTCATCTTTTTGTTCAAAAAATCACACTTTTACACGATTTGTGAAATGCAATTGTTGCAGTTCAAATAACTTTTACCAGGCGAAAAAGCTGAAAAACTCATTAAACTCCATGTTGAAACCCAAAAAGAAGAAATCCCTTTCCCAGGAATTGGAATCCATTGAGAAATTCTCACTTTTTGATCTAATCCATCAAAAAAACTTACAAAAAGAGCAAACCCTCAAAAAGAATGAAAATTTATTCAGTGTGTCACATGAAAAACCTGAGGATAAATGGATAGATCCTAAAGGAATGCTTCATATAACTCCGCACTTACAACCCACAGTCAATAAACACAATCCCTATCAATCCATCCCCCTTATGCCCGATACCCAGCAATCCCAAAATTTAAAAAAAAATTTACAAACCGAAGATTTAAAAATAAAAATAAATACAAATCGAATAAATATAAAGACAAATAGTGAAGAAAATCTTAATACTAAACAGGAGATTGTTTTAATTAGTTCTCAATTAATAGCCTTATCTAATAAAGACGATACCCTGAAACCCATCACAATTATAAAGGAACAACCCCAAAACTACGATAAATTTTTTGTTCCAAATGAAAATGATGAATCAGAAAATTCAAATAGTCTTCAGAAAATCTTTGAAAAATCAGAAAAAAACTCACCAACGAAAAAAAATGTTGAAAAAACCTTTATAAAAGCCATGCTAAGCCTGAAAAAAGAACTTCCTACAGTCTTTTTGCAGAAATCCATGAACAGAAAAGAAATCCTTGTGATGAAAAAGTGGTTTTATGGTCAAGAAGAGCTTTTAAATAAAAGAAATTTCGGGAATTTCACAGAAAGAGCAAATAGTTTTTTTGAGCTTTATTCACTTATTTTGAATGAAATCATACAAGAAATTTCTATAGAATGTGCTGAAAAAGGAGAAATAATCAATGAAATTTGGCAGAAATTCCAGGGTTTATTTACAAATCAAAGGCTTTTTATTGAAGAAGAAATAAAAAAAATCAAAGAAAATAACAAGAAATTCGTTGAAGATTTTATGAAGGAGCAAAGGAAATTGATGGAAGAAAAACAAAGGGTTTTGCAAGAGAAAATCGATGAAATTACAGGTTTGAGGAGAAATAACAGGGAAATTGAACAGAAAATGAGGATTATGGAAGGAACTACCAAGGGTTATTGGGAAGAAGCGAATAAATTTCGGTTTATTTGTAAGAAATTGAATGAAAATTATGCGAATTTGAAGAAAGAATATAGGAATTTAAAAGAGAAAGTTTATTCGAGAGATGAGTTCCAAAATAGAAAGAAAAAGCCAGAAATTAATGAGAATATGGAAAATTCGGTGGTTTTTGCATCGAAATTAGAAATTGCAAGAAAAACCAAAGAAAAAATACAAAGGAAATTCAGGGAAAATGAAGAAAATGATGAAAAAATGTTTGATTTCACAAAGGAAATTCCTTTTATAAATTCTGAAAAAAATTTACAAAAGACTTCTATGCAATTGCCTCCTCGATTTCATTCGATTTTAAAGCAAAGTGCAGATAAAAATCTGTCAAAAAAAGAAGAATTAGTCATTAATACTATGAAAAATTTGAAAAAATCAATTGTGAAAGAAAATTTCAGGAATTCGAAAGAAGAAAATTCTCGAAATTCAAAAGAAATTTCCAGAAATTCAAAAGAAATTTCCAGAAATTCTAAGGCATTTGCTAAAAATTCAATAAAACCTGAAGAAAATCCTGTTTACGACTCATTTTCTTCAGCCTCTAAAGACTCTTTTCTTTCAAATTTAGAGATTTGTGAAGACGAGAAAAATGAGAAAACTCACATAAATATCAAAGAACTCAATACCCTTATAGCAATGGTCCATCCTGATAAATTTCAACTGATGTCTATTGAGAATTCTTCGCAAATAGAACGCGATTTATTCAATTCCTATCACAAAAACTGCGAAACTCAGACCCAAACACAGCTTTTAGCAAGGAAATATGATTTAGTTTTCAGTGCAAATAAAGAAATCGATGAATTTCTGAAAGATTATGCAGAAAAGAAAGAAATCCAGCATTTTTGCCAAGAGAAAAACGTGATAGAGCTCAAAACATGTGAGAAATTGGGTAAAGATCTTGAAGAAATGATAAAAGAAAGCTTAAGTTCCATTGATAAATTCATTGAAATTAAACAAGTTTTAATGGAAAATGTGGATATAAAAGAAAATAATGAAGAAAATAATGAAGAAAATAATGAAAATAATGAAGAAATTAATGAAGAAATTAATGAAGAAAATAATGAAGAAAATAATGAAGAAATTGTGAAAAAAGATGAAAATATAGAAAATTCAGCTGTTGATCAAATGCGAAAAGGTCTTAAATTGGCGAAGTTATTCTCAAATTCTCCAGTTCTGAAGTATAAAACCCTCGCGAAAATAAAGGAGCTTCTATTGAAAGTAATGAAGGTTTACCTCAAGGAAAACTCAAAGAATATCGTCTTCGGAAATGAAATTCGGGCTTTAAACGAATTATTAAACAAAGAAAAAAAAGAAAAAGAGGAAATTACAGAGAAATTCGAGGAAATTAACATGAAATTCATTAATAATTCAATGAATTTCTCAATGTTTATGTCTAATGCAAGCATAAAAACCCCAATCGATGATGATTTTCTCGAGGAGATCGAATCAGATGATAAAGAAAAAGAGGGGATTTCTAGAAGAAAAAAGCGAGCAGTGACTTTCTCACAAAAAGAAGAGAATAAGACCAAAACCATCAATCCTGGTTTACAAATAATACAACAAATAACCCGAAAAAACCTCTCGAAATTTCAAAACATTTTATCAATGAAAATGATCTATAAAATCATCTTTCAGGTTTATCAAGATAGACTCACTTTAATCAAAGAAAACCCCAAAATCAAAGAAATGGACTGTCCATCATTCTTATATAATTTCTTCATAAAATGCTATGGCTTTCGCAAAATGGCCCAGCAAAAATACGTTCTTTTTGTGCTTTCTTTGAAGAAATCTGTCACTATATTAAGATTTAATATATTTGCGAAATTTCTCGGTTTATTGCAAAACACGATGAATTATACAATAGAGGAATTCAATCAATATATCAATGGATTGGACTATATTCTGAATATTAGTGCTAATTTGAGTAATACAAACAATAATCCCAATAATAATGCGATTATTGTCACTGCAAACAATGAAAATGATGCGAGATTTATGGTGAATTTCGTGAAAACGTGGGAATTTGCGAAAATAAATCTAGAAAAAGAATGTGAAAGCAATGAATTTCATCAATTTAAGAAAGAATTCGAAGGTATTAAAGAAGAAGATCCGAAAAATCATTTGAGCTCAGGTATTGTGGATTATGATATGTTTATGTCAAAATTCTTGTCTTTTTCTCAAAAGATCAGGAATTTGAATAAAAAACACATGGTTTTAGCGTTTAAAAGCGCGGATTTTAATAACGATGGATTTGTAGATTTTTTTGAATTTGTTCTTGTGATAAAGTTCATTGAAAAAGACCTGTTTTCACAGCTGAAACAAGAAGGATTGGAAAGGATTTTCAAAGAATATGCTGAGATGATTATCCATCAAGATGAAAAACAAATGGGGTTCAATATTTTTTGCTCGGTTTGTGAACAATTCAGTATGTTTGATTTGAAGAAAATGATGAGGTTTGTGGAAATTAATAAAGAAGAGGATTTGGGAAAAAAATACAAAGAATTTTGTGAAGAATGGGAAAATAAAAAAAAAGAATTTTTGAAGAAAATCAGAGGAAATAAGGAATTTTGGGAGAATATTGTTGAGAAAATTGAAAGGAAAGTAGAAAAAGCCAGAAATGATGAGAAATTGAGGTTGGCGACAATCATTGGTTTCAGACTGATTGAGAAGGAAATTGATGAGATAAAGGAGAAGGAGCAAGAACTTGAAAATAAACAGAAGGAAATTTTGGAGAATAATTAAAAAATGGGATAATAAATTAAAAAAAAAAATTTTGTGTTTTTGTTTTTAAAAATTTTTATTTTTTTATAAAAAAAATTTAATTTTTGAATTTTTTTAAAAATTAAATTTAAAAATAAATTTCATTCATTTCAATGAATTTAAATTTGAATAATATTTTCAACTCCAACGATTCTTCTTTGATAACAAAGCTTACTTCTTATTCAGATAATCGAATTCACATCAGTTTTGATGATAAATCCTCGCTGGTCATTCATAAAGGAAGCAGTAAATTATCAAACAAAATACCCTTTTTTTAAAAGAATCCATAGCGTGTTGCACATATTATCACAAAAACAATTCTCAAATGAGGTTTTTTCTATCAAATCCCCCTATAAAAGAAAATATTCGAGGTAAAATCAACACATCTCTCCTCGTAATCCCTTTAAAATTTAAAAAACTTACGTTTTTGCTTAAAAGTTTGCTAATTTGTTCAATGAACAGACAATTTTAACAGAAAATCTGATTGAGCTTTCAAAGAACGATATTCAATTTTTTCATTATAAAAAAGAAACTTCTCTTTGGGATATCAATACAAAGATTGAAAACTTATCAGATAATACTACTTTAATTATCAGATCAATTGATGGAATGGCTCATTTATCATATAACCCCAATAAAATGTTCTTAAAGATTGAATATTTTCAAGTAATGCCCAGGAAAAAAATGGTATATTGTCAAAATAAAGAACGATTTTTCAGCAAACGATTGGATTCTCAGCCAAATAAACCGGTGTTTGAATATATTAAGATCAGGAAATATTATAATATTTATGAATGCCCTTTGAAATGGCAAATACCTTTGTTTTTATGTATGAAGCATTGTGTTGATAACAATATACAAATGATATGTACAAATGAAATCTACCATTAAAAACTATTTATTTTATAGATAAACCGATTATTTCCAATGAAATACTTGAGTTATTTTCTCAAGAAAATATAGAAATTTGGCTTGAAGAAAGTCTTTCTCATTTTAGCGATTTTGAATTCATCAGTTCCAAAGAATTTATCATAAAAATGAACGCTGATTCATATATTTTCGTGAACGATTTAAAGGAACAAAGCTTAAATTCAGAAAATATATGGAAAAATGATAGAATTTCCCCTTCAACAGAACTGATGAATCACGAAAAACCGATAAATTTTTTATATAATGATCATTTTCTTATTTGGCTTTTGAAAAACAACGAAATTTTGTTAAATTGTCTTTTAGATGAAAGCTTTATTTTTTCCACAAATAAAAGCCTATATTTCCATCATATTTTCCCTGAATCACAAGAAGAAGAAATGGAAATAGTCTATTGCAGCGAGAATTTACCTGTGAAAATACAATCAAAAATTGATATAAACATTACTTATCTATTACAAAACACAATTGAATTTGCTTTGAAAGGTTTAAGATTCAATGATTGTTTCGAAAAAAACAAGGCATTTACTGTTAAAACAAAGGAAAAAGAACATAATTCTTATATTGAACATTATAAAGAAATCAATGAAAATGGCACTTTCATCGCTTATGAAGACCTTATGGTAAAATGCTGCTTTTCTGATAGAACCCTTGTCTCTATTGATAAAACTGGAAATTTTGTGATGATTTTAACAAAAAACGGGGAGAATATCATGCAGAAATTAAGTGAAAACAATGAATTTTCAAAGTAAATCTAAAGATAATGAGTTTTTTATTTGATAATTTTTATTTTAGCTATGTTAATTTATTGCTTGCTTTCAAAAAAAACGCATTTATAAGCGAGAAAGAAAAAAACGAAGAAAATGAGAGAAAAAAAGAAAGAAGAAATCTCGTTGATTTCGAACTGGAAAAAAGCAATAGGTTTTTGAACATTCTATCAAATAAAATTCCGATTGAGGAGAATATCGAAAATTATGAGCCAAATACTAATAAAATTGAAATGAACGTTGAAATGTAAATTCAGAAAAATAATTCAATTATTTACCTTTTTTTTAAAAAATAGGGAATTGGAAAAAAACCAAAGATTTTTAGACGATTTGAAAAATTTATTAAAATGATTTGATTTCTAATATAATTATGAGAATTCTATTAAATAAGTATCATTAAAGGCAGCATATAACTCTCCATATTCTTTTAGTTTCTTTTCCATTGTTTTTACAAATAACTCCTAGACAGTTCAAACCATTAAAAATTAGAAAAATTAAAATTGTGCCTTGAAAATTAAAATTTGTGGCTGCAAAATCAAATCTAAATTGTCATTGTATTTAGAGAGTGAATTCCCTATAATAGCAATATTTTCAATATTTGATAAATTTTGCCCTAAAACCTTCTGATAAAGCTCTTTGTCACAATGGATCATTATAAAAAAAGAGAAGCCCTGATTTTCTTCAATTATCCAATTATCATTCTTTTTGATTAAAAATGCATAGAAATTCATATTTTAATTTGAAGAAAAACTTGTGAAAAATTGAATTCTTTCATATTTTGAAGCAAAAAATCATGATCTTCTTTATTCATCACAGGATCAAATATATATAACGAAACCTTAATATTCTGTATTTTTTTATTGGATGATGAGAATTTTTTTACTAACTGTTGATTATTATATAGAAGGGATTTAATATCGAGAAAGAGTATTCTTGAGAAAATTATTTGATAAAGTGAAATTTCATTGCCGATTATTTTCCCTAAGCCCAAACATTTCTAATGAATTATTTTCATTTTTTTTCATTTTTTTAAGATTTTTCATTTTTTTCTCTCTATTTTTTTTAAAAAAATTATAATTTACAATTGTAATTTGTGATGATTTTGAAAGTTTTGGAAATATATTCTTTTGAATTTGAGCTTGATTTTTAAAAGAAAATCAAGATTTGGCTTTATATAATCAATACTTAGTAAATCTTGATAGAATTCAGAAGTTTTGATCTCATTTCTAAAATTTATTTGAGTTTATTTTATTTTTTTATGAAGATTGAACTCGATTTCTTGCAATGTTTTTTTGGTTTCAGTGTAAATTTTTTCGTAGGTGAGTTTATTGTTATTGTGTTTCAATTTTAATTTATTCGGGTTGAATGCATTTTTGCTATGATTCTTTACAATTATCCATTCATTTTCTTGATTCATGTAAAAGATGATAGTTTCTTAAATTATTAATTTTTTTATAAAAATTTGATTTTTATTTGAAAACAAATTTTTTTTATTTATAGTCCGATTTTTGGGAATAAAGATCTTAAAAAACATAAAATTATTTTTAAATGCTATAAGAGTAACTTTAATTTCCATTTTCTTCCCTACTTTTGAATCACTACCTTTTAACACTGGTAAAGGAAACTCTA
>JFJP01002002.1_pt1 | contig 16641 bp, 21 predicted proteins | sample 431651 | NCBI WGS metagenome assembly JFJP01 (sample SAMN02602958, study PRJNA72255) | Microbial mat metagenome, whole genome shotgun sequencing project. | biome: fresh water; feature: sink hole; material: water; isolation source: purple microbial (photo- and chemosynthetic) mats found in... | reverse complement strand
CTCGACAACAATGTCAAGGCGTACCGGGACTTCGGCGTCTTCTGGTACTTCGTCAAGGCGTTCTTGAAGCGCCACTATGATCAGGCGGCCATGCCGATCCTTGGCGCCTATGAGCAGCCGGATGTAGTTGGGCGCATGCCGGACTACGAGTCATTCGACGATGCCATGCGCGACGCGCTGCTGACCTGGCGAGCGAACTACGAGAACAACATGGGCAGGGCGACCAGCATCGGCCCGGACAATGAACCTGTGACGCTATTTGACGAGGATATTGGGCTATGAGCCACGATCAGGATACCGCCGATGTTCGCCGGCGCCTCGGGCAAGCGGCCGGCGCGCTGGCTAAGACCAAGGCGCAGGGCGACGCCATCACCAGCGGCGCATCAGCGCGTTTCGATCAGGTGGTAAAGCGGTTGGAAGAACTGCGCCCAAAGGCCGTCATGGACCGCGACGCGGCGAATGAATACCTGGCGCTAACGAAGGAGAAGGGCGCGCTTCTGCGCGCGCTGTCGAGGGGCTAGAAAACGGGGCGCTTAGACCGGCGAAAGTGCATTCTCTGCTTTTGGTTGATAGATAGCTATATAGGTAGCTATCTAGCAAAGAACGCCCTTAGTGCTTGCTCGACCAATTCCGTTTCTGTTACACGCGAACCCGACGCCAATGATCGTTCGTATGCTTCGCGCTTGAGGTCTTGGATGACATCAAGTGGTAGGCGAAAAACCTTTTGCTCGCGAGGCGTCTTTGCTTGGATTGCTGGGGCTGCAACGGGTTTCTGAGCAGAGCGGTCGGCAACGTCGGCGGCACCGCCATCAAGAAACTCGCGAATGTTGGGTTTGGCCTTCATGACAAAACTTCCCCGAAAAAGGCGTTCATTTCGGCAATTGCCGCCTGGTCTTTGCCAACTTCTTTCACGGTAGATCCATCCCCGATGGAGCGCCTATAGGCCACTCGCTCACAGATTTTGGTCGGTAGAACCGTCAGCTTTTGCTCGACAAGGAATTCAAGCATTTCCCCCGCATCCTTGGTTCGTGGGTCTACTCGGTTTAGCAAGACGCGCACATCAAGCCCCGGATTATAGTCGCGCGACAATTCAACGATCTCAAGAAGATCGGTCAGCGCCGCAGCGTCGAGGTTGCTCGCACCGATAGGGATGATTGCAACCTGAGCCAGAAGAAGCGCAGAACGCAAGCCAGCCGAATCACGCCCGCCGGCATCAACGACAACGTGAGAAAAACCCGCTGCAAGCTGTTTCCCTTCAGAAAGAATCGCCTTGCCTGAAAGGCATGTAGTGGTCGGGCTCGGGTCGAGGGCGGAGTTGTCGCGCCGCCACGCGGCCCAACTCGCCGCGCTCGCTTGCGGATCGCCGTCGATCAATAGCGTTTTCCCCAGCCCAGAAAGCATCGTCGCCAGATGAACCGCCGTCGTCGTTTTTCCGACGCCGCCCTTGGTGTTTACAACAGCGTAGATCATGGGTGACCGCCTTATAGATAGTATTATAGAAATATAGCTATATAGCTATCAAAAAGCAAATCACCAATTTAGCGGGGCGGTGCCGCCAGTCGTGACGCCACTATGGCGGCATGCTGAACGACGAGCAACTGCTATCCACCATCCCCGACTTCATGGTTTTCGGAACCATGATGAAGGCTACGCCGGCAACCGAGGGCGATAGCCGAATCATCTACGTCGAGGCGTCGAAAGAGTCCAAGGACATTGAGGGCGAGATTGTACTTGCCAAGGCGCTGAAGGAATCGGCCGAGTATTTCATCAAGTTCGGGCAACTCGACCTCGATCACAAGTCAATGCCCAGCGTGGCGCAGCGTTTCGGCTTGATCGCCGAAGAGTGGGCCATCGGGCAGCCGCTCGAGGTGCGATTCTCCGGCGATACCACTCTGGTAAAGGCCCGGCTCTATTCTGGCGATACGCCGCTGGCAGCCAAGGCCAACAACGTTTGGGACGGGCTGACCAAGCTCAATCCGCCTGCGCGCTACTACGCCTCTGTCGGCGGCGCCGTGCTTGGCCGAGAAATTCGAATCGACCCGCTCACCGGCGACAAGATCCCTGTGGTGACGAAATCGCGCTGGAACAACCTGGCGCTCAGCACCGGGCCGGTACATCCAGGGCTCGACGTTGCGTCAACTGCACCTCTTGGTGTTTTCGCCAAGTCGCTGAACGGCTTTGTCTTCGGCAAGGCGCTCGAAGCCAGCTACGCCACGGATGCCAGCGCGCTGACCGGCGGCGCAGCCCTCGGCACGCAATCAATCGATACCGGAATCAAGAGCTATTTCGACTTTCGCGAGCGCCTGTCAGCAGCGATCCGCAACCACTCGGCTGGTCGTGACTTTAAAAATTACGCTATTCGCACGTTCGGGCTTTCCGATGACCAGGCTTCTGAGTGGGTCGAAAAGTTCCTTCGTGGAATTCAACAATCGGCTGCTAAGCGGCGAACTTAAAGGAGCAACAATTGAGCTACGAAAAACTGCTGGACGACCTTGAGACGCTGCAAAAGAGCTATGCAGCAGCCGACGAGGATGCTGAAAAAATCAAGGCGGCTGCCGCCGATGGCGCTGCCGACAAGGGCGACGACGAGCTCGACGCGGACGGCAAGCCTACCGCCAAGAAGGCCGATGACGGCGAAGGCCAGGGCGAAGGCGAAGGCAAGGCGGCTGCCGAAGTTGGGCCGCTTACCAAGTCGTTCTCCGGGACCACGGACAAAGGCGAGCCCTTCGAGGCCGTTGATGCCACCGACCTGATCAAATCGCTGACCGGTCGCATCGACGACCTGGCGAAAGGCGTCGAGGACGACAAGGCCGAAAAGTCCGACCTTACCAAGTCGCTCGAAATCCTGGTCGGCGTGGTCACGCGCCAAAGCACCATGATCAAGTCGCTGCAGGAAAACTACGCTGTGCTGGCGAATTCAGGCTCCGGCCGCAAGTCCGTGGTGTCGCCGTCGCTCGACATGGTGAAGAGCCTGCAGGACAACGCCCCGCTGAACGCCACCAGCTTCATGCAGAAGGCCAATGCCGCCTACGACTCCGGTCGCATCAGCGGAAAAGATTTGACGATTTGCGATGTGGCCCTGCGCCACGGCGCGGAAATCGACCAGGCCATCGTCAGCAAGATCATGGCCGGCTAACCCGTTTCAAAATTTCAAAACTCAGGAGACTTACAAAATGAATCCTCAAGAACTCATGGCGCAATTCGCTGGCGTAGCGGCCGGCGGCGCTGCGGTGTTGGGCGGCTCGCAAGGCGGGGCGCTGGCGGAAGTCGGCGAACTGCAGAAGGCGCTGACCGCGAGCGCCTACCAAACCGACACGGCGACGCTGACCGGTGGCGGCGCGCTGGGCCAACAGTCGCTCGATACCGCGATGAAGACGGTCGTGCAGGAAGAAGAGCACTTCGTTCTGTTCAAGAAGCTGCACCAGTCGTCGGCGACCAACATCGTTGATGAATACACCCGTCAGAACAGCATCGGCGGCGTTCTCGGTGGATCGACCAACTCGCAAATGGGTACCGTTCGCGCGGCTCAGGGCGAATACAGCCGTGAAATCGGCCTGGTCAAGTTCCTGATGACGATGCGTCAAGTCGGCTACGTGCTGAACCTCGGCAAGAACATGGCCGAGCCGATGGCGGTCGAAGAGCGCAACGGCGCCCTGCAACTCCTGACCGATGCCGAGTACCTGCTGTTCAACGGCAATGCCGCTGCTTCGCCGACGCAGTTCGACGGTATCTTCACCCAGATCGACGCCGCCATCGCCGCCGGCAAGTGCGGGTCAGATCACGTCATCAACATGAACGGCTCGGCCATGACTTCGGTGGATCCTTTCACCCGTCTGCAGGCGGCCATTCAGGATTACGGCAATTGGGGCCGCATCACCGAAACCTTCCTGCCGACTGCCGTTCAAACCGACCTGAATATGGGTCTTGACCCTTCATTCCGTTGGAGCAGCCAGCAAAACACGACGCTGACCATCGGCGGCCACGTTGAAGGCATTCGCCTTACCGAAGGCATCCTCAAGACCAACATCGACACGTTCCTTCACCACGGCGATTTCCCGATGGCGAAGCCGACCGAAGTCACCTGGCCGACCGTCGCCGTCGCCAATGCGGCCTTCAAGCCGGCTACGGTCGCGGTCGCTGCGGCTGCCGACGCCACCGCGACGAGCCAGTTCAACACCGCGCGCGCCGGCAACTACATCTACGCCGTCGCCGGTATCGGGCCGAACGGTGAAGGCAATTCGGCGATCACCATTTCCGGAACGGCTGCTGTCGGCTCGGGCAACAAGGTGACGATCACGATCACGCCGTCTGCTGGAGGTGCCGAGTCGGGCTACGCGATCTACCGCTCGAAGCAGAATGGCGCCGGCGCGGTTGCTGCTGACTTCCGTCTGGTCAAGGTGATCGCCAAGGCGGGCACCTATGTCGACTTCAACCTCGACATTCCCGGCACCGTTCAAGTGCCTTGCTTGAACATGAACCCGTCTGCCGACGCAATCGGTTGGCGCCAGTTCCAGCCCATGACCAAGATCCCGCTGCCCTTCGGTATCGGCGGCGTCCCGGTCAATAGCTGGTTCCAGTTCCTGTTCGGCTACCTGCGCGTGACGAAGCCGAAGCACCACGGCTACATCAAGAACATCCTCCCGGCCAACGCCGCGTGGAAGCCGCACGCCTGATAGGCGACGTTTGACGAATGGCGGCCCTTCGGGGTCGTCGTTTTTCCAAGGAGATAAAGATGGGTCTGGATAGACAAAAGGTTCTCAATGGCGCCATGCCGGCGCACGCGGCCGCCAAACTCGGCGACATCGTTTTCGACTTGATCGCCGCAAACAACGCGCTGGCAACCAAGTTCAACGCGCTGGCAACCAAGTTCAACGCGCTGCTCGCCAAGCTCGACGCCAATCACGGCGCGGCCGTCGATCACGCTTCAACCCTCGGCGGTGCGGCGCAAGTCGTCACCATCGAAAACCGATAAGGACAGAATCATGAAAGTGACCTGCACATTGCCCCATGTGACCGAGAACATCAACGGCATCGACTTCGTTCGCCAGGATGATCAAAGCGTCATCGCCGAAGGGCTCTCGAAAGACGAGGCCAGCCAGTTTGAAGACATTCCCGGCTACACGGTCGAGGATGACGGCGAAGCGCTCGCTGCCGGAAAACCCGGCGAAGAATCCGATGCCGGCAAAACGGACGAAGCGCTCGCTGCCAGCAAAACCGGCAAAGGCAAAAAGGAAGCGCCAGCCGCCTGATACCAGGCAACCGGCCGCGTAACCACCAGAAAGCCCGGGTCACTCCGGGCTTTTTGCTGTCGGTCGTGACGGCACGATGACCCCATGAACTCTTTCAAGGACATGCGCCAGTGACCCTCTTTGCCGACAAAGAGAAGATCGTCGCGGAGCTTCGCTCGAATCGACTGATCGTGGCCGGCGGATCGTATTTCACGGCGACCGACCTGGATGACGACTACGTCTACAGCAAGCTGCTGGCCGCCGAAGCGGACGCAGCGCGGCGCCTGCGCGTGTTCTTCGAGCCGACGACGGTCTTTGCCGGCGAGCCAAGCGATGCGGAGATAGTAGCTGTCGGCGATGCGCCATGGGTCGAAGAGGCCGCCTACGACTATGAGCCCGAACTGTGGAACACCGAGGATTGGGGCTATCTGGTCTTGCGCAACAAGCTGATATCCAAGGTCGTCTCGATGGAATTCGTCTATCCGGCGCCGGCGGCCAGCACGCTGCACATTCCCGCATCATGGATGCGCGTCGACAAGAAGGCCGGGCATATCCAATTCGTCCCGGCCGGCGGAACGATGGCGGTCGGCGCGTTCTCGGCAATGATCATGTCGATGATGGCTGGCGGCCGGACGATTCCGCAAATGATCAAGATTCGATACCTCGCCGGCATGACGAACGCGGCGCGCGACTATCCGGACCTGATCGACCTGATCAAGAAAATGTCCGTGCTGCGCATCATCAACGATGCGTTTGTCCCGCAGTCGGGCTCAATCTCAGCCGATGGCCTGAGCCAGTCCTTCTCGGCCGATGTGGATAAGTTCTCTGCCGGCGTCGACTCAATGCTCAACACCTTGCGGGACTCCCTGCAAGGTATCCGATGCATGGTGATGTAGATGGGGCTCGTCAATGACTGGAAGACCATTTTCAGAAAAGCCTGGAGCATCAGGCTGGCGCTGATTGCTGCTGCATTCTCCGGCGCCGAGGTTGTGCTGCCGTTGCTCGGCGATAACCTTCCTCGAGGGATATTTGCAGGCCTGTCATTCGTCGTGGCCATCGGCGCAACCGTCTCGCGCATCGTGGCGCAGCCGAGGATGACCAATGGATCCTAATATCCGCAAAGCAGCGGCGACACTCGCGATTTCGGCCGTGGCCTTTGCCGGCATCCTGACGCGCGAGGGGTTTGAACCGGCTGCGATGATCCCGGTTCCAGAAGATCGGCCGACCTATGGCTACGGAAGCACATTCCGGCCGGATGGCTCGCCGGTGCAGATGGGCGACACGATCACTAGGACCGCAGCGCGCGAGCTCGCGCAGCGCGACGTGAAGAGCAAATACGAGGCTGGAATAAAGGCGTGCGCCGGCGGCATCGTGATGTACCAGCACGAGTATGACTCGCTTGTCGACCTGGCCTACAACATGGGCACGGCAACCGTCTGCAAGTCCGGCATTGTCAGGAAATTCAGGACCGGCGACTACGCGGGCGGCTGCGCAGTGATCAAGCAATACAAGTACGTCCAAGGGCGCGACTGCACGCTTCCGCAAAACAAGCATTTCTGTGGCGGAATCCCGAAGGATCGCGAACGCGTTTTCAAAATGTGCATGGGAGTAGGCCAATGAACTGGCTGTTGAAGATTATCACCGGCAATCCGCTGGTGTTGCTGTGGGCTGCCTTGGCTGTCTTCGGCTTTGGCGCGGCGTCAGGCGGCGGCGCCGCTTGGTTTGTCCAGGGGTTGCGCCTGACGCACGCTGAACAGGAGTTCACGCAGTACAAACAGACGCAAGTCAAACTTATTCAGGAGGCAAAAGATGCAGCAGACCTACAGCGCGACAAGGCGAGTGCGGCGTATGCAAGCGCAAGCCGACAACTTGCAGACTCTATCGAAGCTGGCGATGTTTATCGTCGTTGCGTGGCTACTGGCAAGTGTGGCCGGGTGCAGCGCAACGTGCCCGCCTGTACCGGCATCCGCCTTCCGACCATCGGCGCAGTCGATGGAGCCGGGGGAAGCGCAATACCTGTTGCCGGAGAACCTGCAGCGGAAGAAGAAGCCTGCCAAGGATTAGCGAAAGACGCAGCCATGGTTCAGCTTCGATTGAACCAACTGCAAGGCGAGATTGAGGCGCAGCCAGGGTACAGCCGGTGAAACTGGATCCGGCCGCGTTCAATCGCCACCTGAAGCACGTCGGACAGCGCCTGCTCTGGCGCCAGTCCTTCATGTGCCCGTGCGTGATTGAATTCTCTGGTGCGGCCGACACGTCTTGCACGCTATGCCACGGCAAGGGGCGGATGTGGAACGCTCCAGTTGAAAGCGTCGCCGGCGTCACGCGGCAAGGGGTCGATTCGCAGTTTCAAGACTTCGGCGCGATGGAGCAAGGCGATCTGACCTTGACGGTACCGAACAGTGCCGCGTGCTACAACATGGGGAAGTTCGACCGAATCACCCTGCTCAACAGTACCGACGTGTTCTCGCGGGTGCTTACCCGGGGCGACAATGATCGCTTACTGGATATTCCCGTGCAGTCGGTGACGCGCGTGTTTTGGCGCAACGCGGCGAAGACCGGCATTGTCGATGGGGGCATTCCGACCGTTGGCGAAGGTGGCGCGCTGACCTGGGCGAGCGGCGAGCCAGATGCTGGTGTTCAGTATTCGATCACGGGGATCAAGTTCGACGAGTATTACGTCTACTCCAGCCTGCCAAGTGACCGCAACGAGCACCAAGGCGCAGCGCTGCCGAAACGGGTAGCGCTTCGCAAATTCGACCTGTTCGGCAAGTAGTCACCCTTCCATCGACCCGGCAATAATCGCTTCGACATCGGGCTGCGCCTCTTTCGCCACGTCGCGAGCGATGAACTGGCCGGGCTTTGCCGGGATGATCCAGCCCGGCGACCTTTCCGTCATGACACGGAACGTCAAGTATCCGGACGCCTTGCTGCTGCCTTTCTCGCGCATCTTCACCATGCCAGCATACGGATCGCTGGCGTGCGACGGGTTGAGCTTTGGCGCCAGGCCCGCCGGAAGGCGACCGCCCCATTTGTAGGTGCTCTGCGGCACGGTGGCGCCGGTTGCCGACACGCGGGTTGTCTTTCCCGTAGTCATTGATACCGGGAGCTTTCGAGCCATGGCATAAATCTCTGGGGGCATCTGCCTTGCGTTGCTCGAGTGGCCGTCTCCGCTTGGAACGTTGTGCCTGAATGGGATGATCAGATACTTCCCGTTTTTCCCTTGCCGCGTCTTGTTGCTGGTCTGCAGCATACGCTTGAGGTCGCGCGACGGCCGTCCGGTTTCAATTTCGTCGGCGACCTTGTAGTCGGTCCATACGCGTGCCGACAGATCCCCGGTGTAGTTCCACTTCAGCGATTGGACATAGGCGACCCGTTCAGGATGCCATATCCCCGGCGCCTTCATTACCCGATCAGCCCATAGCGCATAGACATTCTGCGCGGCAACGCCAATGGCACCGTGAATTCTGGCGGCCAGCATCTTGTTGATCTGAGCCATGCCAAGCGTTTCGTTGCTGAAATCCAGCGTGACAGAGTAATCGGCCATAGAGCCCCCTTTGCGCCAGTCTAGTGTCACGCCCCGGTCGTGACGCCAGTATCGACGCATGATAGTTATGGCTCAACCGCTACCGACCGGCAACGCTACTCGGCTGATTTTGAATCCGCCGACCGGCGCGACGCGCTGCGTTCTGCTGCGCAAGACGGCAGACACCTTTGCCGGCTGGAATGATGTCGGCGCCGTTGTCGTCTATGACGGCGAGCCAACAAAAGCGGTTCTGGATTGGTCCGGACTGATCAACGGAACGACCTATTTCTACAGGCTCTATTCGCTGGTCGCAAAGGCTTGGCTATCCGATTCCTCACGCTCAATCACGCCAGCGGCCATCGATGACGACGGCTCTGTCGACGTTCTGTCGATTGTCCGAGAACGCGTCGACCTTGGCCTCCAGGTCGAAGTCGCGCGCGGAAAGCTGAACAACAAGAACGGCCGCATCCAGGTGCTGACTGCACCGCCCCTTTTCGAGAACACCGCCTGGCCGATAGTCACCGTCCACGTGAACGTGGATTCGTCAGGCGACCGCGCCATTGGCGAAACCATGACCGAAGACGTGTTCGACGAGGGTTCCTTGGGGTGGGAGTCGTCCGAAGGCTGGCTGTCGCACTGGAATATCGGAATCGTTGGTTACTCCCTGAATCCGGACGAGCGCATCGCGCTGCGCAAGGCGATCAAGCGAATCGTCATTGGCAACCTGGCGATATTCAACGACGCCGGAATGATGAACCCCAACCTGAGCCAGCAAGACGCCGAAGAGTTCGAGCGCTACTCGGCGCCGGTTTATCTGATCAACGGCACGCTCACCTGTACCGCAATGAGCCTGAACACGGCCCTTGAGGGCGCAATCCGCGACGTTGTTACAACCCCAATTATCTAAATAAAGGAGCTTTTCCAAATGGCAAAAAATGAACCCGTCGCCAGCCAGGCTGAAGTCGTTGCCGTGGTTGCCGAGGCCGTTGCGGATGTCGTCGAGGCCGAAACGCCGTTGTCGCTGATTGAGTTCTGCACCCGGCTTTCCGCTACGGATCGCCGCGTCGAGTTGATCGGCGGTTTTGAGCATTCCGAGCGCGTTGCCGGCCGCACCAAGGACGTGTCGTCTGCGTTCGCCGCGCGCCTCGTCGCTTTCGCAAATCAGCCCGCTTAAAGGAGATTGACCATGGGTGTGTTTTTCAACGGCCGGCTGTGGGTGAGCCCGGCAACAATGAGCGTGGTCGATGACTCGGCCATGTACAACAAGAACCTGAGCGTTGGCAACGTTCTGGCCGTGATCGGGAAGTCCGAAGGCGGCAAGCCGATGACAGCACTCAGCTTTGGCTCGGCTTCCGAAGCTCGTGACGTGCTGCGCTCCGGCGATGCACTGAAGGCTATCGAGTTGGCTTTCGACCCGTCCGCGCAGACCTACGGTCCGTCGACGGTGATTTTCGTCCGCGTCAATCCGGCAACGCAGGCGAGCCTTGCGCTCAAGGATGGCTCGGCCGCCAGCGTGATCGACCTCGTTTCGCAAGGCTACGGCCTCTTCACCAACAGCATCAAGGTCAAGATCGAAGCCGGCTCGGTTGTCGGAAAGAGTTTGACGACGCAATTCGGTGACGACTACTACAACAGCGACAATGTCCACCGCAACGCGTTCTCGGTCGTCTATACCGGCACCGAAGCAACGGCGACCTTGTCGGTGACCTCTTCGGCGGTGACCCTTACGGCCGGTGCCACTCCGGCCGTGGTGATCGATCTGACGACCTACGGCACGATCAGCCAGGTGGTTGATCGAATCGGCGCAATCGCTGGGTTTGAGGCGGCCGTTCTTGACGGAAACGACGAGAAGGCGACGCTCAACGGCCTGGATTTTGTGTCAGCGCAGTCGGTCAAGACGACCAGCTACACGGCAACGGCGAACTTGCAAGCGGTCGTGGATTGGTTCAACTCGAATGGCGAAGGCTTCATCACCGCGACTCGAAAGGTCAATGTCGGCACGGTCCCGGCAAACATTGCCTTCACCTACCTCGCCGGAGCAAGCAATGGCGAAGTGACCAACACCCAATGGCAAGAAGCATTCGAGGTGCTGCAGACGGTCGATGTTCAGTGGGTGTCTCCGGTGTCGCCGATGCCGTCCATTCATGCGATGGCCGACACGCACTGCGCGTACATGAGCAATATCGCGCGTATGGAGCGCCGCGCCATCACCGGCGGCGACACGGGCGCCACCGACGAAGCAGCCATTGCGGCGGCCAAGGCGCTCGGCAGCGACCGCACGTCCTATACGCACCTGGGATTCTACGACTATAACGCGGCCGGCGTTCTGACGCTCTATCCGCCCTACATCCTGGCCGCCATGCTGGCCGGCGCGTTCTCCGGCGTCAATCCGGGTACCGCACTGACCAACAAGACGATCAAGGTACGCGGCCTGGAGCGCAAGCTGCGCAACCCGACCGATACCGACAAGCTGATCCTCGGCGGCGTGCTGTGCGTCGAGGACACGGCCAAGGGCTACAAGGTGGTCAAGTCAATCACCACCTGGCGCGTCAATGACAACTACAACCGGGTCGAAATCTCGGTCGGCGTTGCATGCGACTTCGTTTCTCGGAACGTCCGCAACATCCTCGACGACCTGCGCGGGCAGAAAGCGACGCCGCTGCTGCTGGCTCAGGCGATTTCTCGCGTCGATTCGACGTTGGCGAAATTGGCCGAGCCCGAGCCGATGGGGCCGGCGGTCATTGTCGGCGACAAGGAAAACCCGGCCTACAAAAACATCAAGGCCAGTATCGACGGCGACCAGATGAAGGTCGAATTCGAGTGCAGCCCTGTTCTGCCGTGCAACTACATCACCATCGTCTTGCACGCCGTTCCGTGGAGCGGTAGCGCCTCGCTCTAACCGAGAGGGGATTCCAGTAAAGAGGCCGCCTTGCGCGGCTTCTTTTTTGCCTGTCAGGGCACAGGGAAGCAGCGCTCGTAGCCCCAAGCATCCGTTTTCAGCCAAGTGCCAGGCGGGCAGTTCGCTCGGCGCGGATTGGCATTCACGCCCGTCTTCTTGTCGATGCAGACATACCGGCCTTGCGGATCCAGAAACCGTTCATACCCCGGCGAGCAGTGCGCGTCCTGCACGGCATCCAGGGCGACGACGTTCTGATTCTCAGTGCTGATGCACGCTCGGTTGCCGTTTCGGTCGTGGCCGGGCACCTGGCCGGCGGGACAATCGGCGAAGGCGGTAATTGACGCCGCCAGTAGAACCGCGCCAATTCCATAACGTCTCGTTGATATTCGCATATTACTGGCGCACCAACCGCACATGGAATTTCTTGCTCCGAAGCGTGCATACCTCTACGCCGCCATCACGAAAATCATATCCGCACGCATATCCTTCTGGGCCTGCCGGCGTCGATGACCAATAGGCAAATCCAGGAGTAGAGGGGAATGCAGCAAGATCGATTGCAGGGGTGTCTTTGGTGCCACGGTGTAGGGAACTCAACTCCAACTGATCTGGCATTCGCCAGCCGGCTTGAGATTCAGCGCGTTTCAGCGCCTGCTCATATGTGAAAAGGCTTGCCCCACCTTTGCATGTTCCGGCGCTCCATGCTTGCCCCTCGCTACAGCGCCTCCATACCAAGTTCTTCTGTTGGTAAACCGCCACCATCCGAACTTCCGGCTCGCCGCAGTTCTTCCATGTCGAGTCCGCTGTGTGATGCTTGATGGCGTTGTCCGGGTACGCCCATTTCTTGCTGCACGGGTCATCTTGCGCTGCGGCGTGAGTTGCCGCAAGTAGAAATACTGCGGCGACAAAAATGTTTATTCGGATCATTTATTCCCTCTGTTCACGCGATTTCATAAAAGGAATGAACCATACTCCCGTTCCGGTCGTGACGCCACGCTGACTCCATTATCCACATGGAGTCATGTCATGGCATCGACCAACGTCAAAGCAAAATCAGGCAATCGAATCGCCGTCATGTTCGACGGCAAGCAGGTAGGGGCGTGCAAGTCCGTTTCGTTGCATGACGATTATAGCCCGGAGCCGGTGACCGGAATTGGCGACATCAACGTTCTCGAATATGTCCCGACAACCGCCCGGTACTCGCTGCAGATTGAGGCGATCGTTCTCGAGAAGGAGCAGCTTCGCAGTGCCGGAATTACGGTCACTGACGGCGACGACGCGCTGGTCGGCCGGGTGTTCGATATTGTCGTCATCGCCAAGGACACCGGCGAAGAACTGCGGAAATACATGGGCTGTTCTTATGCCTCTGGTGACGTTCGCATCACGGCCAACCAGGTCGTCAGCACCAGCGCATCGTTCAACGCGCTCAAAGTCTCTGGCATCGGCGTTTAACCCATGCGCGAGCCAAAGGATACCGACTTCCTGATCGAACTCGATGGGGTCGGCAAGTTTCGCTTTGCCCGGCGCACCTTCGGCGACCGAATCAAGATTCGCGGCGAGATTGCGCGCATGTCACGCGATTTTGGCGACGACCTTGATGCTGTCGCCGAAGTGACGGTTGTCGCCGTCTACAAGACGCTAAATGTGTCCTGCCCGAAGGGCTGGGAAGACATCGAAGCGATTGACTTGGTGGATCGCCCTGAAGCGGAGGACCAGGCATGGCAGCTTTTCTTGAAGCTGCAAGATGCCGAGGCCCGATTTCGAAAAGACCGAGACGCAGCGCGCGAAGAAGGCGGGCAAGGCTCTGTCGAAGTCGATCCCGTTCTGGTTTCGCCGCCGGTACAACCTACCGCCGAATGATCCGCGATTCTTGGCCTTGACCCCGGAAGAGGTTGAGGCTGAGTTCTGGGCATGCCAGTACGCAGAAACTAACGCGGTCGAAGACTACGAAGACGACGACATTGATATTGAAGAAATCCTCGCCGAAGCCGACCGGGCCGATGCTATTGCGGCTGGGGAGTGGGAGGAAGGTATAAACGATGCCAAGCATTGATATCAACGCGAAAGTCAAGGTAGACGGCGGAACGCCGAATAAGCCCGGCGGTGGAAACAGTCCTGGCGGGACAATCCCCGATTCCGAAATCGCAAAGCGCGAGGCGGCGGCCCGCCGGGCGCTCACTCAGCGCATGGGCAAGACTTTCACCGATGCGCAGATTGCGCAAGTCGCTCGCGATTTCACGGAAATGTCAAAGTTCAGCCAGCGCTTGAAGCGCTACGGCGGCGACATGGAGAAGTGGGCGAATGGATTCAGCCAGACTTTTCCCGGGCAGCGGCAGGCAAACCGTCATTACAACGAGGTGATGCAGCAGCTTGGTCTTGGCCCAACGCAACAGCAGAGCGGCGGCATTGGCGGAATGCTTCGGACTGCGTTTGGCGGAATGTTCCGCGCGACCGGCGCGGGCGGCGGTGTTGCGAGCGGAATCCTTCACCAAGGCTACAGGAGCGCGCAAGACTCTGACGGTGGCGCGGGCTCGGCCGGCGGCATGGGAATGATCGGAAAAGCGGCAGGCATCGCCGCATTGGCTTATGTCGGCATCAAGGCTGTGCAGAAGGTCGGTCAGAAGGTCGGTGATGCGCAAGACGAAGCGACGCAGTACCACGACTTGCGAATGTCGGTCGGCGGCGCCGCCGTTGGGTTTGACGAGTTGCGCGAGTCGGTTCGTCTTTTCACGAACGGAATGGGCATCAGCAGCGCCGAAAGCGCCAAGCTCGCCAAGCAGTACGCCGCGTCGTCGCAGATTTTTGGCGAGTCCGCCCGCTTTGGCATCGGCCAGGCCGTAGGGCAAGGTACCCAACTATCTCGAGGGCTCGGCCTGGCGCCGGAGGCCGGCGTCGATTTTCTCGCCACGATGCGCCACTTCAAGGCCTCGGACGGCGAAAAGGACAATCGAAAGCTGGCCTACCTGATCGGTGATGCCGTGGGAAAGACCGGCGCCTTCTCGAAGGCCGATGAGGTGATGAGCGCCATCGCGCATTTCACTGAATCCACGTCGCGCCAATCACTGCAGGTCGCCAACGTCGAAGGCTATGCCGAATTGATGGGCAAGCTCGGCGGCATGAAGCTGCCGGGAATGGATGCCAGGGGCTCGGCAAACCTCATGGGGCAAGTCGCCGGCAATTGGGCAAATGGCGGTGGCGAGGCTGGGATGAACATGCGCCTTGGCTGGGCGCAGCGATTCGGGGCGAACGCCACAGACATGGGCGCCATTGGCGATGCCGGCCCGTGGGCGAGTGCGCAAAGCACGTTCGGTAAGAACTCACCGCTCTACAAGCTGGCGGACGGTGATAAGGCCCGGCAGGCGCATTTGCTGGACATGGCAAAGCGCGGCGGAAGCAAGTCGTTCTACGACCGCGATGTCGACGAAATGAAATCCTCCTACAGCCCTGAATTTCTGCCGATGGCAATGATGGGCAAGTATGGCGTGTCCGACATTGGCGCGCGCTCGCTGATCAAGCAGCACGGAAGCGAAGGCGGGATCGGCGGGCTTCAGGAGCGCATCGCCAGCGCGCTAAGCGGAACTGGAAAAGACGCGTCCAAGATCAGCTTGTCGCAAATGGGCATGCTGGCCGCCATCGACCAGGGCGACAGCAAAGAACTTGCCACGATGAAGGAAAAAGCACTTGGGCTCACTGGAAACAAGGCACTCACCGCCAGGGAGAAGGACTCGCTCAATGGCGCGACGACCGAAGATGGCTTGAAAAAGGTTTTGACGCAAATCAACGCCTTCCGAGAAATTGAGGACGAAGGGAAGGCCGCGCGCCAGGCGCAGGTTGATCTTGACCGTAAGTTTCAAGAATTTGCAACGAAGATTATTCCCCTGACAAACATGATTCAGGAAGGGGTTTTCAAGATACTTGATTTGCCAATATTCGGCGGTCTTTCTAAAGAAATGAAAGAATTTCAGGCAAACAAGGAGTATCAGAAAAATTTGGACGAGGCTCCTAATGATGCTGCAAAAAAAGCAGTTCACGACAAGGCGATGGCAAAGGGAAGAATCCAGCCGATGTCAGAGAAGGAGTTCAAGGAGCGAAGCGCTGCCATTGGCAAGGCGCACAGCTTTAATTTTGACGGAGAGAAGGAAGAGCTTGACGCGCTACGAAAAGAGCGCGAGAGACGAGCCAATGCGATAACGCCTTCTGATATAAAAAAGGAAATCGCCGCCGAAGGCAATCCGCCGTCTGCGATTGATCCTCGCGCAGCGCATGAGGCCGTCCTGAATAGTGGTGACGGAAACCCCGCCGGCACGCCGAGCATTAAGCCCAATCTTGGCCGGAAGCCAGCGAAAGGCAGTGGGCTTTCGGACAGCGAGAAGGCGTATTTGGCCGAAACAGACCGTCTGCTTGGCGCCGCCCCGGGCACTTCTGAAGCGCAGATCATGGTCGAGAGCCAAGGCGACCACAACGCCGTCTCGCCAAGAGGTGCAAAGGGTCTTGGGCAAATCATGCCGCGAGAGCAGGGCGTCATGGAAGCGCGGCTGGGTCGGAAAATAGCCACTCGCGCGGACCAGCTTGAGGCTCATCGCCTGATGATGCAGGAGAATCTGGGCAAATTCAAAACGAACGATAAGGCGCAGAAGGCCTATAACGGCGGCTGGGATGAGTCGAAGTGGGGCAACAAGGAAACCTCCGAGTACACGGACAAAATCGCCGCGTACCGGGAAAAGCAAATACCCGACGCCGCACGCCCGGCCATCGCCGGCAACCAGATTGCGAAGGTCGGCGGATCGGTAGATCTGAACGTGAACTACCCTGACGGCCGCACCGAGAAGAAGGCCGTCGAATTGAGTGGGTTCCAGCAAACCAGCGCCGGAATGTCGCGCGGATGAAAGTCTATCAGCCCAAGGTCAAAATCACCCTGATCAAGACTCGCGCGCGAGATGTGATCACCGGCACCATGCCGGCGGCGGCGAGCCGCTACAAGACGCCGCGCA
>JFJP01038766.1_pt2 | contig 16643 bp, 10 predicted proteins | sample 431651 | NCBI WGS metagenome assembly JFJP01 (sample SAMN02602958, study PRJNA72255) | Microbial mat metagenome, whole genome shotgun sequencing project. | biome: fresh water; feature: sink hole; material: water; isolation source: purple microbial (photo- and chemosynthetic) mats found in... | reverse complement strand
GGACTAGATGGGCTGCGAGAACGGGTTTGCTGAAAGAGACGCGGAAGAGTGCATCGTCGCTCTTGATACGGATGACCTTCTTGGCGGGCATGAGGCGACAGTAAAACACGCCTTTCTGCATGCAAGCTGTTTTCTACGGTTTCTCGACCACGCCCGAATCATTAGCAATAGCATGGAACGGGGCGTGAAACGCTCTGCCATCCAATCGGCGAGACGGCACTTCTACAATCTGCAATTCGTTCACCTACCTCCAGTTGAGGGTGACTTCGCCGAGCTGGATGCGGTCGCCTAGGCGTATAGGGGCGTTCTCGAAAGGTTTGATCTGTGGCCCCCCGTTGATCCGAGTGCCGTTGGAGGAGTTTCTATCTTGAATTTTAACGGTGTCGCCATCGAAAAAGAGGGTGGCGTGTTGTCCCGAGACGCTGGTGCTGGGGATGTGGAGATGACAGACTTCGCGTTTGCGCCCGAGGATGATTTTGCCGCCCGAAGACTGGACAAGTGAAGGGGTGATAGCGAAAGAGATGGAGGGGTCTTTGCCCGTTTCGGGGTTGATGCCTATCAGCGAACGCCCACCTTGGGATGGGACTGGGGCGGGCGAAGCGAGGTGCGTGCTGTTTGTGGCCTGTGGGGCGGGCGATTTTTTGCGCTCCATGTATTTGGTGGTTTCTCGGACGACGGCTGGCGGGCGCAAGACGAGCCACGCCACGCCCGCAACGGCTACGGCAGAAAAGAGGATGGCGGCAAACCCAGTTCGTGTCGGGAAACTCGAAGGGTTGGCAGCAAAGATGGGTGAAGCCGAGTGGAGCCAACTCCACAAATCCACTGGGCGCAAGGGGCAACTCATCATTGAGCAATACGGTTGGATCAGGCATATGCCAAGGGGGAAGAGTGCCAATAATTTTGCAGCCGTTCGCTACTGCGATGCCGATGGCGGCGAGATGGCAATGTTTCGGGGAATACACGAAAACCCAATTTTAAAACCTTGACACCATGCGTGCAATATAAGTAAAAGTAATGCGTGAACGACGCAAAAAATAAATCCTTTATCACATTGGACGGAAACGAAGCGGCGGCCTCGGTCGCCTATCGTCTCAGTGAAACCATCGCAATCTACCCAATTACACCTTCCTCGCCAATGGCGGAATGGGCCGATGAATGGTCTAGCCAGAACAAAAAGAATGTTTGGCAGACCGTTCCAAGACTAGTGGAAATGCAGTCTGAAGGCGGCGCAGCAGGCGCAGTGCATGGCATGTTGATGAGCGGCACATTCTCTACGACATTCACAGCTTCCCAAGGTCTTCTGTTGATGATCCCCAACATGTACAAAATCGCGGGCGAAATGCTCCCGTTTTGCATGCATGTGACTGCACGCACACTAGCGACCCACGCCCTATCTATTTTCGGTGACCACTCCGATGTGATGGCCTGTCGCCAGACTGGCTTCGCCATGCTTGCATCTGCTTCCGTTCAAGAGGCTCACGACATGGCATGCGTAGCACATGCTGCCACTTTGCAGTCTAGGATACCGTTCATGCACTTCTTCGACGGATTCCGCACTTCGCATGAAGCTAGTAAAATAGAGACCATAAGTGACGAGCAGATTTTACAGATGGTGGACGAGAAATATGTGGAGGCATTCCGCAAGCTGGCTCTGACTCCCGATCAGCCGCGCATCCGTGGAACGGCGCAGAACCCCGACACCTTTTTCCAGGCACGCGAGGCATGCAACCCGTATTACGATGCCCTGCCTAGTATTGTTCAAGAGACGATGGATCGTTTTGCCAAAGTTACGGGCAGAAAATACCGTCTCTTCGATTACTTTGGCGACCCCAAAGCGACCCGCGTGATCATCGTCATGGGCTCAGGCGGCGAGGCTGTCCAAGAGGCTGTAAACTGGCTCAATGCCAAGGGTGAAAAAGTTGGCGTTCTCATGGTTCGTCTGTTTCGCCCGTTCTCAATCAAAGATTTAGTCTCGGCACTGCCTGTCACAACGCGCAGCATCGCCGTTCTGGATCGCACCAAAGAACCCGGTGCAGCGGGCGAGCCGCTTTATCAAGATGTCCTCACGGCGTTGGCTGAGACCAAGTCCGAAGGGCTTTCCAAGTTCGAATGTGAACCTGTCGTGGTGGGTGGCCGCTACGGTCTCTCCTCCAAGGAGTTCACACCAGCCATGGTGAAGGGTGTTTACGACAACCTCGCCAAAGATAAGCCCGCCAATCATTTCACAATCGGTATTGTGGATGATGTTTCTCACACTTCGCTGCCGTTTGATACCGAACTGGATATCGAGGCTGACGATGTAACACGCGCAGTCTTTTTCGGACTAGGCTCCGATGGCACGGTTGGCGCAAACAAAAATTCCATCAAGATCATCGGCGAAGAGACTGACTTCTACGCACAAGGCTATTTCGTTTATGACTCCAAAAAATCTGGAGCCATCACGATTTCGCACCTCCGCTTCGGCCCGCGCCCGATACAGTCCACTTACCTCATCCGTCGTGCGAATTTCGTGGCGGTTCACTCATGGGAGTTCTTCGACAAGTATGATGTGGTTGATTACACCAAAGAAGGGGCTGTGCTCCTGCTGAATTCAACCTACCCGACAGAAAAAGTGTGGGAGCATTTCTCGGTTGAAGTCCAAGATGCTATAATTAAGAAGAAGCTGAAAGTTTTCGTAATTGACGCCTACAAAGTCGCCAAAGAAACTGGCATGGGTGGGCGCATCAACACCATCATGCAGACATGCTTTTTTGCTATTTCTGGCGTCCTGCCTCGCGATGAGGCGATCGCACAGATCAAGAAAGCCATTGAGAAGACCTATTCCAAAAAAGGGGCGGACATTGTTCAGAAGAACTTTGCCGCAGTTGACCAGACTTTGGCGGCACTCAATGAATTGCCTGTCCCAGCGAAGGCGACATCCACGAGGCACATGCCGCCGATCGTTTCGGAAGATGCGCCAGAATTCGTCAAGCGCGTTACAGCCGTGATGTTGGCCAACAAGGGCGACCTGCTCCCTGTAAGCGCGTTCCCAGTGGACGGCACTTGGCCGCTTTCGACCACTCGCTGGGAGAAGCGGAACATCGCTTTGGAGATACCCACATGGGATTCGTCCATCTGTATCCAATGTAACAAGTGCGTGCTGGTTTGTCCGCACGCCGCGATACGGGCCAAGTTCTACGAGCCTAGCTTACTGGCCAACGCGCCTTCCACATACAAATCTGTGGATTTCCGTTCGACGGAAGTCAAAGGCATGAAGTTCACCATACAGGTGGCTCCAGAGGATTGCACGGGCTGTACTCTTTGCGCACAGGTTTGTCCCGCCAAAGACAAGACTAACCCGCGCCACAAGGCACTGGACATGGTGTCACAAGCACCGCTTCGCGATGCCGAAAAAGAAAATTACACATACTTCTTGAACCTGCCCAACCCTGACAGGACGAAGCTCAAGTTCGAGGTGAAAAGCTCGCAGTTCTTGGAGCCGCTATTCGAGTACTCAGGTGCATGTGCAGGGTGCGGAGAGACACCATATATCAAGCTGCTTACGCAGATGCTTGGTGACCGCCTCTATGTTGCCAATGCTACTGGATGTTCATCCATTTACGGTGGTAATCTGCCGACCACGCCATACTCAACGGACGCTTGCGGGCGCGGGCCAGCATGGTCTAACTCGCTGTTTGAAGACAACGCAGAATTCGGCTACGGCCAGCGATTCGCCGTTGATAAGCTCGCTGAGTACAGTCGGGAACTGTTGGCAAGGCTTGCGCCGCAAGTAGGTGATGAAATCGTTTCTGCCATCCTCAACGCAGACCAAGGGAGTGAGGCGGGGATAGCCGCACAGCGTGCCCGCGTCCAAGCACTGAAAGAAAAACTCAAAGGGGTAAAAGCTAACGAGGCCGCAAAACTCCTTTTGCTTGCCGACTACCTAGTTGATAAAAGCGTCTGGGTCATCGGTGGAGATGGCTGGGCCTATGACATCGGCTACGGTGGCCTTGACCATGTGATGTCACTCGGCAGCAATGTGAATATCCTCGTGCTCGACACTGAGGTTTATTCTAACACGGGTGGCCAAGCTTCGAAGTCCACACCGATGGGCGCGGCAGCCAAGTTCGCGGCAGCGGGCAAACGGTTCTCCAAAAAAGACCTCGCCATGATGGCTATCTCGTATGGGTCGGTCTATGTGGCTAAAATCGCATTTGGAGCCAAGGACTCGCAGACGGTCAAAGCATTCGAAGAAGCTGCTTCATATCCTGGCACTTCGCTGATCATAGCCTTTAGCCACTGTATCGCCCACGGGTACAGCTTGGAAAAAGGATTGGATCAGCAGAAGTTGGCTGTGGAGAGCGGTTATTGGCCGCTGTTCCGCTACGACCCACGCCGCCACGGTACGAGTGAGGCACCGTTCAAGCTCGATTCGGCTGCTCCTAAAATCCCGCTCAGCAAGTACATTGCCAACGAGATGCGCTTCCGCGTGTTGGAAAAAACAAATCCAAAACAGGCAGCAGAGATGCAGGCTTCCGCGCAGGAGTTCATAAACAACCAGTACCGTTTCTATGAAAAAATGGCGGAAATAAAAACTGGCAACCAAGATGCGGCGCAGGCTGCCCAATCCTAATAGAAAGGAAATTTTATAATGGATCTTTCTGTAAATTACATGGGATTGAAATTGAAGCACCCGCTCATGGTGGGTGCTTCTCCGCTGGTAGAAGACTTGGATAAAGTAAAAAAACTAGAGGATGCTGGAGCCTCTGCCGTAGTCATGAACTCCCTCTTTGAGGAGCAAATTCTTGCTGAGGAAGATGCCAAGTTCAGACATGAGCAGGACGCGGTGGTTTCTGCTGAAGCCGCTAGTTATTTCCCCGATGTGGATGACTTTCTGATGAGTTTGGATAAGTATCTAAACCAGATTGCACAGATAAAGAAATCAACATCGTTGCCGGTGATAGCATCGCTCAACGGTGTCTCTGTCGGAGGCTGGACTAAATACGCCAAGCTTTCGCAGGAAGCTGGGGCGGACGCCTTGGAGCTGAATGTCTATTATCTACCTACCAGCCCGGCAGAAACTGGCAGGGAGGTTGAGAACCGCACCCTTGAGATTCTGAAATCAATAAAAGATAGCGTTTCCATACCTGTTTCTGTGAAACTTTCGCCTTTTATTTCGGCATTACCAAACTATGCGCATCTGCTTGCTGAAGCCGGTGCTGATGGGCTGGTTCTATTCAACCGTTTTTACCAGCCAAGCATTAATATCGAAGAGCTGGAAGTGGCATCTGTCATTCATTTTTCGGATTCGTCCGAGCTGTTGCTCAGGCTGCGCTGGCTGGCTATTTTGGATGCCACACTTCCTAAAATGTCGTTTGCTGCGACAGGCGGCATCCATACTGCAGAAGGGGCTATCCAAGCAATCATGGCAGGAGCCGATGCGTTGCAGATGGTGTCTGCAGTCATCCGCGTGGGACCTTCGGCCATCAAGTCAGTTTATCAAGGGATGGTGGAGTGGATGGAAAAGCATGAATACACTTCCGTGGACAATATGCGTGGTTCCATGAATTTGAGTTCTTGCCCCGATGCGTCCGCCTTCGAAAGGGCGAACTACATGCGGGTGCTTCGTAGCTGGCGTCCCTGAATCCGTTGGACATATGATTTCACAGAGGCACATGGCTCTTGCTATGTGCCTTTTTTCTTTTTAGGTTTGCCGATCAAATCCTTCGCAAAACGCGAGATGTTTTCGAAGTTCAGACATCCTGACCTCGGTGGAAAAGAGGTGATCTATTCTGACGGGAGCAAAGCTCCTAAAACGGCTTCATCACAAAAGATTGGTTATACACCAGTGAATTTGAATTCATGAAGAGCGTAGAGCCTGAGTTTGAGGTATTCTTGGTTACGGAGACCGTAGAATTTGCACAACAGGATTTTGATTTTTCTGTTTGTGCCTTCAACGGTTGTGCTGGTGATACCTGTGGTAAAATAACTGAGGATTCCTTCTTGGTGACGCAGCAGAGTTTTAGCCATTGCTTGGAGTTGGCTGATGCCACTAGCGATTGCCTTCTGACACCAGCTTGCTAGGAACTTCTGCCCTGCGCTTTTGTCTGGTTGCTTCCAGAGCAAACCCAGTTCCTCTTTGAGCAGGTAGGCGATGGCTAAAGGGCGGTTGGCATCCAAGCCTTTTTGCAGGCTGGCCTTACCGTCACAGTCCAAGTTGGCTCTGTTTTTGAGTAATAGCAGTTAATTTCAATGAGCGATTAAATTGTGTTTTAATAAGTTATTTAGGTCTTATTGCATAGAGTCATTTATCTTTACTTTAAGACTCTTGTTCAAGTGCCTGTTTAAGGGTTAAATTATTCCATGCAAAAAACATTTTTGTTCGAGATAAAGCAAATCTTTTTTGTGGTTGTAAAAGCAAAATAATTGGGTGAAAATACTTGACAGAGTTTGAATGGAGACAATTTATGAATAAGCATAGCTTGATATTAATTTTGACATTGTCATTGGCACTGACACCACTTTACGCAGAACCAGCTACCGCTGTCGTGAAACATGCCTCTGGCGATGTGAGATTTGCGTTGCCCGGAACGGCTGATTACCATCCTATAAAAGTAGGCCAACGCCTTGACGCGGGGACGCATATAAAAACTGGCAAGGCATCTGAGGCCATCATCGTCACAGTTCCTGGTGCCGCCGTAAAAGTGGATGCCAATACCATCACTACACTGGGAGATATGGACTACACCAAAGATGCTGCTCAAGGCGTGGCTTCGCGCAAAACGACAGTCGAACTTGATGAGGGGACACTGAGCGCACTCATTGATCCTAAGACATCCAGCCAGACAGATTTCAAAATAAGAACCCCGCAGGGCGTTGCTGCGGCTCGCGGAACTTTTTACGCTGTGACAGTGCAACACAGCGAAACTTTTGTGGCGGTTAAAAACGGGAAAGTGGGCGTGGATAGGCATCAGCCAGCCACGCCTGAGGGTCAGCCAGCAACCACAGGCACAACGCAGCCCTCCACACAGCCTTAATAAAAATAGCCGGAACATATGTCAGCCGACAAACCAGTCATGAATGAGTTGATGGGGCACGCCTACCAAGATGCCGTCAGCCTTGCCTTAGCCAGTAAAGTTGTCGAACTGCTGCGCACATCTCCATCAATAATCGAACATGCAAAAAACAACATTGCCCGCTGGAAAAAAATCAATGCTTGCACACCCAGCCTTCTCCGCTGCTACGAAGAATGGAGTGCTATTTTAGAAAAACCTCTCGAAGAGGTCTGCTCCATCCTTTTATCGCCATCGGAAGATTCCTCACGCCTGCGCCAAAGCTCTCCTTTCGCTGGTGTTTTACCTTTTTCAGAAGTCTGGCTTATCAAAAAAGAGATCAAACAAAACTGGTGTTATGCAAAGAGAGCAGCTTGAACACATCTTGCGGGCGGCGGCATCTATTGCTGAAACCAGCGATTTTGTTATCGTTGGCAGCCAGTCCATTCTCGGACAGTTTCCATCTGCACCGAAAGAACTATTGCTCTCTGCGGATGCCGATCTTTTTTCTCTCGCTGACCCGTCTAAAACGGATCTGGTGGAAGGTTGTATAGGAGAAAATTCTGCGTTCCACGAGACCTACGGATATTATGCCCACGGTGTAGGGCCTGAGACTGCCGCGCTACCCGAGGGCTGGCAAAAACGGCTGGTTACTTTACAAAACGAGAACACGGGCAAAGGAAGGGGTTTGTGCCTAGAGGTACACGATCTGGCGGTGTCGAAGCTAGTGGCGGGAAGGGAGAAAGATTCCGACTTTGTATTTTCCCTGATAAAACATTTTTTTGTGGATCCGACCATTCTCGGAGAGAGGCTCAAAACGGTTCCTATTGACCCCGATCATATCCAGTTCTGCATTGAGCGATTGAACAGACTTTTAGCACATACATCCCAAAATTCAAAGACCACAACTCATTAACTTGGTAAAATCTTATGAACAAAAAAACCTTAAAAACTCACCCTCTCTGGATGCGTCTCATCGCATTGGCGTGCATCGTTTCTCTGGCTTACCCATCTGCGATTTTTGCCAACCCAACGGGAGAGCAGGTCATAGCTGGTGCAGCATCTTTCCAGAGGAACGGAACCACACTGACCGTCAATCAGTCCACTCACAACGCCATCATCCACTGGCAGGATTTTTCTATCAATGCAAACGAACTGACGCAGTTCAACCAGCCCAGCTCGCTTGCTGCCGCGCTCAACCGTGTCGTAGGCGGCAACCCTTCCCAGCTTCTCGGCGCACTCTCTGCCAACGGCCAGATTTACTTAATCAACCCTAACGGTATCCTGATAGGGAGCGGTGCTCAAATCAACTGCGCCTCGTTCATCGCCTCGACCCTCAATGTCAGCAACGAAGAGTTTCTCGCCCGTGGCGCGATGAATTTCTACGGCAACTCCACGGCTGGCATCCAAAACCTAGGCACTGTGAATGCCATCGGTGGCGATATTTTTCTTATCGCCAATAAAATTGAAAATAAAGGCATCCTCTCTGCGCCCAGTGGTAAAGTGGGGTTGGCCGCTGGCAACGATGTTTTGCTCAAACAGGACGGCAGTTCGGAATCGTTCCTAGTTCGCAGTGGTATTAAAACTGGTGATGAGACAACGGGCGTCAACAACACTGGCGTTGTCCAAGCCACAGCAGCAGAAATCAAAGCAGCCAAGGGCAACATCTATGCCTTGGCCATCAACAACGAAGGCACAGTGCGTGCGACTGGGGCGGTGAACCGCAACGGGCGCATCATACTAACGGCTGGCGGCGGGACGATTCAGAACAAGGGTCTTTTGGAAGCCAAAAACGCCGATGGCAGCGGTGGCTCAATCACAATGCAAAACGAATCTAACATCGCCAAAAATAGCACCGTCATAAACACGGGCACAGTGGATGCTTCTGGCGTAGTGGGCAGCGGCACAAAGGGCGGCAGCGTGCAAATACTAGGGGACAAAGTCGCTCTGCTCGATGATTCGAAAGTGGATGTCTCTGGCGACACTGGCGGCGGCACCGCACTGGTAGGCGGCGATTACCAAGGAAAAAATGCGGGCGTGCAAAATTCGCTCTACACATTCGTCGGCGACACAGCACAAATACTCGCCGATGCACGGGTGGCGGGCGACGGCGGCAAAGTCATCGTCTGGGCAGATGAGGTGACACGGTTTTACGGCGAGATTTCGGCAAAGGGTGGAGCGGTTTCTGGCAACGGCGGTTTTGCCGAAGTTTCTGGCAAAAACCATCTCGATTTTCAAGGAGGCGCTGACTTGCGGGCTCCCAATGGCACGAGTGGCACGCTCCTGCTTGATCCTGCCGATATCACCATCACCGATAACGCCAATTCCAATTCTCAGATCAGTTGGAATGCCACCCTGTTTGAGCCAGACGCTTCAATCTCGGTTTCCATTTTGGATATTGCCCAGTTGAATACCCAGCTAGGCCTTGGTGCTGTCACCATCACTACGACTAACTCGGGGAGCCCTGGAGCAGGGACGGGCAACATCACGCTCAACGCCTCCTACACGATCACGGGAAACAACTCGCTCACGATGGATGCCTACAACAATATCATCCTCAACGGCAACATCTCATTGGGCGGTGGTTCGGCAAACTTGAGCCTCAACGCAGGGGTAAACGGTGGCACGGTGGGAACCATCACGGGCAACGGAAACCTTTCCTCCAACAACATCGTCCTGAACGGCAAAGGGCTCATCTCTCTTTCAGGGACGATTAGCGCGACAGGAACCTTTTTTGCCAGCGCGAATGCAGGCGATATCGTATTGAATAATGCGAGCAACAGTTTTGGCGGCGGCGTGGCATTGTGCAACACGGGTGCGAATGATGTTTCGATCCGTGCCTCGGGCGGCATCAACTTCGCCAATCTCGGTAGTGTGACGGATGTCGGGCGATACCTCACCATCAACGCGGGCGGTGCCGTGACCCAGTCCGCCCAAATCATCGTGGCAGGCGGGTTGGAACTTCTCGGCACGGGTTCCTACAACCTGAATGATACTGGCAACAACATCGGCCTGATTGCGGGTAATGTCGGCGGGTTCGTCACCGTGACTTCAAACAAAACGGGCTCCGTCAGCATCGGGACAGTCAATACGGTCGGCCTGACGACAGGCGGCAATTTGAACATCGAAGCCTGCAACGCCGCAGGCAGTATCTCGGTGGATCAAGACATCACGCTCACCAAAGTCGCGGCGGGCACCGCGACCTTGAAAGCCGCCAATAATGTCGTTTTTAGTAGCGGTGCGGGCATGACGGCGACCGCCGCAGCCATGGGCATTACGATCCATTCGGACGGCGACAACAATGCGGCAGGCTCGATAGAACTCAATGCGGGGGCGAGCATCAACAGCAACGGCGGTCAAATCATCCTCGGCGGTGGCAGCAACCCGACCAGTGATTACGCCATGGGCACGGCGGCATACAACCACGGTATTTTCATGGACGGTGCTACCGTCAGTGCGGGCGGCGGCAACATCCAGTTGCGCGGTCAAGCGTGGGATACCGCTGGGGCGTCGGGCGTCATGATTGTCGGCGGCACCGCACTCTCTACGACGGGGAGCGGCCAGATCATGTTTGACGGCATCGCTTCGGGCGCACAGCCAGGTTTGACGGGCGTCCGCATCGGCGGTGCGTCCACCGTGACCGCCGAGAACGGAAACCCGTTAGCCATTTCGATCACGGGCACTTCCACCTCCTCGGGAGGCAATTCCTACGGGGTCGAGCTGGCGGGTGGCAGTTCTTTGAACACATCGAGTGGCACGGGCAACATTGTGATCCAGGGCATCTATGCAGGGGGCAACGCTGGCTTCGTGACTTCATCGGGACCGAACTCGATCACGGCTGGCTCTGGTAACATCACCATCAATGCAAACGCCATGGACTTTGATGACACCACGCTGACAGGGACGGGCATCCTCACGCTGGCCCCCACGACGGCCTCGACGAATATCGGTATCGGGACAGCGGCGGGCACGCTTCTCATCAACGCCACGGAACTTGGAAAAATCTCAGACGGTTTTTCCAGTGTCGTCATCGGGCATTCAGCGGGGACGGGGACGATCACAATCCAGACGGTCTCGACGCTGACTGACCCTTACACCTTCCGTTCGGCATCGGGCGGGACAATTGATTTTGAGGGCAGTTTGACGGGCTCTGGCGATGCCGCATTCACTTTTAACGCCCCCACGATTTCGATAGGCAATAATGTGACGACAGCCTCGGGCGACATCAACTTCAGCGGTGCTGTGACGATGACGGGCGGGATGGCGATTACCTCGACCAGCGGAAATATTACTTTTAGTTCGACGCTAGACGGCGGTAATCCGCTGGTGGTCAACACGGGCGGCGATTTGGCCATGCTCGGCGTGGTGGGTGGCACGACGGCTCTTTCAGGCATCAATATCACAGCGGCAAATATCAGCTTGAGCGGCAACGCCAGCACGACGGGGCATCATGGCTACACGGGCAATGTCTCGTTTGGCGGGAGCCTGACCTCTAGCGGGGGGCACATCACGGTCAATGATAGTGACGGATTCACCTTCTCCAGCATCAGCGCAGGCAGTTATGTTGGCTTCAACTCGGCATCGGGCTCCGTCACCCAATCGGCAGGTTTGATCGCAACTGGAGGGCTCCAGCTCCTCGGCGGTGCCACCTACACGCTCAATAACGCCGCCAACAGTTTCGCCACCCTCGCCGCATTGACCACGGGCGGCAACCTTGACCTCCGCACCTCCTCCGCCTTGACCATCGACACGGTGAATGGCACGAGCGGCATCTCGGCAGACGGGAATGTTTATATCTACGCGTCAAACGGTGATTTGACGGTCTCGCAAAATATAACGAAAACAGGATCATCCAATGCCAGCTTGAACCTGTTAAGCAATCTCGGAGTTGTTTTCAACAATTCCGCCGATGTCGGCATCTCGACCAGCGGGACTTACGCCGTCACACTCAACTCGGATCGCGATGGTAATTTCATCGGCAATATCCATCTGGGCTCAGGCACCACGATTGACAGCAATGGCGGCAATATCATCCTCGGCGGCGGCGCAAATCCGATCACTACTGCCGCTTATGGCACGGGGGGGCAGCCCATCGGTGTGTTGATGGATGGTGCCACCCTGACGGCTACCACTGGCAACATACAGATTCGAGGGACGGGTGCAGGCGGGACAACGAATGCCTACGGAGTGAAAATATTCAACGGTTCAGTCGTCCAAACGACTTCAGGAACAATCGCGGTCAATGGGACGGGAGGCACTGGGACAGACTACAATAACGGGTTACTTTTGTCAGGCATTGGATCAAAAATAACTTCCGATTCAGGAAACATCTCTATCACAACAACAGGGGCAGGAAGCGGAATAGCCAACTTCGGTTTAGAAATCTCGACTAGCAGCTACGGCATCGAATCTACGGGTGTCGCCGATATTTTCATCACGGCGGTCGGAGCTGCTGGCAGCTCTGGTATTTCCATGAGTACGGGCCAAATCGGCGGCGGCTCCATGACGGGCAACCTTGTGATTGAGACAAACGATGTTTCTGCATCGGGTGGAAACATCCTCGGCACTGGCAACCTCGCCATCCGCCAGAACACCGTCGGCGGCACGATGGGCATAGGCACGGGTTCCGCAGGCACGCTCAACTTGGATAACACCGAGGTCGGGTTGATCGCCAACGGGTTCACTTCGATCTCGTTCGGGCGTGCGGATGGGACGGGAACAGTCACAGTGACCCCTTCTGCTCCTCTCACCTTTTATGACCCAGTGACTTTCAGGTCTATGTCCGCTGGGGGGACTGTCGCAGTGGGCGGGACGCTGTTCGGGTCGGACGATGCCAGCTTCACATTCTCTGCGTTTAACTTGCTCTCCCTGAACGGGTCGGTCTCGACTGGGACGGGCGACATCACTTTTAACAACCCTGTCACAATCACAGGAGCTTCCGCCGTGAATTCGACTTCTGGCCATATCGCCTTCCAGTCCACCATCAACGGAGCCTTTGGGTTGACCCTGAACTCGGGGACGGGAACCACCAGTGTCGTGGGTGTTGTCGGTGGCATCACCGCCTTGGCGAACTTGTTCATGACAGGTTCCGCCCTCGGGCTTCAGGGTGCAGTGAGCACAACGGGGAGCCAGACTTACACGGGCCCGATGAACTTGGGCGGCAACCTGACTTCCACGGCGGGATCGATCACGCTCAACGGGATCACCACCTTGAAAACTGGTGTCATCATGACGGGCACCACAGGCATCACGCTCAACAACGATGTGATCAGCGATGGCACAGCTCGCAACCTCAATCTCAATTCCAACGGCAACATCACCGTCAACAACCATCTCGGCACGAATAACGCTGGGGAATCCTTGGGGGCACTCTCTTTTGGCGGCACGGCGGGCATTATCAATGTGGTCGGAAACATAGATGCGGCCAGCATCACGCTCACTTCCTCCACCAGCACGACCTTTGACGGTTATATCAACCTCTCGGGCAACTTTTCCGCCCCAGCGGCGGCGGGCGACCTCAACATGAATGCCAGCTCGACCATCGGCGGAGCCGTTACATTCTCGACGAACGGAGGTATTCAACTCGGGAACGACGCGGGAGACACCTTCAATTTTGGTGGGATCAGTCACTCTGGCAGTGGGGCGTTGCACACCTATGGCACTATTTATTCTACTGGAGGGGTCAACCTTGGCAGCCTCGTCACGCTCGATGGTGACACCCACATTAATGTGACTGGACCCAACAACCTCAACACGGGGGCGAGCGTCACAGGAGCTAACAACAGCCTTTATTTGAATACGGGAGCAGGAACAGGTGTCGTAGTTCTCGGTGCAATCACCAATGTCAATAGCCTCTTCGTAACCACGAACCAAGCCTCTAACCTCACGCAAGCAGGTGCCATCACTGCAAATAGCGGGGTGGACATACAGCTCATTGGCACTGGCGGGGCAATGCTGAATAATGGCTCCAACCATGCAGGCTACTGGTATGCCAATGCTTCGGGCGGAAATATCACCATCAACGACAACGCCGCTACAACTTACAGCGTCCAGACCGCAGGCAATGTCAACCTTTCAACTGGCACGGACATGACGCTTCAGGGCATAGCATCCAATGTGCTGACACTCAATGCTGGAGGACGCATAGACCAATCAGGCGGCGTGCAGGCGGTCACGCTCAACGCCGCCAGCTCAACCGATGCAATATACTTGGATTCATACCCTAACTTCTTCAATAACATCAATAATGTTTCCGCTAATAGCGATATAGTGATCCGCGATTCATTGAACGGCATGGATGTAGTCGGGACGGTCTCATCATCTACTGGTTCGATCGGGCTTATCGCGCACGGCGGAAACCTGACGATACAGAACGGCGCACAGATTTTGGCCACCGACATAAACGGCGACATCGCTTTCGGAACCAACAACACATTTTATAATTACACGACAGCAGCCAATATACAGGCTGGCAACCAGTGGGTCATCTTCGTGCCAGACGCAGTCAACATAGGCAATCTCAACGGGCTCACGCCCACATGGACGAAAGAAATAGAAATAGATGCCTCTGTGCTAGATCACCAGTCACCCATGATCTACGCAAACCCCGGTAACGGCATCGTCTATATGAAGGTCATCAACCTACCACCACCGCCTTCCAACGACCCGAACGCAGGTTATTATTATTTACCACCACCACCCATCATTGACCAGCTCGCCAACCAGACCAACATGGGCATGAACGACCTCCAGCAGTTCAGCGGCCTCTACAACCCGATGGACGGAGGCATGAGCGGCTTAGGCTCAATGGATGGCGGTCTCGCCCCCATAGGCGCACCTATGCCAGGGATGCCTTCTGGCGACATGGGCTTCGCTCCCAATTACGGGCCTATGCCTAGTGGTGATGCACCAACAGGCTCACTCCCAGGTGGCGGAACAGGCGTCCCAGCACCGATCCCTGGCGGTGATGCAGCCAACGCCCCGCTTCCCACAGGCGAGCCCCCCGCTAATACTCCGCCAACTGGTGAAGGCAACCAGCCGCCGACAGGCGACAATACGGCTGGAAATGACAAGCCTTCTGGAGATAAACCAGCAGGCGAAGGTGACGCCAACAAAGGCCATGGCAACGATGATGGCAAGAAGGACGGCGACAACCCAGGTAAAAGCAAAGACGGAGATAAGAAGGACGGGGACAAAAAATCTGATGACAAAAAAGGTGACGATAAGAAGTCTGACGACAAAAAGTCCGATGATAAAAAAGGCGACGATAAGAAGTCTGATGACAAGAAAGATGATGGTAAAAAAGGCGATAAAAAGGATGACAAGAAGAGTGACACAGGTTCTTCTGACAGCAACAAGGGGCAGCAGAATAAGGAGCCTGAAAAGACTGCCGGTCCTGGCGACATGTTCCGCATGAACGCCTCTGGACTTTCAACACAAGTGCCTCCCAATGTCGCCCCTCTCTTGCAAAGAGCACTGAGTGGCCAGACCCAAAACCAGTTGCAAAACGCCATCAACAGCGGCCATTAAATTCTAGTAGAGTCACCATGCCCTTACGAACACCGTTGAAGCATGAAAATGTGGGGCGGACAATCCTGTCCGCTCCGTTCTGAATGGGAGAGCAGACTTTCTTGTCTGCTTCTTTTCCCATTCACCTCGGATTACGCATTAGTCCCTTACCACTCAAATCCTGCGCATTTTCTCTTCCCTTGCCCCTTGTCACTTGTGGCATAATAGGCATTTTTTGTGGGTGAAATAGTGTTAAATCAGGATTTTTTGGCATAATAGGCATTTTTTGTGGGTGAAATAGTGTTAAATCAGGATTTTTTGAGCAGTTGGCGAAGCATCTTGGAACGCCTGCGATTTTTTAAGCCTCTGTGGATTTTGACCTTGTTTTTCCAGTGGGCAAAAGAGCCGTCACAGGAGTTGGTTGTTGTGGGGATTTTGAGGTCTGGATGGCGTTTGAGAAAGTGAAGAGATAATGCAGGTTGGTTGACAGACTTCTGAGAGCACTCCAGCAAGTCCTGTGGGCGAACTGGCCAGCACTGCGCCTCGCGGGTATATGGCGTTGTTCTCCCAGTTTCGCCTTCTGGTGTTTCTTGGGCGCAACCACCTCTTCTCAGCCAGCTCTCTTATCTTCATCTGTGCTTGCCTTACGAACACATACCCTCCCCAACCACCCACAGAGCGCCCATACACCCTCTATGTATTGCCCGTGCATGGACTTCGTCATGGCTCACGCCATGCCGCCTGCCTTCCCCCTTTCCCTCGCAGGGTCAGCTCTTCTGTCAGTCGAATCAGGTTCATTCTCATTAGGGTCTATGCTCTCCTTTCCGATGCTCCCCACGCCACCTCTCGATGACGTAGTTTCTTCCAGTTCTCAGCCCCCTGCGCTCAGGCTGGATCAGGTCTCTCACCTGACAGGCTCGCACGACTCGATAATGCACGAGGGCGGGCTTCCAGCCCGTCTCTTCCGTAACGACTTCTCGCCGCAGAAATATGAAGAGCAGGCAAGGATGCCAGCACCACACTCTCCATCCCTTTTCCTTATCCCCCACTTTCTTACCCAGAGACTTCAGGATGTCTGAGGCTATAACCAATCTTTTGTGATGA
>JFJP01012462.1_pt1 | contig 16644 bp, 16 predicted proteins | sample 431651 | NCBI WGS metagenome assembly JFJP01 (sample SAMN02602958, study PRJNA72255) | Microbial mat metagenome, whole genome shotgun sequencing project. | biome: fresh water; feature: sink hole; material: water; isolation source: purple microbial (photo- and chemosynthetic) mats found in... | reverse complement strand
GTGTGGCGGTATTCCCGGCGGATGCGCGGACGAAGGATGAGCTGGTCCAGCGCGCGGATCAGATGCTTTACGAAGCCAAGCGCAAAGGGCGTAACCGGGTTTGTGTCACGCCATAAAGTCGCAGGAAGATGAGGCAGGGGTAGGTATGCATTTTTATTTCATGTTGATGCTCATGATATTGTTCGTTGTGGCCGTCTCTTATTTCGCCAAGGCGGCTGTGCTTGATTTTGAACAGCGTGCGGATAACGATGTCATGCGGGTCAAGACCATGTACTCCGGGATCATTGATGAGAAGGACCGGTTCGCGGATGAAAAACGCCGCCTGCAGGATGAGGCCGACCGTATTTTCGAGATGTATGAATTGACCCGTGAGGTCACGGCGACATTTGACGAGCAGGAGGCGTTCAAGTCATTCAAGGATCACCTCAACCGGAGGCTCATTCTGGAAGATTGCCGGTTGGTCGAGCATTTTCCGAAGGAAGTCGATGATTTCCCGGCATTCAAGGGTTACAGTTTTTTCCCGCTGCGCACCAAGAAAATGGTCCTTGGTGAGATCGCGTATAAAGGGCTCAATGAACAGGATGAGGAAACATTTACCGTCCTGGCGCACCAGTTCGCCCTCGCCCTGCGGCGTATCCGGCTTTACAGCGATGTTGAGAATATGGCCATTACCGACGGCCTGACACGGATGCACACGCGCCGTTATCTCAATGACCGCTTTGAAGAAGAGTTCGGCCGTGCGCGATCCAAAAAATCACCGTTGTCCTTATTGATGATCGATGTGGATCATTTCAAGAAGGTCAATGACCAGTACGGACATTTGACGGGGGATATGGTCCTGCGTGAGGTGGCGAGGATCATTGCGGCCCAGATCCGCGAAATTGATATTGCCGGGCGTTACGGCGGTGAGGAGTTTTGCGTGATCCTTCCGGATACAGATAAGCCTGGCGCGCTGGTTGTTGCGGAACGTATCCGCGTTGCGGTGCATGAGCAGAAGATCAAGGCTTATGATGCGACACTCGCGATCAGCATTAGCATTGGCGTGGCCGCGTTCCCTGATGATGCCATGCAGATGGAGGAATTGCTCGATAAATCGGATTGGGCGCTTTACCGGGCGAAAAAGTCGGGCCGTAATCGTGTGGCAGGATTCAGTCTTTACGAGGACAAGGGCTAGGACCTTTTCCATACTATGCGCGCAGGTCCCCCTGAGGGGGATTTCTTTTTAAGCTTAAATTTGATTTATCATCAAAAATAATGCTTGCAATTATCGGGATGTCCTTGTATAAAGTTGATGTTACTACAAAATAATGGTTGTGGCGGCATCAACGATAGGGGTTTCTTTATGAGGGGATATTTAAAGATCTTGGTTCTGGTTGTCTTTCCGGTCGGGTTGTTTGGCGCAGCGGGATGGAGCGCAGAAGTTCAGAGAGAGGCCTGGTCAGGGCCTGTTATGGAACAGGTCCGCATGCCAGCCGGTGTCAGGGACGGTGTGTTTTATCCTGCCCATGATGAGCTGGTGGTCGTACGCCCCGGGGCCTGGAGTGTCTTTAATAAGGAAGACCCTGCGAAGGATCAGATGGCTTCAAGTCCTGACCCCGAAGGCGCCGGGTCCGTTGTGGCGTTGGCAGGGCGCATGAAGTTATTTGATGCCCTGAAGTTGATCGCAGATGCCGCGGGGCGCGTGTTTGTTCCGGGGCCGGGGGTCGAGGACAGTGATGTTGTGGTGGAGCTCAAGGACAGGTCTGTTGTGGATGCTCTCAGGCATGTGCTTTATCCGGCAGGTTATGGCTTCAGGTTCACAGCGTCAGACATCGTTATTCTTGCGCGGGACACCAGGATGTTCCATCTGAATTTACCGCCGGTTACCCAGGCGTTTAATATTGCCACGACCAATGAAAGTTTAAGTGCGTCGTCGAAAGGCGGTGAGGGGCATGATGGGCGCATGCGTGTCGGGGCCAAAGTCCTCGTCGAGAATTCTTCCGGCATGATGTCCTATTGGCAGGATATGGAGACGAATGTACGAGGCTTGCTCTCGCCCGCGGGCATTCTTTCTGTCAATAAGGCCGCCGGCGTTATTGCGGTGACGGATACACCCCGTGATCTTGACAGGATCGATGCATTTCTAAAAGAGATCAATGTGCGTTCATCGCAGCAGATCGTTGTGGATGTGAAAGTTGTTGAAGTTGAATTATCTAAAGAGTACAAGCTCGGGATCGATTGGGGCGCGCTTTTGGCGCGCGGGGATCTGAAGGGGTTAAAGCTGGCAACCAATTTTGCGGCTGAGAATATGTCCTCTGGCCCGATGGTGACCTTCTCGGGACAGAATAAAGAAGGGGCGGGCGATACGGAGTCAGGCGTGAGGGCTGTGGTCAAAGCCCTTGAGGCATTCGGGCGGATCGAGGTGGTGTCCCAGCCGCGGGTCATGATGCTCAATAACTCGGTGGCAAGTATTCAGGTGGGAGAGACCAGGTCTTACGTCGAAAGTACGGATGTCGAGACAACACAGAACGGTTCGACCATTACGTCCGCGACCTTGAATGAAGTCCATGGCGGCGTGACGCTTCAGATCGTCGGCAGCATAACCGGTGAGGATATTTTCCTGAATGTGACTCCCGTTGTCAGCATGATCGATGATATCCGTACGATCCCCCTGGGCGGGGGAAGTAAACTGGAGGCGCCGGATACCTCCGTCAAGACGATGAGCACGCTGGTGCGTGTGAAGGATGGGCATACGGTCGCTATCGGGGGACTTATCACGCATGATCGCGCCAAGCAGCGTTCGGGCATACCGTTCTTATGTCGTCTTCCTGTTATCGGGAAGGCGTTTTCTTATGAACTGAGCAGGCATCGCCGGACAGAATTGGTGATCTTCATGACACCCAGGCGGGGTTGATCATGGGCTGTTATCTTTTTCAAAACACACGTGTGTACGCTTTGACCCGTGGGCAGGTGGCGTGTTTGTCTCTTGAGGATTTCCTGCGCTCATCGATGCCGGCGGATACCCAGGCGCATATTCTCCTGGCAGAGGCGGATGCGGGCATGCTCATGGCGCAGGTGCGCGAGGTAAGGCAAATGTTTTCCGCGCGCGGGATCAAAACATGTGTTACGTATGCGGCGGCATTAAGAGCTTTTTTGAACAACCGCAAGTACATAACGGCTGACGAAGGGTTTCTGGCTGTCGATGATCTCGGGGACAGATTCTTGCTGACGGCAGCGCATGGTGGGCAGGCGCCGATCACGCGCGCGATAGTGACACGGGACCCCTTGAAGATCGTCGACGAGATCCGGCGTACGCAAAAGAGCGGACCGCTCCTGCGTATTCTTTCCAACAGCCGGGAGGTGATGGAAGCCCTTGATCCGGACCGCAGGGAAAAGGCGATGTTCTTTGATGTTTCTTTTCCTGCCTTTGAAGTGTTGGGGAAGAAGAGGTTCGCGGTTGAGTTGATGGCACCCGAAGAACTTGTTATGCGCAAGCAGCGTGAGCGTTTTATTATGCGCGGTCCATGGCCGTCGGGCGCGAAGCGCAAAGGATGCAATTGAGTCGGGAGATCAAGGAGCTTGAGCAGCAGGAAAGGGAGCTTGTGCGCGCCACTTATCAGGATCGTTTAAAGTCATTGCCCAGCGTTCTCTTCTTTGACCGACTGGCCCGATTTCTGATGTGCCTTCCTGCTGATGGGCGCGTGGAGTCTGTTGACCTGCAGCGGGAGCCCGGGATGTTATGGCACTTGACCGCACTGATATCATTTCCCGGCGGGGAAATATTTCCTTTTGTGTGTGAAGATCCGCTGGTACAGGCGGCGCAGGTCGAACATGTCTTTGTGCAGGCAAGGCCGGGGATCCGGGTAAGTCATCTTGTGCCGGCAGAAACGGGTGCGGGGGTGCGGCCATGAAATATCTGATCCTTGCGGTTGGAGCGATCCTAGGGTTCGCGGGGTTCTTTATGACGTATGTTGTCCTTGCGGATATCCGCATGGTTGAGCAGGATATTCAGCGGTCCCAAAAGGAGATCCTGGGATTTGAACAAAGGATCCTGGCCTTCAAAGATCTAGCGCAGCGTCCTGATCTTGCACTTGATAAGGTTTACGTTGCCGTGATCAATGACATGCGCTTTCTGGCACGGGCCCATGGATTGGTGTGCACGCTGGGTGTTGACGGGGGTGACGGTGCGACGATGGGCAAACAGGCTCGTCCGTCGATCTTTCCGGGATTGAGAGAGGTGCGCATGCATGGGGCATTCTCAGGTTTGCAGACGCGGGGGTCTCTTTTGTCTTTGGCGGAGTCGCTCTCGTCGTGGGAAGGGAAATGGCCTGTTCTTTTCTGGAATGTGCATTATGAAAAAGACATGGTGAGATTCGATATGGCACTGATCGGTTTATAATAAAAGGAGTCTGTATGTTCAGGACAGGAGTGATGGTTTTTGTCATGCTGGTCACGGCCTCAACGGCCTATGCCGGGGGAGAGGCGTTTTCATCGGCTGCGCTCGAAGCTCTGCGCGTGCAGGTCGAGGCTGAGCGCAACAAGGAAGAAGAGCTTCGGCTTCTTCAGCTCGATGTGGAGCGCCTGAAACTCGAGGTGGACAAAAAGAAAGCTTTGATCGAATTGGGAAGGATCGCGGGCGAGGCGACTGATCCTGCCGAGGTTGTTGGAAGGACGGATGTCCTGCCGGTCCTGCGGTATGTGTTTATGTCTTCTACCCGTAAAGAGGCTCTTTTTGATGTGCAGGGAAAAGAGCATCGCGTTCACGAGGGGATGGAGTTCGCAGGAGGGGGTGTGAAGGCCATTTCTTATGATGGTGTTCTTATCAAGGCGAAAGATGGAACGGAAAGTGTTTTTCGGCCTGAAGGGCTCTTGTCAAGGTCCAGGTAAAAAATATATATATTATAAATTCTATAGTTATCGAATAAAGTCTTTATTCCCATGCACTTATGATATTTTATGGGATCGTTTCTTCAGCGGCCGCATTTAGCGGCCGTTTTTCTTATATTTATAGGGTATACTTGCTCTGAAGATGGGGTGGTTGTCGGCCTAATAAGAGGACAGAGGATGTGGATACGGTTATTTAAAAGATGTGTTTGTTGGATCACGCTGGCTGCTTTTATGGCATCCGGGGTTACGCCCCTCTATGCCCGGGGGATCGTTACGGCCCTGGATCTTCCCCGGCCTGGCACTATGGTCCATGTGAGCAGCTCATTTGTGCCGCCTATTCTCAAAGGCATTAATGTTAATGTGAAGGAACCGTTCAAGTTTGATTTTCTCATCCGGTATTTTTTGGCCTCTTTGACGGTCCCTGAGAAAAATCTTTAGGTCAACTTGTCGCCTTATGAAAAAGACAGGATCATCGATGATGACCTTGGCCTCACCGAGATGGGACGCGACATGTTGTCCCAGGATTATATCCTCAAACAGATCACGGCATCGCTCATCTATCCGGAAAACGAGACGGGCAAAGTGTTCTGGGCCAAGGTGTATGAACAAGCATATGAGCTTTATGGGACCACAGATATTCCCGTGGATACATTCAATAAAGTATGGATCATGCCCGACGAAGCGGAGATTTACGAGAACGGCACAAATGCCTTTGTGACTAAAGCGACCATGAAGGTCATGCTGGATTCCGATTATTTAATTATGACTGATGTTGGCGTAGGGGCGGCCTCGGGCCGCCCACCTGAGGTTCAAGAAGGGCGACCCGAGGTCGCCCCTACGCCTATGCGAGAATTAGCAAAAGATATTTTACGCAATGTCGTCGTCCCCCTTCTCGAGAAAGAAGTCAATGAAGGCCAGAATTTCAGTCAGTTGCGCCAGATCTATTATTCTCTGATCCTGGCGAAATGGTATAAGGAAACACTTAAAGACAGCATGCTTAACAGGAAATATTCCGATCAGAAAAAGGTGAATGGTGTTGACCTTGAAGACAGGGCGGTCAAGCAGAAGATCTACGCGCAGTATCTTCAGGCTTTTGAGAAGGGGGTTTTTAGTTTTATTAAAGAAGAGCGTGATGTTAATTCTTCAGAGCTGATCCCGCGCAAATATTTTTCCGGCGGTGTGGATTGGGCAGACAAGATCAAGATGGTGAAGCTGGCCAAAAGGGAATTTCTTGCCAGATATAAAGGAGCGGCCGGGTCGCTTTTAATGACAGGGAATGCTCTGCAGGTTGACGCGGTATTTGACGATGTGAAAGCGGGCCGGTTGCAGCCGGTCGAGCGCAGGAACAAACCCACCGTGCAGGAATTGAAGTATACCAAAGATAGGAACTTTAGTAATTTTCTCGAGTTGCTGAATACAGTGGGTTCTGAACTTGAGTTGGGGACATGGTTCAAAGAAGATCTTTTGGGCATATTCAGAGAGAAAGGCAAGGATCTTGTTTATGTTGAATTAGGTTCTGGTTTTGGATTTGCTTTGAATGAAGTCCGAGAAATATTGGTCGGAGAGGATGAGGCGGCTGGCAAGGCTGCCAGTCTCTTTGGCATTGATCTGCAGGATTGGGCGAATGATCCCGAGGCTGTGGCCATGGCCTTGGCTCCGCTAGAGAAGATGATCAAGGAGGGCTGGCCGCTTGACGGACAAGCACAGTGGGAAAAGTTCCAGAAGGACAGTGAGTATGTCCGTAATTTAAAAGAGCCGCAGTATGAGCTAGCGCTGGGTGATATTACACACGTTAAGTTCCCGGCGAGGGCCGATCGTGTTGTTTCTTCGAATGTCTTGCAATATCTTGACGACCCTCTGGCTGCGGTCGAGAATGCCTTCAACCAACTGGCGAGAGGGGGAGAGCTGAAGATGCATTTACCGCTTCCAGCGACAATGGCATCGGCCCAGGAGACGGTTGATTTCTATAGGATGCTTGCTGACGAGCTGCAGGATCATAAGGTTTCCTTTAATGTTTATGTCGAGGAATATCATGAGGGTTCGATCGATATTATTTTTGAAGCTAAGCGTTTTCATGACGAGAAGATCAGTTTTAACGTCAATAAGGCTGACGCGAAAACCTGGACTATCTTTAAAGAAGATCAAACGCGCATTGACATGAAGTTCGTTGAGTACGCGATGAAGCCGGAGGGCGAGGCTGTTAGTGTGACTGACAAGGCCCAGACTGTACCGAATGTTCCGGAACTGACACCCGAGGCCATGGCGTCTTTTGTCAAAGCCGAGAACCGCATACCCTTGGCGGCGCACATCAAGAAGAAATATGGTAAGAATGTCCGTAATTATCATGGCATCAAGGCTGTTGTTGATCTTGAAGAAAGATCCCGGGCCAAGCCGGTGATCTTTTTTGATAAGAACTTTCGGCATGAAGAGGTTTCACAGGAGCATTTTGGCAAGAAGACGGGGCGTCAAATAGGTTACGAGTTTCATATTGTCAACGGGAAGACCGTGGCGGATATTGTAATGAGTTCACAGCTGATGTACGGCCAGGAGCTCACCGAAGCGGAGATAGCACGGGCCAATGCGCTGATCCTCACAGCCATTACCATGGGTAACGATGTCAAATCCGAGCAGGATATCGCCTACGATGCTTATATTGAGAAGCGTCATCCTGGCGCCGGTTATAGGGTGTACGACCTTACCCAGGAACTTTTTGTTGAATATTATAAGGATCCGCGGCATCAGCAGGAATTGGCGGATTTTGTGACGGATTTCATTGATCCGATGCTTCACGGTGACGGCAAGACGTTCAGCTATCATGCCGCTTATGGATTTATGGAGCATTTGTTGAGGATCGCGCTGTTGGACAGGCCACTTGAACTTGATAAATATCTTTTGGCTTTCAAGGAAGGCCCGGAAGGTTTTGGGCCTGATGTTCATTTTGACCGGCAGGCGCTTGAGGATCTTGCGGACTTCCTGATAGATGTTGTTCAGGACACCAGTGTTCTCATTCATCCGAATCCCCGCCACGGCAAGCCTATATGGCAAAAAAGAAAGCTTAAGAACGGGATGGCGATCACGGATAAACAGGCCAGTATGGTTCGGCATGATATCGGCAGTGATCTCATGAGCTGGCTCATCGGGGGCCTTGACACTGTGCTCGGGGATCCCGAGGCGGAATTCCTGCTGGTTGAAAACATGCATGATTTCTACAAGAAAGCAAATCCTTCGGGAACAACAGACGAGGCAGCCTTGACCGAGAAAGATGTTCTGCAGAAATTTATCGCGGGCCCTGAGGCTGGTAAGGATGTGATCAATCTGCTTTATTATGACAGGATCATGGCGGATGCGAACCGGCGATTGAAGGAACAGGGGCTTGAGTTGAAGGTCATGCGGCCTGCCGATGATGCCTGGTTGACCGTTGTCATTATTAAGGACGATATGATCATTGGAGGGATGGACGCGCTTGTACGTAAGGACAATGTAAACTTTCCCATAAGGAGCATTTATCTTTATCCCAATTACCAGAGGCGGGGGATGGGGCAGGATGTTCTTGTCGCGCTTAATCAGGCTATGGTGGCCAGCGGCAACGGTGTTGTTCAGATGGTCGGACCCTTTGATGTTGTCCGCAACAAGAAGACGAATCCCTGGGGGATCGAACAGGCTCGGGCCATGATGGAGGCTCTGGTCAAGAAGAAGCAGGCTAAACAGACAGGACCTGACACTTATGACATGCTCGCAGACCATATGCAGGGTGGTATTGATTTTGATATGGCGCGCCTTGATCTTCAAAGAAAAGGACAACTGGCCGGGCTTGAATGGGGATCTGCTGACGGCAGCCTGGAAAATCTGCAGATCAGCGGTCTTACGCCTGTCATAATTCAGGTCACACCGATCGAAGATCTTCCGGCTCTTTTGGCGGCTTCCCGTTGAGTTTTAAATGAGCTGAAAAATCTAGTTGCGGGAATAAGGGGTGTTGACTATAATACGCCTCGCTTCTTGAGCTCTCCCTGCCATTGGGGCAGGTTGTAGCGTTAGAAGAAATAAAGGAGAGTCACGTGGGTAAAGTTAAACCTGAGAACGAGTGGAAGTTCAAGTGTGCCATGAGCGGCAAGGCGATCAAGCGCCGCAAGCGTTATTACCGCAACGGGAAGTATTTCCTCAACAAGGCCTCTTTCCAGGCTTATGTGAAAAAGCAGAAAGCTGATGCAGAAGCGGCCGCAGCCGCCGCTGCTCCGGCAGCGTAATAAAGTTTCTTGGGGCAGTAGCTCAGTTTGGGAGAGCGCCTGCATGGCATGCAGGAGGTCGTGGGTTCAACCCCCATCTGCTCCACTTATTGTTTTGAACGCTGGAGTGGCGGAATGGTATACGCGTCGGTCTCAAAAACCGATGTTCGCAAGGGCGTGTGGGTTCGATTCCCACCTCCAGCATAATTTTCCCCCGAAGTCTTTCCGATATCGTAAACCTCTTATCACAACATGGTTGACAATCTTTTATCTGCCTATTAATATGGGACGGATAAAGGTAAGCCATGCTGACAAAGATCGTTCGTTCCCTTAAAGCCCATGAAGGTTATCTTTCCGGTGAGGATATCAGCCGCGCGCTTGATATCAGCCGCGCCGCTATCTGGAAATACATGGATCAATTGCGCGATCTCGGTTATGAGATCGAAGCTTTTCCGCATCGTGGTTACCGCCTGATCTCTTCCCCCGACAGCCTTTTGCGTTCTGAGGTCCAGTGCGGACTTGATACCCGCAAGTTCGGTTGCGATGTTCACCATTACGATGCGGTATCTTCGACCATGGATGAAGCTTTTGCCTTGGGTTTGGCCGGGGCGCCCGAGGGTGCTTTGGTCGTTGCTGAATCCCAGACCAAAGGGCGTGGCCGTATGGGCCGTAACTGGTCATCCCCCAAGGGCAAGGGGATCTATTTTTCCCTGATCCTGCGTCCTAAACTGCCTCCATCACAGGCAGCCATGCTGACTCTGGCTGCTGCTGTGTCTGTCAGTGAATCTATTGAAAAAGTTTTGCCGCGTGTTAAAGCCAGGATCAAATGGCCCAACGACCTTTTGGTCGGGGGTAAGAAATTGTGCGGTATCCTGACGGAATTGCGCGCGGAAACAGATCGCGTGCAGTTCGTGGTGGTCGGGATCGGCATCAATGTGAATACGACCGCGACACAACTTTTACCGGAAGCGACATCGCTGCGGGTTGAGACCGGAGCGGTTTGTTCCCGGCTTATTCTTTTTCAGGAGATCCTGCATAATTTCGAACAACGTTATCTGGCGTTCTTGAAGAATGGGCCGTCGAAGGTTGTGGCGGACTGGAAAGAGCGCAGTGCGACCCTAGGTTGCAAGGTGCGGTTCGTGGACCGTGACAACAGCCGGGTGGGTGTGGCGGAAGATCTTGCGGATGATGGCGGTCTTCTGATCCGCATGCCTGACGGGAAGATCATCAAACGTGTCGCCGGGGATATCATGTTATGAAACAGATGATGTGTCATCAGCTGGATGTGCTGGCCGCTCAGGAATTGCGTCGAACCTTAAGGACGGTGTCTTCTGCGCAGGGGCGTGAGATCATCTTGGAAGGGCGCAAAGTCCTGAATTTCTGTTCCAATGACTACCTGGGCCTTGCCTCTGATCCGCGGCTTGTTGCGGCGGCGGAAGAAGTGATGAAGCGCAGAGGTTTTGGGGCGGGCGCTTCCCGCCTGGTGTGCGGGAATTCTGATGAGCATGGCCTCTTGGAACAGGAACTTGCAGATTTCAAACATGTTCCCGCGTCACTTGTTTTTTCCTGCGGGTATATGGCCAATACAGGCATTATTCCTGCGCTGGTCAGTCGGGGCGATGCCGTTTTTTCGGATCGTTTGAACCATGCATCCATTGTTGACGGGATCGTTCTCAGTCGGGCTGATCTTTGCCGTTATCCGCATAAAGATATGAACGCTTTGGATGAAATGCTTGCGAAAGCTACGGGTGCTCGCCGGAAACTGATCGTTACGGATACAGTTTTTAGTATGGATGGCGATCTTGCGCCATTGAAGGATATTGTTGCCTTGGCCAAGAAACATCAGGCCTGGCTGATGGTTGATGAGGCGCATGCCTTTGGTGTGTTTGGCCCAACAGGTGCGGGACTGGTCGAGGCTTTGGGGTTTGAGGCGGATGTGGATGTGCAGATGGGGACGTTGTCCAAAGCCGCCGGCGCCTATGGCGCTTACTGTGCAGGAAGTCCTGAGCTTAAAGACTATCTGTTGAATTCTGCACGGAGTTTTATTTTTACGACAGCTGTTCCGCCCGCGGTTGCGGCAGCGTCGCGCTGTGCCTTGAATATCATGAAGTCTGAGCCGCAGCGGCGCGAGAGGGTCCTCGGCCTTGCGGTAAAAATGCGTGATGGCCTCAAGGGTCTGGGATTTGATACCCTTGAGAGCGAAACGCCGATCATACCGGTCTTGGTGCGCAAGGCATCGGTGGCTGTCGATATGTCGAAAAAGCTTTTGGAGAGAGGCGTCTTTGTTTCTGCGATCCGGCCTCCCACAGTGCCAGCCCATACGGCCCGGTTGCGGGTAACGGTAACGGCTGGGCATACGGATGAGGATATTGATGCATGTCTGGAGGCCTTTGAACATGTGCGCTGATGTCAAAGATAAAGAACGGACTTTCTTATTCATTCATGGGTTCAGCGGATCTGCGCGCCGTTGGGATTTTCAGGTGGAATATTTTCGCGCGCTGGGGCGTGTGATCACGGTTGATCTGCCCGGGCACGGGCAGGCACCCTGGCACGATGAAACACTGGGCCAGATGGCGGATGGGGTGAAGGTCATGCTCGGACGTGAAGGCGTTGACCGGAATGTGACGGTTGTGGCCAGCTCATTCGGCGGCCTTGTCACGCTTGATCTTTGGGAAAAATATCCGCAACTGTTCCGGCAGATCGTTTTTGTCGGGTCCGTTCCCTGTTTTTCAGAGAAGCCGGATTTTCCGGCAGGGCTTAATGCGGCTAAGATAAATTCTTTAAAGGGGCAGATGGGCCGTGATCTTAATGTGGCCATGGATGCTTTTTTCCGTGCTTTATTTACGCCGGCGGAGCGGGCTAGCGTCCAGTATGGGGTGATCAAGCGCCTGCGCAAAGGGGCTTCGTTGCCGTCCATGGAAGTGCTCAATGCTTATTTGGATATCCTGGGGGAACAGGATTCCCGGGCTGGTCTGCGGAAGGTCACAGTGCCTGTCGATTTTATTTTTGGCGATGCGGACCATATTTGCCCGCTGGCGGTGGTTGATCCGCTGCGGAAGCTTTGCCCGCAGGCGCATATTACGATCATGCCCGGATGCGGTCATTTACCTTTTTTGTCAGAGCCCGAGGCATTTAACGCACGGCTCAAGGATTGTCTGGTATGACGCCTATGATCGAATCCCGAAGATTGCGCCGGCGCTTTTCTGATGCGGCACTTCATTATAACGGCCTTGCGGCGATTCAGACCGCTTTGGCGTCTGACCTTGTCGATAAATTGCAGCCTGTCAGGGATCTGCGTGTCCTTGATGTCGGGGCCGGTGATGGTGTTGCGGTGCGGGCCATGGCGCAGGCGGGGGCGGACACGCTGGCTTTGGATGCGGCCTGGGGGATGGTGCAGCAGGGGCGGCTCCGATCGCCGCATACGGCGTGGGTTCAAGCCGATGCCGTGTCGTTGCCGTTTGCAGCGGGACAGTTTGACTGTGTTGTTTCCTCCTCGGCTTATCAGTGGATCGATGATCTTTCGCGCGCCTTCACTGAAGCCCGTCGTGTGCTTAAGCCCGGGGGGCGTTTTGTGGTTGCGATGTTCGGGTATCATACGCTTGAGGAGCTGTTCGTCAGCATCGCGGGTGCGGCCTGTTCAGGCGGCAGGACATTGCCGCAGTTGCGGCGCCTTCCATCGCCGGAGGCGGTACGCTCTGCCCTGGATCAGGCGGGCTTCAGGGATCCTGTCTTGAATGTCGAGAAGCGTGTTGCGGCGTTTGACGATGTGAAGGCGGTCTTGGCCTGGTTAAAGCACATCGGGGCGAATGGGGCCGCCAGCAATTTCTTTTGGGGTAAAACATTATTGGCAGCGACCGAGAAGGCTTACCGTTTGAATTTTTCTGATGGTGATAAATTGCGCGTCACCTTTGAGATCATTTGGATCGAGGCAAGATTATCAAAGATGTGAATAATTGTACGTAGGGGCGGACCTTGTGTCCGCCCGAAGCAACGGGCCGAGACAAGCTCGGCCCCTACGCTTAAGTTGGATTTCGATACAATCTAATATTAGAAAATTGGTATGTTAAGAAGAACATTCTTTATTACAGGTACAGACACAGGCGTTGGCAAAACGCATGTCGCTCTTGCCTTGGGATCGTTATTAAAGAAGGCGGGGCATGATATCGGCGTTTTCAAGCCTGTGCAATCCGGTGTAGGGGACGCAGAATTCCTTAAGAAGGCCCTGGCGTTGACGGATGATCTGCGCGAGATCAATCCGTATTTTGCCCGGGAGCCTTTGTCGCCGCATATCGCCCTTAAACGTGCGGGAGTGAAGGTTGTGCCAGAGCGCCTTGTCGCTGCTTTTGAGCATGTTGCCTCACGTCATGAGATCATGCTGGTTGAAGGCGCAGGAGGCCTTCTGGTCCCGATCACGACGGGATATTTGATGGCAGATCTCGTGCGCGAGCTTGACGCCGACCTGATCATTGTGGCGCGTCTCGGGCTTGGTACGATCAACCATACACTTTTGACGATCAGGGAAGCGCAAAGGCGGGGTATCCGTATCGCGGGCGTTATTTTTTGTGATACGACCGGTAAGAAGCAGGGCGTGGCTGAGAAGACAAATCCCCAGGCTGTCAAAGAGCTTGGCGGTGTGCCCGTCCTGGGAACGATCCCGTTCCTTAAAAGAACGGATGTTGCCGAGGTTGGGCGTTTATGCCGCGGGAAGATCGATATTAAGAACATGTTGTCCCGGCCTTTGTCGGGCACACAGCGATTGCTGGCGCTGGATAAGAAGTATGTCTGGCATCCGTTCACACAGATGAAGGATTGGAACGCGGGTATCCCGGGTGAACCGCTTGTGATCGACCGTGCCGAAGGCTCGTATCTCATCGATACCGAAGGCCGGAAGTATATCGACGGGGTCTCGAGCCTCTGGGTGAATGTCCATGGCCACAGGAAGGCGGCGCTGGATGAAGCCTTGAAGCGCCAGACAGACAAGATCGCGCACTCCACGATGCTGGGCTTGTCCAGTGCGCCGGCTATAGAGCTGGCGGAAAAGCTCATTGAGATCGCCCCCAAGGGATTGGCCAAGGTTTTTTATTCGGACAACGGATCGACGGCCGTGGAGATCGCCCTGAAGATGTCCTATCAGTACTGGCAGAATATCGGCCGGAAGAAAAAGACCTCGATCGTTCATCTGGCTAATTCCTATCATGGCGATACGCTGGGCAGCGTTAGTGTCGGAGGGATCGATCTTTTTCATCAGGTTTACCGCGGCCTTATTTTCAAGACGATCGCGATCGGAGCCTCGCCGGATGAATTTGAAAAGCTGTTGAAGAAACAGCACGGGACGATCGCGTCCATTGTCCTCGAACCTATTGTGCAGGGGGCGGCGGGGATGATCATGTGGCCGAAGGGCGTTCTCAAGCGGTTTGAACAATTATGCCGGAAGTACGATGTGCTTCTTATTGTCGACGAGGTTGCGACAGGTTTTGGCCGTACGGGCAAAATGTTCGCCTGTGAGCATGAGGCTGTGCGGCCGGATATCTTGTGCGTGGCCAAAGGCATCACGGGTGGTTATTTGCCGTTGGCGGCGACGCTCACGACGCAGCGTCTCTTTGACGGCTTCCTGTTCCTTTATAAGGATACCAAGACATTTTTCCATGGGCATACTTACACGGGCAATCCGCTGGCGTGCGCGGTGGCTCTGGCCAACATTGAAGTTTTTCGGCAGGAGCGGGTGCTGGAGAATTTGCAACCCAAGATCGCTTTTCTCAAACAGCGTCTGGCCCGGCTGAGGGAGATCGCGTTTGTGGGGGATATCCGTCAGCGCGGGTTTATGGTCGGGATAGAGCTGATGGACGACCCTGTGATGAAAAAGCCTTTTGCCTGGCAGGAACAGGTGGGCGTGCGGATCTGCCAACAGGCACGTCAGTATGGGGTGATCCTGAGGCCTTTGGGAAATGTGATCGTTCTCATGCCGCCGTTGTCGATCAGCATTCCGGAATTGGATGATATGAAAAAGATCATGGTCGCCATGTCCGGCGGTGTGGATTCCTCGGTAACAGCCGCGCTTCTTTTGGAGCAGGGGCATGCGGTCGAAGGCGTGACCATGTGCTTTGAGTTGCCGGCGGCATCTTCCGAGCGCCGTCCGAGTTGTTGCGGGCTTGAATCGATCGAAGATGCCCGGCGGGTGTGCCGCGCTTTGGGGATCCCGCACCATGTGCTCAATTATGGCGATGCCCTCGAGTCTCTGGTCATTGAAGACTTTATTGACGAGTATGCGCGGGGGCGTACACCGAACCCCTGCGCGCGCTGCAACCGTTACCTGAAGTTCGAGCGCCTGTTCAAGGATGCCATGACCCTGGGAGGTACGCATCTGGCCACAGGGCATTATGTCCAGAATATTTACAATTCAGCGACAGCTTCCTATGAGATGCGCCGGGCCAAAGATCTTTTTAAGGACCAGTCGTATTTCCTTTATGCCACACCGCGGGAGAAATTGCCCTTCCTGCTTTTTCCGTTAGGGGGTTATTCCAAGGATGAGGTGCGCGCCGAGGCCCGTCGTTTTGGCCTTCCGGTCGCCGCAAAGAAGGATAGCCAGGACATCTGTTTTATTCCTGACGGGAAATACCAGGATTTTATCGTGGCGCGCAGAGCGGATCTGGTGCGCCCCGGAGATTTCGTGAACCCCGAAGGTAAAGTGGTCGGTCAGCACAGAGGTGTTGCGCATTATACGATCGGTCAGCGGGAAGGTCTCGGGATCGCGCTGGGCATGCCGGTTTATGTGAACGGCATTGATCCTTTGACCAATACGGTCCATATCGGCCCTCAGGAGAGACTTTTAAGCACCGGACTTGAGGCTTCAGGGCTCAATATCTTGAAAGACAATATTTCTCAAGAAACCATCGAAGCAACTATTAAGATAAGGTATAATCAAAACAATATACGCGCGCAGGTCACATTCCTGGACGAAGGGCATATCCGGGTGCGTTTTGCCGAGCCGCAAAAGGCTGTTGCGCCGGGTCAAAGTGTGGTCATTTATGATGAGGACCTTGTTCTCGGCGGAGCGGTGATCGACCGCGGCATTGTTGAGCGGATCATTTAAATCCATGGAGGGGATATGAGAATACTGATCATAGCTGTATGTGCGTTGTTCGTTGCGGCGGGGTTTGCCCAGGCGGCCAAGACCAAGTCTCCCGTCAATGATGGGGTCTACCGGGTTTATTACCAGGGCGGCGCTATTTTAAGGGAAGAAAACTACAAGAATACGGAACTCCACGGCGTGTGGAAAGAATATTACGAAAATGGCAAGCTCAAGGCTGTCCTCAATTATGTCCAGAACAGCCGTGAAGGGGAGGCTATGACGTATCATGAGTCAGGCCTGACAAAAACTGCGGGCGTTTACAAGAATAATGCGCTCGAAGGGGCGTTGAAGATCTATGAAAAAGACGGCACGCTTTCCAAAAAAGAAACCTACGTCAACGGCGTATTGAACGGTCCGGCAACGATGTATTATCCGGGTGGTGCGATCAAGAAAGAAATGACGTATAAAAACGCTGTTCTTGACGGC
>JFJP01002001.1_pt1 | contig 16646 bp, 12 predicted proteins | sample 431651 | NCBI WGS metagenome assembly JFJP01 (sample SAMN02602958, study PRJNA72255) | Microbial mat metagenome, whole genome shotgun sequencing project. | biome: fresh water; feature: sink hole; material: water; isolation source: purple microbial (photo- and chemosynthetic) mats found in... | reverse complement strand
TGGACCGCCCGGAGGTCGGTCCCTGCCGGGCTTCGCACTTGCTCTTCTTTCGCTGGACCGCCCGGAGGTCGGTCCCTGCCAATTTTCAGAGCGGGCGATCATCGGTAGATCAGTTGGGCACTTACCGTGGCATCTTCATCGCTGACGAAGCGGATCCAGTAGGCGGAGAAACCGTCGGGAAACTCGTGGGTGGTGGTATTGCCGGTTTTGAGAGCGAAGCGTTGGTAATCGACCCAGGTGCCGTCGCCGTGGATGTCGATCTGCGCGGTGATGTGGAGGCTGTCGTTGGCGGGATCGTCGAAACGGAGTTGCAGGGTTTTTTTGTCGTAGGCGGTCATCAGATAGGGATCGGAGGCTTCGCCTGCTTTCACCTTCGTGCCTTCCCACGGGCCGCCGGTGCCGCGTGGTTTACCGAGTTTCCAGACGTCATCGATGGAACCGGCCCACAGCGCGACCTTGTTGTCGTCGGAGCGGAGGATGTGCGGGTTGTTCGATGGCGCATCGGTGGCGACGCCGCTCATGATCAAGAGTCCGCGATAGGAGCAGAAGTCGTGCACGAGGCGGTTATGGGTGGCCACCGGGCGGACCTTCGCGATGCCGCCGGCATTGTTGGCGGGGAGTTCGTAAAAACCGCCCTCGGTGTGGAGCAGGTCGCGCTCGGTGGAAACTTCGCGTGCGATCCGGTAGCCACCGAATCCGGATAAGCCGGGAGCGTCACCTTTCGGGAGCCGCCAGCGCTTGCCTTGTTCGTCGGTGTAGATGACCGAAGCCTCGTCGGCGCGGAGCACGTTTAACGGAATTGCCGCCTGCTTGCGGATGGAGTCGGCGGCGGTCGCATCGTCCATGCGGCGAAGCTTCAGTTCGGCATCGAGTTGGTAACATCCCGCTGGTTTGCCATCGGCACCGAGCGCGGCAAACGACAGGGTTTTGCTGCCATCGCCGCGGGCCAGCACCACGCCGCCGGTGCGGGACTCGCCGGGTTTTGAAAGCCCGTCGAAGACCGGGTCGGCCGATTCACCGCGCTCGTCCGCTGCGCGGTAGGTGAAGACGGCGGCCGCATGGCTAACAGGATCCGCCGTCCGGACCCGGATCCACTCGCCGGGCGCGGTGGCCGGGAAGTCGATGAAGGAATATGCCTTTGGATCCAACCTGACTGTCCGCAGTCCCGACCAAGCATCGCGTCCGTCACCGGTTTCGATGATAAACGTCACGGCATCCGCCGTCTCGTGTGCGAGATGGAGGCCGCGCTTGGCATAACCAGAGAACAGATAGGAATCGGACACCGCGCCCGCGGCGAGGTCTTCTTTCATCCACACGGCACCGCGGCCGATCACGGGGCCGATGTGGTCGATCGCTTCCGGTTTTACAAACCACAGGTTCGACTGTGATTGCGGCGCGGGGATTTTCCCCTTCGCCTGGCGCTTGTTGAGAAACTCGGCTTTCGCGGTGTCGTCGCAGCCGAAGACGACGTGATCATTCCAGCGGCAGAAGTCGCCGATCACCTTGAGGTAGTTCGAGCGCGGGCGGATGCCGGTGAAATCATCAACGCCGAAATCCGCCGGGAAGCGCCACATCGTTCCGTGCATGGTCATCAGGAAATCCGTCTCGCCGATCTCGCGGATGCGCGGCCACTCGGTGTTCCAGCCGTGGGCGCCGTCGTAGGAATGCGAACCCTTGGGCAGGCGGAAGAAGCGCCAGCCGTCTTTCGCACCGCGCACGCCTAACAAGAGCGACTTGGCGTCCCAGCCGACCGCCCAGATCGGATCGGTGGCGGGGTTCCTGCTGCCGTGGATGCCGCCGGGGCCGGTGATTTCGGTGAACTGGTTGCGGCGGACGACGGTCCATCCATCCGCCTTGCCGTCCCACTCGGCGAGCACGCCGGATGGAATGTCGGGACGGGCTTTCGCCTCCTTGCCATGTTCACCATTGTTCGAGTAAACATGGACGCCTTGGCCCGAGTAGAAACCCTTGCCGTGGTAACCGGGGAGATTGGCTTTCCGGCGGTCGGTTTCGGTCTGCTCATCGGCCCACAGTTCGGTGGCGGCGAGGGTTTTCACATTCACCTCGTAGATCCCCTCCTCCATCGTCGCATACACGACTTTTCCTGCCGGATCGGTGAGGTGGCGGGCGGTGCCGGTGGGGCGCCCGAACAGGGCGGTGTAGGGAATGGTGCGGACCTTGCCCGAGCGGTCGATGGCGTAGGGGCCGATGAACAACTGGCCGGACTCGTCGTGGATCAGGCGGTTCGCGGGCGTGCCGCCGATCGATTCCGGGCGGATGATTTGCCTGAGGTCCGGCGTGATTTTGTAGAGCTTGTCGGAAGAACCCTTCGGCATGTGCGGCGCATAGGTGACTACCCACAGGCGGTCCGCCCAGGGCACGACCGCTCCGGTGCCGCACTCGCCTTCCTCGTTGAACATCGCGAGCTGCGGGTGGATGCCGGAGAGCTGGACCGGGCCGGCGAACGAGGGTGACGAGAGCAAAGCCAGCCAGACAAAAGGGGAAAGTGCCCGACGGATGGACAAGAGGGAATGCGACGGAGGAGGCACGGGATAGGTCATGAGGTGATGGAGGTGGCAGGCGATCGCCACTTCGTCGCCGCGCTTTTTCAAGCCCGTGCCGAAGTTGGCGGTGTGAGCAGGGGCCGTCTGATCTTTGAAAAAAATCACTCGAACTCGAGGCGGTAGTCGACGCGCTTGACCTGGTTGACGATCCCGCCCGTCTTCTGGTCGAAGTCGATGAGCCGGACGCGCCAGCGGTAGGTGCGGGAGCCGTCGGGGTGTTCATCGACGGTGTGCTTGCCGGTCCAGCCGAGCGGTTGCGAAAGCTGCTGGACCTGGGTGATGGATTTCAACTTGCGTGTCGTGGTCAACACGGCGTTGGTGTAGGTTTCCTCCTGGTCGTATTCCTCGTCACACCACTGGCGGTGGGGATAGGTGCCGTTGCCGCGGATCACGTAGAGCGGCTTGTCGGCCCATTTTTTCCAGTCTTCCGGCACACGCATTTTCACCTTCCACCAGTTTTCCGGGGCATGGACGGAGACGAGCTCGTCCCGCACCTCGATTTTTGTGGGAGCGGAACGAGGTGCTGAAGGCAATTGCGGGGCGAAGGCGGGATCGCCGAAGAGCGAGCGGATGTGGAGTTGATAGTGATCGGGGCCGCCCCGGGTCTGCCCTGTTTCGATGACGGTGTGGGTCATGCTGTTTTGCGCGGCCAGGTGGGCCTGGCCAATGGTGGTGCCTCCGGCCAGCAACGAGTTCCAGAACTGGGCCCGCTGTTGTTCCTGGTTGGCAATGCCGGGACGGGTCTGGCCGACGAAGCACACCGCGCCGTTGCGCAACAAGCGCGAGATGACCGAGCGGAAGCCGGGTTCGTAGTCGAGCGCCGCAGTCAGGCAGCCACCAGACTCCACGACCACGGGCGCGAGCAGCGCGCTGGAATCCTGGTCGTAGGTTTCGCCGATGTCGTGCCACCACGAGTGCGCCATGTGGGAGAGGAAGGCGACACGGGTAAGCGGAGAATCCGGGTTGAAGGATTTCACCCGCTTGCCCTTGTTGCCCTCGGACGGCGGCTCGATCCACGCGAGGTCATTCACGTCATGGTGGGCCGTGGCATCGAGTCCGACATTCTCGAAGTGATGAAGCATCGTGTTTTCCCAGCGGGCCTGGCCGGCCTTGCCACCCCATGACGGATCCAGCAGCGAGTCGTAGGTCACCACCCGGCTGGCATGGAGAGTGGCGGAGGTGGCGCTCTCGCCGATGATTCTGCCGACGGCGATTTCGGTGAACAGATCCTCGTCGGCGTTGCCATAGGGCAGGTCCGAGGTCATGTCGGTGCCGTTGTGGGGCATGAGAAACTGGGGGATCGCATCGGGAAAACCGACGAGGCAAAGGTAGCGTGGCGTTCCGACCTCGGCATAGAGTTTGCGGAGGTCCGCGCAAACCTCCTCCGCGCTGTTGGAGCTAACCGTAAGGTCGCATTTGCTGCCCCACTTCGTGCCAAAGTCGAGATAGCAGGGTTTGCCGAGCAATTCGATCACACCGTTGCTCTTGAGCGGCCCTTCCCCGGGGCCGGTGAAGGAGCCGTCGCCATTCACGTCAAGATACAGGTGCCGGTCCTCGCCCGATGGGCCGAAGCCGAGCACGAACCGGACCTTGCCCTCGGGGAGCTCGATGGTGCCCTGGTTCGGGGGATTTTTGCCGGTGGGAATTCCTGTCGGCAGATCCCCCTTGACCGGTGTGCCGGTGAATGGAAGCCGCCAGCGGATTTCGCGCGCGATGGGGATCACCATCCCGTCGCGTGCTGAGGCAAACACCGGGGCTGCGAGCGAAAGCTTGCGGATGGTCGTGGTCGAGCGGTCGCGCACATTTGCAACGGCGAAGTAGGGAGTTTCCAGTTTGTTGGATTTCATCCATGACAGGACCGCCCTGATTTCGGGGAGCTCCGTGGCGGCGAGCCCGGCGGGAGCCTTGCCGACGAAGAGCAACTCCGTGGCCTTCAGCCGTTGGATGGTCTCGGTGGTCAAGGCGTCCGGCCCCTGGCTGCCGCAGGCGAGGAGCGGGACCCGCAGACGCGCCGCCAAAGTCGATGCCATCAGGGCGGATGCGTAGTCGTCCGCACGGCAGAGCACCGCCCGTTCGGACGTGGTCCAGAATTTGGTGGCCAGGGCCGCAGTGGCAGTCTCGGCGCTCGACGCCCGCAATTCATGCAGCTTCCCGATCTCCGGTGCCCCGGCAAGCGGCGATTCTCCGACATGATAGATGGCGGCCGGCTTGAAGCGGCGCAGGTAGTCAGCGACCTCCTGCGGGATTCCCCCACCCTCCTCCAGCGCGATGGCCGGAGCCTTGCCACCGTTGGCCTTGCAAGCTGCGGGAATGGCGGCGAGGTAAGCGATATCCTGCCAGGTTTCACCCCGGCCTTGGGTCACCAGAACGACGGCGCGGGTGGCGGCGGACGGCTCGCCGGCAGAGGCGGCATGCGGGATCAGCACAAGGGCGAACAGCGCGGAAAGAAGGCGTGTGGAAGTCATGATTTTTTGAGCGGGTTGTAAATTATCCGGTCCCACTTGAGGTCGGCACGGCGACGCTCCGGGATCTGCCAGTATTTTGTGAACTCCGGTCCCTGCCGGGTATCTTCCTTCATACGGCGGATTTCCCCAGGAATTTCCGAATATTCGGCTGCGATGTCGCGACCTTCGCCGGGATTTGTGGACAAGTCATCGAGCCCGAGCGGATTCAGCGTGCCACCGATGCGCACGGCCTTCCACTTGCCCCATCCTCAGCCTGCGAGTGCGCGGTCGCCGCGAGTGGAAAAAGCGCGAGCAGGGATTTCATGGACGATCCTGGCATGAGTGATTTTTGCGCGCTTGCGCCGCCGGATGAGAAGATCCTTATTCGGGAATTTTCGCGAAGCGCCCGCGGATCTCATCGAGCGTTCCGATGGTGAGATGAAATTCGTAGTCCACCACGAGCCCGTTGGTCAGGGGAAACTGCCGGATAGGCGCGACATAGGAACAGGCGGATCCGTTAGTGCCTGTCGAGCCATTGCCATGATGTCGGTAGGTGACGGCCTTGGAGGTTCCGGGCGTGCGAATGCCGATGCCGAAATTTTTGTCATCCACGAAGGCAAGCCAGCCGCCGGTGTAGTCGATCCTTTCCGGCTTGAGGTCTTTGCCAAGCATCACCGGCGCATGCTTCACGAGCTTGCCAGCGCGTTCGAAGATGAGGTGGGGAAGCGCGTAGTCCACGAACATGGCGGGCATTTCCTGATGGACGTTGGCTTTTTGCGTCGGACCGGTGTAGTCGAGACGCATGCGGATTTTTGCGACCGCACCATCGAGGGTGATCCATTCCTGCATGATGGATTGCGGGCAGCGTTTGGCGCTGGCCCAGTGGAGTGGCTCGATTTTGGCGTAAAGCTCCTTGGTCGTGTTGCGGAATTCCAGAGCCATCGAGTCCTCACCCTTGTAGCTGCCGCCTTGGACCGGGTTATAGCTCCACGGTTTTTTCGCCCACATCGAGCCGTCGCGCTCACCGTAGTAGGATTGCTGGATGAAGCGGCCTTCGTCGTGATGATTGAGCAGGTTGCGCTTGTCCTTGGAGAGCGCGAGGTAACCGATCGCCGCGCCACGGCTCTTGTCCACGCCGATGCGGAGGGTGCCATTGTCGAGATAGGTGAAGGACTCGTCGATATCGGGCAAGCCGTCGCCATCTGAGACCTTTGGTGGCAGTTGTAGTTGCGAGGCTCCCCCCGGAAACGGTTAACGTGCCTGCTTAGGTCGTCGCTTCCCGAGTTGGTGATACGCTTGTAGAGCGTGGCCTCAATCCCCTATACCCAGCAGCCGCACCGGTCCGATCAGACCCGCCGGCATTAAAGGCGCGTCGGGCTTGAAGTAGCGGTGCGTGCAGAACGTATAACGGTCTGCCGCCTGCTCGCGGCCGCCGAGCAATCCCGATGGCCATGAAAGCTTGCGCACGCCCTTGTTGGCCTGTTGCTGGTCGCCGATCAGGCGGTTGGCCCAGGTGTTGGCGACTTCAATTTCTATCTGATTGCCGGTGGGTCGCAGAGCGCGTTTGACATCCACCCGCCATGGTGCGGTCCAGACAATGCCGAGATCGGTGCCGTTGAGGCGCACGCGGGCGATGTCATGCAGGCGGCCCAGGTCGAGCCAGACCTCATGCTTTGCGTCCGGAGCGAGGCCCGGCACATCGAATTTCCTGCGATAGGTGGCGGTGCCCGAGTAGTAGCGGATACCCTCTTCCGGACGGGTGGTCCAGTCCACCAAGGAATCAAAGGTGATGCGTTCCGGTCCGCCCGTCGCTGGGGTGAAGGCGACTTCCCAGGGACCATCGAGCCGCGCGAGTTCGCGGGGATCGGATAGACCTCCGGCGGAAGCGGCTGATGGCGTGCCCCGAGTGCCATGTGGGAAGACCACAAAAAAGCTTTGATACGGTTCAAAGGTGAGCGGAACGCGGGTCAAGCCATCGGAGCGCCTTTCTGCCGTGATCGCCCGGATTTTCCCGGTGACTGGGTCCCACAACTGCGGTTGCATGCCGTCGATCCGGAACACTCCCTCGGTGACCACCGTTTCCGCCGTCCGGTTGGCCACGAAATAGACGTCGAGGTCGTCCGTGCGGCGGTGGAGATAACGTAGATTTCCCGAGGGCGAGGTGAAATCCTCGGCGAGCCCGAGTTCGGCAAGCAAGGCGGCGGTCGCGGCGTAGCTTGGGTAAAGATCGGTGGCGGCCTTGAGGTTTCCTCCCCAATAGAGCGCCCCTTTTCCACGCACAACGCGCGTCACGGTGGCGGACGGCTGGACTCCACCCCACATCTCGCGTGCCAGGAGCGAGATATGTTGATCACAAGCTGGATGGTGCACGAGGCTGGGCGATTTGATCGGAGGCTTGCCGATTACCGTGGCCCCGGCCTGGACCAATTCGTCGATTTTCGCCAAGGTTTCCGGAGTCATCGTCGGCACGTCGGGCAAAACAAGCACCCGATAGGCACTGCCGCCGGGAAAGGCGATGCGCCCGTTTTCGACCTTCGCCCGCATGGCGAGGATGCGCGGGGTCACCGCATCAAAGGAATACCCGCGCTTGTCATGCAGGGTCGGCGCCCCCTCGAAGGCATCGGCGGGTGCCTCGAAAATGTGCGGCGCCCCCTCGGGCGTGAGATAAAGGATGTCGGACACTGCCTCGCCCTGGCGCAACACGTGCGAGCAGCGCGCGAGATACCCGTGATAGGCTGGCAGAAAGTTCCAGAAGGTCTGGCTGCGATTCCAGTGGATGCCGTAGGGCCCGAAGGTCATGCCAGGCATGGCATCGGGGCCGAGCGGCTGGTGCTGGAACGTATGAAACATGAACCCGTTGATGCCGATGGCCAACGCCCAGTCGGTCTGGTTTTTCATTTTCGCCGGATGCTCGTTGAAAGGGGGGCGACCGGTGAACGCCTCAGCCTTGACGACCTGCGGCCCCATGGTGCGGGCGATGCTCACGGCCTCGATGCAGCTGTATTGGGTATCGAGAGAGTCGTTCCAGAACTCACACATCGGGATGTCAGCCACCGAGCCGAGGTCGATGTTGCCGGCCGGGTTCATGTCGTAGGGTTCGTTCGAGTAGAGGAGCCCGTATTCGCCGGCGAGTTGTTTGATGGTGCCGGCGTATTTCCCGATCACCAGCTCTTGGGAAGTCTTGCGCATGTCCCAGAGAAAACGCTCGGTCCGCTCGCGGCTGCCGACCACCATACCCATCCAGGCCGGATAGAACGGCTGCGGGTCATAACCACGGCGCTTGCGGAATTCGTCACGGAACTCCGCCGTCCAGTTTTGCGAACTCATCTCCCAACTGTCGAGGTGGATGGTGGACAGCCCCCTGCCCGGCTGGAGCGGCCCACCTTCGCGGATGACGCGGTCGATCAGCTTTTTCTGATAGTTATCCCAGTGGCGGCGGTAGCTTCCGGCATCGAACTTGTCGCATTCGAAGCCGTGCCCGGAGCGCGGAGCCGGGCGGGTCGTCTGTCCGGTGCCGCGGGCCACGAAGCGCAGGATCGTCCAGTCGCCCTCGGGAATATCCCAATGCAGCCTGCCATCGGGCTGGAGCCGGGAAGTCAGGTCCACCACCCGGGCGGGATCGAACACCTGCGAAGCATCCGGCTCGGGGAAATCTAACTGCGGCATGACATGGCGGTGCGGTGTGCGCCGGATCGAATACGGCGGAACATCCTTGAGGGTCTTGAGGTTGACGAGAATGTCGTTGGCCCGCCCGATGGTGGCCACCTCGCCGGCAGGTGCCGGATAGGCCATCACCGCCACGTCGCGGAACCACTTGTCCCGCACGGCGGCGAGCGGCGGCGACATCCCGGCGAAAGCGTTGGCCGGATGCGGCGGCGGCACCGGCAGTTGTTGGTCGGAGACACCCGGCCCGCTGGCCTTCACGGCGGCACCCACCAGGTGCTGCATCGAGTCTCCGACATCGACCCAGGAACCGCCGCTGCCGGCCCAGCCAGGACCGGTGCCAAGCGTCACTTCCAGTCCGAGTTTCCCGGCCTCGACAAAGCTATGGGCGACATTGTCCTGCCATTGCTCGCTCATGAAGGGCACCGGGCCACGTGGAATGCCAAGATCAACCTCCAGAAACAACACGCTGCCAATGCCAACTTCCTTCATCGCGCGCAAGTCGGCCACCATCGCGTCGCGATCCTGGTTGCCATCGAGGAAATACCAATAGACCCCCGGCCGGGCAGAGTCGGGCGGGGCGGAGAACTCCTTTTCCAGTGAGTCGGCAGCGGCGACGGCCATGGCAACAAGAGTGAGGAGGATCGAGACGGAAATACTAACGGACTTCTTCATGCGTGAGAATGGGTGACGAAGAGTTGTTTGAGATACGGTGATTCACAATGATCCGGCCCTATCCGATTACGCCCGCCGATAACCGCCGACTAAGGACAATGGCAACAGACAACCGAATATCAGACAGATACCAGAAAATACTCACCACATCAATTACCATCCTGGCTTTCATCGTGGCCGCAGGCAGCCTGAGGTCCCAGGAGCTTGGTCAGGACAGCGCGGTTGCCCCCCAGACCATCCCGCTGGGCGCGCATCAAATGTTTCTCCAACAGAAGCCGGCGGCCTGGAGATGGAGGCGGTAGGTGCCCCCTGGTTCGAAGTGTTCGAAGCCACTGTCTCTTAGTTTTCTTGACAATTGGAGGTTTTGAGGGATTTGTGGCGTCACAGAATGGCAAAACGATCGATGGCAGGATTAAAACTGACCCGCTTGGAAGCCCGGACCCGGGTGATCCAAGGGTTGGAGCGCGTGGTTTTCGTGATGTTCTGCATATCGCTTGGCTTCGTGGTGGTCGCGACCGCCTTCCCGCAGCGGCGCGAGTTGGAGAAACTCGAAGCCAAGCTGGAACTGGCAAAACAGCGCGAAGCCACCATCAATGCGGACCGCGAATACCATCAGGTTGAGTATCGCGCCCTGCGTGAAGATCCTTCGTATTTGGAAATCCACGCCCGTGACCGACTGGATTACTATCGGGAAGGCGAGCGTGTTCTGAAGTTCCGGGGCGAGCGTTGATCGCCCGGGACCGCGGGCCTCCAGACTCGACTGAAAATGGACAGTCAAAGCACAGCGGCGCATGCCTCTTCTCTTTGGCCCCTCATTCGCCAGCGAGTCGAGACACTCGCGCTCCCGGTAGCCGGATCGCGAGTCTCCAAGCGAAAGGATTGCCGAAGAATCGCGCCTTGGCTCTTGCCCTCCGACGATTCTTTCTCAAGCGGGTCTGGAGACCCGCTGTCCGGCGAGCCTTCGGATTCGAGCTTGGCGACTGTGACCGGGCAACTTATTGCTTCGCCATGCGCAATGATATCGAGCGGGTTTTGATCGATGAGGCGGTGATCGAGAAACGCCTTGATGCGATGGCCCTCGAAATCGAGCGGGATTTCCCGGACGGCACCCTGGTGGTGATCATCCTGTTGAAAGGGGCGCTGGTCTTCGCAGCCGACCTGCTCCGGCGGGTGCCGCGGCCGCTGGAGATCGAGTGCCTCAATGTGGCGAGTTACCATGGCGGTCTGGAAAGTTCGGGAAAGGTCGATTTCCTCGACCGGCATTTTCCCGAGGTCAAGGGTCATCACGTCCTGCTGCTGGATGACATTCTCGACACCGGCCGGACGCTGCATGCGGTATCCGAGCGACTCATGGAAGAGGGCGCGGTGGTGGTGCATACCGCGGTTCTGTTATCCAAGGACAAGGAGCGCGCCGAAGAGGTCAGCGCGGACTACGTGGGATTTGAAATCGGCGATGAATTCGTCGTCGGCTACGGGCTGGATTACAAGGGAAAGTACCGGAACCTGCCCTACGTCGGTGTGCTCAAACTTTCCGCGGCGACGTGATCCGTAGTCTTCCCGATTGCGCTAACCGCTTGAATCCGCCCCGCACTTCCCATCCGGACAATACCATTCGGACGGGTTGCGTCATTTACACCGCGGGTTCGCCTGCGGCTTCTCCCTCTTTTTTGTCCACCAGATAGCCGGGCAGGAACGGAACCACCAACAGCACCAATGCGGTGGTGCCGGCGTTGATCCAGACCAGGCTGTTGAATGGCAGCTGGAAGCGATCGTAGAGGTAGGAACCCGTCACGTCGGAAATCATCTGGCTGATATTCCAGAAGGCGATCATCATCGAATAACCCAGCGCTTCCGAACCTTTGGGCGTGGCGCGGGCCGCCAGGTCGAACAGGGGGAGATGGGCGAGGGTGTAGCCCAGCATGCCCAAACCTTCGATGACGACGGCAGACTCATGGGACACATAGCCGAGGTAACAAAGGGAGGTGAGAACCGTGCAGGTAATCGACATAAACAGCAGTCCGCGCAGCCGGAATCTCCGGCAAAGCAAGGGGTAGATCAGGGCGCCGACCAACCCCATGATGCCGCCGGCTACCATCAGGTTGCCAATGAACTGCGGAGTGAACTTCAGCACATTGGTCTGATGGTAGAACAGCGGGGTGGAGTATCCGGGAGAGAGCTGAACCAGGAAGAGGAGTCCGCTGCAGATCCAGAGATTCTTGCAATGCAGAACCGCCTTGAGCTGTAGGCCAATGCCCTTCAGCGGATGTGCGCCGGCTTCCCGCTTGGCAGCCGGCCGCTCGCGAAGGAGCAGAAGGGTGACCGGAATCATCGAGAAAAACAGCATGCCGCCGATCAGGGTCGTCCATCCGAACCAGCGGGAGGCCAGAAATCCCCCGGCCGGCCCGACAAACAGCAACACGACATTGGCAACCGTCATCCGGATGGAACTAAGGCGACCGGTGGCACTGTAGGTCTGACCGCCTTCGACAAGCAGTCCGCCAACCACGACGCTGGTCACCACCGCCATGATATTGAAGGCGAACGCGGTGATCACCAGAGGTTGGTAGCTGCGGGGCACGATGCCCAGCGCCAGCCACAAACAGCCCGCCAAAGCCGCGCTCACCAACAGGTAGTTGCGGTGGCGGCTGCCAAAAAATGGAACGCCATCGACAAACAGCGCGGCGATCGGCTTGAAACTCCATGGCAGCAGCGCCAGCGAGAACCAGGCGGCCATGGCGGTAGGGCTGAGATGGAGTTGGTCTTTCAGCAGGAACTTCAGCGGCTTCTCGCCGATGCTGACCAGCTGCCCCAGGTTGGTCACCACCATTCCCCAAAAGACCAATGCCGAGTAGCGGCGCAGGCTCATGAGTGCCTGCGCGGGAAGGGGTGTTGCCGGGATGGTGACGGTTTGGGGCGTGATGCTCATGATGTGGTTGCCTTGGCGGAGATGTCAGAAGCATTTCCCGCGCCATCGAGTCAGGGACGATTCACCAGCCAAAGCCGATGATAGAGGGAGGCGCGGAAAAATTCCTGGAGGGTTTCGGTGGTGGTTTTGAAGAGGAGGTGAAGGTGGCGGCCTTTGCAGGTGAGGACTTTAACCGACAAGGTCGCCGATCGAGCCGAAGTCCGGCGAGAACAGGCGCTTGTAGGTCCGCGCCGCGTAGCCATCGGTCATGCCAGCCAGGAAATCGCAGACCAGCCGCGCCCGCGTCGCCTCGTCCGGGGCGGCGGCGATTTCCGCCGCGGTGTCCGCGGGGAGGAGTTGGAAGTCCTGGCCGTCGATTTTCTGTTGGGAAATGTAGCGCTCGCCGAGTACGTCCCACAACTGGCGAAGCATCCGGCTGCCCTTGTGCTCCAGTTGTTTCAGCTGCGGCGACAGGAATACCACCTCGAACGCGAGACGCTTGAATATTGTGGACTCGGCCTTCACCGACTCGTCGATGGCAAGCCGGTAGCGGTAGCGGTTGGTGGTGGCGCTGAGGAAGTTGACGTCCGTTTCCAAGCGGGTGGACTGGATGTATTTCCCGATGCGCTTGCCGACGAAGGGATCGACGCGCTTGCGCCGGATCGCCGCCATGAGGTCGCCAAGCGGCGTGGCTTCGCCGGCGGGCTCGTTGTGCTTTTCAGCCCAGCCTTCGATTTTCTCGATGTTGAGAAATCCGGCGCGCACGCTGTCGGATAGATCGTTGAGCGAGTAGGCGGTGTCGTCCGCCCAATCCATCAGCTGGCACTCGATGGACTTGAACTTGTCGCGCACCTTGCCCGCGGTGAATTCCAGCGGGAAATCGTTTCCGCCCATCGCCCAGTCGAGACAGGCGTGCTGGTTGTCGTAGATGAAGTGGTGCTCAGGCTGGTTCCCGAGCTCGGTCCACAGCGATTTGTATTTCAGCACGCCGTCGAGAAACGCGCGCGTGGGGTCCATGCCGGTGCGCTTGGCGGAGAAAATCCGCTCGGTGAGCAGGCGCAGCGTCTGGGCGTTTCCCTCGAAGCCGCCATGGCCGCGCATCAGGTGGTTCAAGGTGCGCTCGCCCGCATGGCCGAACGGCGGATGCCCGAGATCGTGCGACAGGCAAATGGCTTCGACCAAATCGGGATCGATGAAAAAATCATCACCCAGCGGGCTGTCCGGTTGGCTTTTCAGCCAGTAGGAAATCGACTTGCCGATCTGCGCGACTTCCAGTGAGTGCGTCAGCCGCGTCCGATAGAAATCGTACTCGCCGCTCCAGAAAACCTGCGTTTTGTTCTGCAAGCGCCGGAAGGTTGCCGTGTGCAGCACCCGGTCGCGGTCGATCTGGAAGGGTGTCCGGTAGTCCGACGCGTCGCAGGCACCCGAGCGCCGCTCCGTGTCAAAAGCTCCGTAAAAGCGGTTCAACATTTGCCGGAGACTAGATGCCCGGGCGCATCCGGCAACCTCAACCTTCGAGCATCAGACCGAAAGGCACCAAACGCTCGAAATCCGCCGTATTGAATGTGGCAAGCGGCATCCCGGAAACAATGGCCGCCGCAGCGATCATGCAGTCCGCGTGAGATCCGCGCCGCCGACCGCTGAAGTTGAACAACCGCGCCGCTTCTTCCGCTTCGCGCCATGTGAAGTCCTTGACGTTGCGATCCAGCACGGCGAACACTGCGTCTTTTTGCGCTCTCGACAGCGGGCCGTTACAAAACTCCGACCACGCCACCGCGCTGGTTGTTACGGATTTCCCCGCTCTCAGCCACGCGAGAATCTTCTCTCCGCCGGGAGATCCGACGGTTACCAGATCCACCAGGAAATTGGTATCCAGGTGAATCATGATTCCCACCAATAGCGTTTCGCATTCCGCTCCGACTCGATGTCCGCCTTGAATTCCGCTCCTTCTGCCACGCTCAGTCCCGCGCCATTTTGCAGCCATTCCAATGCTTGAAGCGGGCCCGGACACTGATCCTCCGCATCCGCCTCTTCCTTCATTTTGCGGATGGCGCGGCGCATCACCTCTGCTTTCGAGACTGACCAGCGCTTTGAGAGAGCGTCCAAATTAGTCAAAGTGTTCGCATCCAGTGAGACGCTGGTCCTCACAAGTGTCGTGGCGTAACTCATGTGGTAACTAGTGGTGCATCTTGTCGTCTTCGTCAAGTTTTCACGCCCAGAGGGAAATTGAAATATCCACCGAATCCGGTAAGTAGTGCCCCGTTAATTCCAAACTCAATGCACTCCATCAAACGCGCGTTTTTCTGGCTCTCCGGAGCCGGCACCGAGACCCTCGAGCAATGCCCGGCCTGGGAACAGCGGAAATACGTGGCCTTCGGCGCCACCGTGCTGGTGCCTTGTGCGTTCGCCTTCATCGCCTGCGCCTACGCGATCTCGACCCTCACCGACAACGTCCGCGTCATTTATCCGGTCGCGGCGGTGTGGGCCTTCATCATCCTGACCATCGACCGCGCACTGCTCGCCAGCTATCGGGCCTATGCCTCGATTTTCCGGAAGTTTTCGCAATTCTGTCTGCGGCTCGTCGTCGCCATTTTGATGGGCATCACCATCGCCCACCCGCTGGTCCTGCTGTTGTTCCGCGACACGATTTCCTCGGTGATCGAAAAAGACCGCGCGGCGGAAATCGAGGTCGTCCGCGCCGGATTCGCGGCGGAGAAGGAGAAGGTCCGCAGCCAGGCCACGGCCCTGGAAACCGCGCTCGCCGAGCAGCGCACCCGGTGGAACGAGTCGTTCCAGGCCCGCTTCATCCTTCAGGAAAACGAAGACGCCAAGTCCGCCATTCCCGGCCTCACCAGCGAGCAGCAAACCGAGCTCAAGGCCGCCATCGCCGAGGGCACCGCGCCATTCAGCGAGCGCCTTGTCGTCATTGAAAAACAATCCGCCGAGTTTTCCCCCCAATATGCCAAGCTCCAGACCGAGCTGGGTTTCTGGCAGGCCGAGTTCGAGCGCGAGCTCAACGGCCAGCGTTCCGGCATGCGCGGCGAGGGTCCGCGTGCCCGCTCGATCCGCTCCGACCAGCTCGAACCGCGCCGCGAGGAATCCAAGCGTCTCGGCGGCCTGCTCGAACATCTCACCGCGGAGAAATCCACTCTCCAGACCCAGTCGCGCCAGGCGGAAGCCGCCGCCATCCAACTCTTCGAAACCAAACTCGCGGAAATCGCCGCCGCTAACAAATCCGAAGCCGGGCGCGTCGCCGGCCTCAAGCAGAAGGTCGAGAACGACCAGGCGGAGCAATTTGTCACCCAGCAGAATTCCCTCCGCGACACCATCAAACAACAGATCGACAACCGCCTCGCCGAGCTCACCCGGGTGCAGGGCGAGCTTGCCGCCGTGGCCACGGAAGAATCCAACCGCCTGGCCGCGCTGCGGGCCGAGCCCCGCCGCGACATCCTCACCCAGACGCTGGCGCTCCACGCGCTTTTCAAGGCCGGCAACGAGGGCGGCCAATTCGCCTTCTACACCTACATCGTCCTGACATTGTTGTTCATGCTGGTGGATACCATCCCGCTGATCGTGAAATTCTTCACCCGGGCGGGTCCTTATGACTCGCTGGTCGATCGCGATGAAATCACCTTCGACACCGAGCACCGCGCCTTCCGCCAGAGTCGCACGCGCTACATGGACCAGCTTGCCAGCGGCAACCTGACCGCCGTCACCCGCAATTCGCGCCTGGAGAACGCGCTGGTCGATGGCGTGGAGCACACCCGCGCCGCCAGGGAGTTTCTCGATTCACTGGTCGAAATGGAAAAATCCTTCGCCGAGAAAATGAAACTCGAGGAACAGCTCATCGGCGCGGCGGAGAGCGACAAGCGCGCCGCCTTGGAGGCGATCAAGAAGCGCTTTTACGACGATCTCCACCACCGCTTAGAGCTCTTCTTCACCGCGCGCCACGCGTGAGACGGCTCCGCATTCCGGTTAGGATTGCTGGGAGTTCGGCGTGTCTTCGGTGACGATGAGCGCGGGTTGGGACGGGGCGGAGTTGCCAAGTCCCGGAATCACCCGGCGGACGAGCTTGACCAATCCCGAGTCCGCCGCATCGACTTCCTGCTCGCCTTGGCGCAGCGCTTGTTCCCATGCCGGGGCGAATCCGGGGGCCTGCTCGCGCATCCGGCGGATGGCGATTTCCTGGATTTGGAGAAGCCGTTGCTCGGCGCGGCCGGGTTTCTGTTGGAGCGCGGCATTGTTGACCCGCAGCGTTTCGTTTTGTTTGCGCAGGGAATCGAGCTCGGCTTGCAGGGCGTCGTTGCCGCTGGCGGTGATTTTCAGCTGGGTGTTGAGGTGGTTTTGGAGGTTTTTCAGCTCGCCGTCCACGCGCTTGAGTTCGCGGGCGACGTT
>JFJP01034071.1_pt1 | contig 16651 bp, 13 predicted proteins | sample 431651 | NCBI WGS metagenome assembly JFJP01 (sample SAMN02602958, study PRJNA72255) | Microbial mat metagenome, whole genome shotgun sequencing project. | biome: fresh water; feature: sink hole; material: water; isolation source: purple microbial (photo- and chemosynthetic) mats found in... | reverse complement strand
CGCTCATGCCCTGGGCGTAGCCCTCGGCGTTGTCGAGAAAGTTCACCCCGGCGTCTACCGCCTGGCGGATGAGCTTTTTGGTGCCTTCCACGTCGAGTTGCTTGCCGAAGGTCACCCACGACCCGTACGACAGTTCCGAAACTTGCAGGCCGGTGCGGCCCAGGCGGCGATAGTTCATGAGGCGAGTTCTCCTTGAGAAACTGAGTGTATCACACCACTTTGGGAATGGTGACGCGAACGCGGGTACCGCGGCCGATTTCGGATTCGAGGGTCACCGCGCCGCCCCAACCGGCGATCAGCTCGCGCGCCAGAACCAAACCAAAGCCCGAGCCCCGCTCGCCGTCGGTACCGGGCCGCGAGAACTTGGACTCCATCTGGAAGGTGCGCTGCAACTGCTCGGCGCTCATGCCGATGCCGGTGTCGGCTACTTCGACCTCCACCTCGCCGTTTTGGCCGGTGGTGAGCAGACTGATGGTGACGCTACCGCCCCGGGGTGTAAACTTGACGGCGTTTCCCACCAGATTGCGGAACACGGCGTCGAGGGTCGCGGCGCTGGAGCGGACCAATACCGTGTCCTGGATGCCGACGGTGATGGCGACACCCTTGGTGGTGGCCGCCGGTTCCCACTGGTCTTTCACCTGCAGCAGGGTAAGAGCCACGTCGGCGATTTCGTTGGGGTCGCCCTGACTCTGTTGCGATTTGGCAAAGCTGAACAGGTTGTCGAGCAGACTCTGCGTGCCGGCCAACGAGCGGTCGACCATCGACAGAATATCGGTATCGATGGCCCCGTAGTCCTTGGCCCGGAGCCGTTGGCCGACCTCGCCCCACAGCAGCTGGAGGTTTCCCATCGGGCCGCGCAAGTCGTGACCGGTCATGGCCAGAACGCGGTCCTTCAGGTGGTTGAGGCGGTTGAGTTCCTGCGAATGCGAGTGCGCGTCATGGTGCAGCCTGTCGGCGTCGAGCAGCACCAAAGCGCCGAACCAAAAGAAGGAACTGATCAGGCTGAAAAGGAGGGCCACGTTGGTCAGGGTCTCGTCGTTCCAAAGACCCACCGCCGAAGAAAAGCCAACGGTGGCAGCCCGAAGGGCATGAAACAGCGCCAGCACGATGGTGAGAAGCACCAAAAGACCCCGGATCAAGGGCTCAATGGGGTGATGACGGCCCCGGCCCTGCAGCGCGACAAAAAACTCCACCGTCAACAGCACAATGGTGGACGAGGTGAGAATGGTGCGCCCGGCATAGCTGTCCACCACGTAGGTCAGAACAAGGATGGCCGCCAGCCAAAGCACGGCGTACGCCGAAAATCGCCGCGGCCAGACCGGAAGACCCAGGAAGGAACGGATTCCCACCGCCAGCGCGACGTGAAACACCAGAATGAAAAAATTGGCCGCCACGACGCCCAGCCAGACGGGCAACGAACTCTGAAGCAGCAGCAGCAGCGAAAACCCGATCACGCTGCCGCCAAACCCCAGGGCCGTCGCCGTCACAGACCGGTCCTTGCGGAAAAGAGCCAGCATCGACGCCAGGACGGTTTGCGCCGCCAAAGAGAGGATGAGGGTGATGGCGACCGTCCGGGTATCCATAGCTGTACTCTAGCACGGTTCGGGCGCCCTTGCATCTATTCCCCCTGCAACCTAAACTCGGACTCACCATGAAGGTTCGACTATTGGTCCTGCTGGCCGGTTTTTTCCTGGCCACCACCCTCGGGGCGCAGATCCTTGGCGCCGGCGACGTGCGCGTGGAGTCCCGTGATGACGGCTTCCACCTCATCATCCGGAAGGTCCCTGGCTTGGCCTCGGTAATGCTCGTCGAAGCCTTTGAGCTGCCCGATCACAAGCTTGCCACCTATGCCTGGAAAGCCCTCAAGGACTACCCGTTTGGCAAGGATGAGAAGCGCCTGTTGGACGGCAAGCCGCTCAAGGGCCCCAACCTGTTTCTGATTTCGTCCACCGTGGTCGCTGACCCCCGTTTTGGCGAGTCGTTCGAGGTGCTGATCCCTCCGGTGATCGAGTATGGGAGCACGGTCAATCCGGGGTCACGCTACGGCAAGATCTCGGTCACCGAAGAACTGGCCAAGGCGGGCGGCAAGGTGTGGTTTTCCATCCGGACGTTCGTCAAACCCTACCAGGACTACACCGGCGCGTACCGCGACAACGCCTTTGAGCTGTCCACCATGACGGTTCCTCAGGAACTTCCACCCGACCATGGCAAATATGTCAAAGGCGCCGAGGACCTGTTCAAGCGGTTGGGTCCTACCACCAAGGCCCTCGACCCCGCTGACGGCGCCCGGTTGCTGGCGGCCACGTTCCGCGACAATCTCGACCTGGTGCTGGCCATCGACACCACCAAGAGTATGAAGCAAGACCTGGCGGCGATCCGTGAGTTGCTGGTCCCTCAGCTCGAGGAGTTGACCGCAGCCATGCCCAACCTCCGCGTCGGCTTTGTGTTTTACCGCGATTATCAGGAGCTTTACCTGACGCGCACCGTGCCTTTGACCTCCGACCGTTCGGTCTGGAAGAGCGAACTGCTGGGAGCGGTGGCCGATGCCGGTGGCGAAGTTCCCGAGGCTGCCATCGAAGCGCTGAACGCCGGGATCGACCTGCTGGCCCCGAGCAAGAAGGAAAAACTGCTGGTCGTGTTTGCCGATGCACCGCAGCACGACGTGGCGCGCGGCAAAATCGGCGAGAACGCCACCCTGGCCAAGGCAAAAGCCGCCGGTGTGGCCCTTCAGTTTCTCTTGTTGCCGCTCACGACGTTCTGATTTCCACCGCCCACCAACTCGGGGTCGAAATGCGTCCCCGACAGCCGGCGAATCTCGTCGACGCATTGCTCGTGGGTCCACGCCGACTTGTAGGGGCGCGCTGACCGCAGCGCGTCGTACACGTCGGCCAGCGCCATCACCCGCCCCGGCAGGGGAATCTGGCGACCTTTCAGCCCTTGGGGGTACCCCGTACCGTCCCACTTTTCGTGATGGCTCAGCGTCAACTCGCGCGCCGTGGTCAAAAACGACCGGAAGGGCAGCTTGCTTTCGGCCGCTGCCAACACCTGGTCGCCCAACTCAGCCTGATACGCGAGGGCAAAGACCGTCACGTCCTGCGTTTGGTCCAACTGGTGGTTCGTGCGCCGCTGGTTGCTCCACGCCCGGAAAAAGATGAAGAACAACGCAGCGTACAGCACCAACCCGAACAGGCCGATCTGCACCCAGATGAAGGCGGCGTTTTCGGCCTTCACCAGTTCGCCCCGCTCGTACAGAGGCTGCCCCTCCTCGATGGCCTCGAAGACTTCCGGGGGTCCAGACTTTGATGCGGAAAACCTGGCCGAGCCCCAGAAGCTGGTTGAGGTGTTCCGAAAGCTGTTCGGGCGGAAGGCTGGTTTTGCCCGAGAACCAGGCCACCGTTTCCGGTGAGTCGGGGAACGCTAGGCCGATGGTTTGCGGGTACGTCTGCACATGGCTTTCGATTTCGTATTGCGTCAGGTTGGCCGTCACGGTCAGCGTAATCAGCGAATACCAGACGAGAATGTTGTTCCGGAACGTCCTGTTCGACCTCATTCTCCCGGCATAAGCCACCAGGACCCGGGCCGCAACGCTTGACACCTCGTAAATCATGAGTAAAATGGTCAGGTAGGAGTTAATTGATGTTTACAAGCGAGACGATTCCGGGCCTTATCCTGGGCTTGCGGGAGGGCCTCGAGGCCTTCCTGATGATTGGTATCATTCTGGACTACCTGAAGAAGTCGGGGGAAACCCGCTACGTGCGCCCGGTTCAGGCCGGTCTGGTGACCGGGATTTTCGGCTCGCTGCTCCTGGGGCTGGCGCTCTGGGGTCTCAGTCTCGCGCTTGGCACTGTGGGTGGCCAGACGGGAAAACTCTGGGAAGTTGTTGCCTCTCTGCTGGGGTTGGCGCTGCTTTCCACTTTCCTGGTGTGGATGATGAAACATGGGCGCAGCGTGTACCACGAGGTGCACGCCGAGATCAAGGCGCACTTTTCGGCCGTCGGCCTGTTCCTGATCGCCCTGGTGATGGTGCTCCGCGAGGGGGCCGAGATTGCCCTCTTCGCCTTCTCTTCCACCGACAAGATGGCCTACGTCACGGGCATCGGCCTGGGGGTGGTGGTCGCCGCCATGCTGGCGTGGGCCATCACCCACGCGCTGGTCAAGGTGAACCTCAAAGTGCTGTTCACGGTGACGCTCGGGTACTTGGTGCTCCAGTCGGGCTACCTGCTCGGCTACGGGGTGCACGAGCTGTTGTCGGTCTTGGCGGCGCTCGGCGTGCTTCCCGCCGACTCCTTCCTGCTGGTCAAGGCGTGGAAACTCGATGGCCTCTGGGACCACAAGACTGGATTGCTGGGCCTGCCCCTCAACGTGTTGATCGGTTGGTACTCCCGCCCCGAGTGGCTGCAGTTCTGCCTGCAGCTCGGCTATATCGGCGTGATGGGCGCGGTCTGGAGGCGGCTTCTGGGCCGCAAGCCGCCCAAAACTGCCTGAGTTTGTCCTATGCGCCCGGCCCGCCGGCGCGAACCACCCGGAACCCCAGGTCGCTCTCGCGGGCGTCGGGACCGTCGTCGGCCCGAAAATACGGCCGCATGGAGTCGACAAAGTCATCGTTCCAGCCACCACCCCGGTTCACCCGGTCGGAGCCCACCACGGCCCCGGTCGGGTTGACGGCCGGCAGCACAGAGCGGTCGAAGGTATACCAGTCGTGGCACCATTCCCACACGTTGCCGGCCAGCCCGTAAAACCCCAGGTCGTTGGGTTTCAGCGACTTGACCGGGCGGGTTTGCTTTCCGGAGTTGGAGAAGCTCCAGCCCACCTCGTCGGCCGCATCGGAGCCCGGGAAAGCCTGGGTTTTCCCCTGCGCTCCGCCCCGAGCAGCGAACTCGTACTCGGCTTCGGTGGGCAAACGCCAGCCGTCTGCCGAAAAATCGGCCGTGACGCGGGTTCCCTCTACGAGATAGACGGGGCGCAAGTTTTCGCGCTGCGACAACAGGTTGCAGAAGGCCACCGCGTCGTGCCAGCTCACCCGCTCCACGGGGTTTTCCTGGTTATGGAACCAGCTGGGATCGGCGCCGGTGACGTCGAGGTATTGCCGCTGCGTGATTTCGGTCTCGGCCATCCAGAACGACGAAACCGTGACACGCCGACCGGGATTCGCGGGTTCCAGCGTGCGAAGACCCTGCTGAAACGAACCGCCTTCCACCCAGAGGGCCTTAAGCTGCGCGGACAGCGGCGCCGCGAGGACCACCGCCAGCAGGAGCGAAACGAAGGTTTTCATACCAGAATATCGACCGATGAGCCGGGTTCTGGAAGGGGTTTCTCACCGTCTTTGCCGGCTTTGCCCCCTTGGGCCTCGTAGGCCTGGTTGCGCGCGAGCTCTTGCCGGGCCTGTGCCTCGATCTGCGTTGCCGAAGCCGCCACCGCCAAGTCGGTGGGGCTGGGTTGCGCCGGCGCCAGTGCTGCCGCTTTCACCTGCGCCATTTTGGTGAGCGTGGCACCCGGATTACCGGGAATGGGGCTGGAGTCGATGCCGACTTCGCCGCCGATGGCATTGTTGCGGCCGTCAGGACCCTTCTGATAGGTGAAATGGGCGGAACTGGTGATGACGCCACCGCCAGCGCCAATGTGGGCCGACTCGTGCGTGCGCACGGTCAGGTCCCGGGACTGAAGCTGCCGAACCATGGTGAGCATCGCGTCATTGTTTGCCTTGGCAACCGACAGTCCCATTCGCTCATTGTAAACCTGATCCGCTTGCACGACAATGGAGGATTATGACCCTTCCCAAAGTTGCCCTGGTGGCCATCTTCGCCGGCCTGACCCTTGTTGGTCAGGGGTTTCTCCTGTTTTTCCGTGCCATGTTTTACGAACGGAGTCTCGAGGAGGTTTGGAAAGCGCTGCCGGTGGCCCTTCCGTGGGCGTTGGTCATGGCCGCTGCCGGTGGGGCCTACCTGGCTTGGCATCTCCGCAGTTCGCACGCCAGGACCGAGCCCCTGGTGACGTTGCGCCTGCTGGCTTCGCTGCCGAAGTTCTTTATTGTTTCCAACGTGCTGATTTTTCTGGTGGGTAGCTTTGCCCAAGCGGCAGTGTACGGCTGGACGGGCATCCACGCCATGGAAGGCCTCGACTACGCCGTGGTGCTGGGGCTCGGTATCGCCATCGGCGGTATGGGAATCCTGCAAGGCATCGCCGTTTCCGATGCCCTCCTGGTCCGCGTGCGGGAGAATCTGGCCTTCCGGCAGATTCCCGAGGGATTTCACGACCTGAGCCTGCGTAGCCGTCTGCTCTGGACCACGCTGGGCACGGTGTTTTTGGGCGGCATCATGATGGGTGTCGCTACGCTCGGCTTCTACCGCGAAGTCAGCAGTTACTACGCCCAGCTCAGCGCCGACGCGCTCGCCGGGGCGACCGTCTCGGGTGAGGAAGCGTTGGCGTCGAATGAACTGGGGGTGTTCCTCCAGATGTTCGGGTTGGTGGTGTTCCTGCTGGTCTGGGCGGGGTTCCTGATTCTGGTGGTGCTCGACAACCTGCGGCGCCAGTTGCGGCGGCTTTCCCTCAAGGTGGAAGAATTGTCCACCGGAACGGCCGACCTCACTCTGCGGGTACCTCTGGTGTTTTTTGACGAGCTGGGACGGCTGACCGCCGGTATCAACGCGTTCCTCGAGAAGTTGCAGCCTCTGGTGGCCGAAGTCAAAGTTGGTGCTGACGAAGTGGCGGTTTCCTCGCAGCAGGTCAGCTCCGAGGCTTCCGAGGCCGCCATGGACGCCATCGGGATCTCGTCCTCGCAGGGGCAGGTTCAGCAGGCGGTCGAGGGCCAGGTCCAGTCGATTCACGGCACCGAGGATCTGTTGCACTTGGTGTCGGCGTCCACGAACACAGTCGCTGGCCAGGTGGCTCAGCAGGCCCGGTTGGTGAGCGACAGCTCGGCGGCTATTGCGCAAATGGCGCGCAATATCGCCTCGGTCGACGAAATGACGCAGAAGGCCGACGCGACGGGGAAGGGCTTACTGGCCATTTCCGAGAAGGGCGCCGCCGCTATGGCCAGCATGACCACGTCGATGGCAGAAATCCAGTCCGCCTCGCGCAGCGTGAACGAGATCGTGGGCCTGATCGCCAAGATTGCGGCGCAAACCAACCTTCTGGCCATGAACGCCGCCATCGAAGCCGCCCACGCCGGCGAATCCGGCAGCGGTTTTGCCGTTGTGGCCGACGAAGTGCGGACGCTGGCCGAGACCAGCGCCCGAAACGCCCGTGACATCCGCGCGCACATCCAGGATATGGAACGGAAAATCCAGGCGGGGGGGCAAATGGCCAACCAGGCCGGCCAGGCGTTCGGCGAGATCGCCCAGCGGATCGAGGAGACCTCGGGCCTGCTGCAGACGATTTCGGCGGCCATGGGTGAGCAACGGATCGGCGGCGATCAGGTGTTGGAATCGACGCAGGGGCTGGTGACAGCCACCGAGGAAATCCGGCGCATGACCGAAGACCAGAAGGGACACACCCACAAAGCCTCCGACGCGATGCAGCTCATCATTTCGGCCACCCGGACCATCGAGCAGGCGGTGATGTCTCAAACCCTGAAAACCCACAAGTTGACCGGTGCCATGGGCAAGGTGAATCAGGAGGCCCAGACCAACGCCGACGTCTCGGCCCGGCTTCAGAACATCGTGAAAGGGTTCACGGTCTAGTCCTTGGACGAAGTCAGGATTTCCCGAAAAAAGCCGTCGTTTCCCGTCACGGGGCGTTTTCACCGGTACCTGCGCGACTACGAGCGCGAGGTCGACTTTGACCTCAAGTACGAGGATCTGTGGGGTTGGAACGAGGCCATCGCCTTGGAAGACAAGCACGGGACCAACACCCTCTGGGAGACGCTGATCCACGCGCCATCCCAGCGCAACGAGCTCGATGATCAGCTTAAGCACCTGTATTGCCAGCTGAAAATGGCCGGCGACATGAGCGCGGTACGCCACCTCGACATCGACCGCATCGACTTCTGCCATTTCGCCAACAGCCACCCGTTCCGCATCCGGGTCGTGAACACGTACAACGACAATCAGGACTACTTCTACGTGAAAAAGGCCGACGCCAGCCGCCTTTACGGTCTGGAAATGGAACAGCTGCTTTCGCCCAACAACATCAACTTCCTCGTCAGGGGCGATACACTCTTGGAAGAACACATCATGGGTATCCCCGGCGATGACTTCCTGACGGGATATTTCCAACGGCCGGGTATCAACAAAGTCCGCGTCTGCAAGGAGTTTGTGAAGTTCAACGAACGGTGTTTCATCCGGCTGCTCGGCGACATGCGCGCCTACAACTACGTGATGGACGTCACGCTGGACTTCGACGAGGAGCAGTACCGGGTGCGCGCCATCGACTTTGACCAGCAAAACTACGAGGGCGACATCAAGGTCTACCTGCCACAGTTCCACAAAGAGAACAAACCCATCGTTGACCTCGTTTGGGAACTGCTCACCGTCGACACCATCCGGCAATACCAGGTGGAGGAGCGCGCGCTGATGGCCCGCCGCGCCAAGAACAACTGGCCGCGCATCAACGAGCTTCTGGACTGCATGGAACACGATGTGGTCTCCACACCGGAAAAGGTCAAAGAGCTCGGCGCAGGTCTGGCCAAGTTCCACAAGAACGACGATTTTCGCGCCTGTACCAGCATGGGCGAGGTGCTGCGGCGCAACCTGGAGACCATTCTCAACCTCGAGGAAGTCCGGTAAGCGACGCCGTACTCACGTACTTGGCCAAAACGCCCCGGAAGTCATCCATCCGCACCGGTTTGGAGAGGTAGTCGTCAAAGCCCGACGCCAGCAGAGTTTCCCGGTCGCCGGGCAGGGCGTGCCCCGACAAGGCCACGATGACCAGATCTTTGCCGTTGGGTAACGCCCGGATCAGGCCCGTGGCTTCCTTGCCGTCCATGGTGGGCATCTGCCAGTCCATGAAAATCACGTCGTAGAAGTGTTCGGAGCACTTGGCCACGGCCTGGACCCCATCGCCCGCCAGTTCCACCGTGGCACCCAGCTTGACCAGCATCCGCAACGCCACCTCCTGGTTGCTGCGGTTGTCCTCGACCACCAAGATCCTGGACGGAAACTTCGTCGTGGCCTTGCCCGTTCCGGCGTCGGCGTTGACTTCGGGCATCACGGGCCGCACCGGAAGGGTGAGGCAGAACGTGCTTCCCGCGCCCGGTTCGCTGGTCAGCGCCAGACTACCGCCCAGCAATTTGGCCAGCGACCGGCTGATGGCCAGTCCCAAGCCCGTGCCGCCGTACGGGCGGCTCTTGCCGTGCACCCCCTGCACGAACTTCTCAAACACCTTGTCCTGAATCTCGGGCGCGATTCCGATGCCGGTATCCCGCACCAGGATGCGCATTTCCATGCCCTCGGGCAGGTCCTGGAAGAGCACTTCGACCAGAATATGGCCCCGGTGCGTGAACTTGACGGCGTTGGAAAGCAGGTTGCCCAGAATCTGGCGGAATCGGAGCACGTCACCCCAAATCAGGTCGGGAGCACCCTTGGGCAGGTGCGACAGTAACGCCAGACCTTTCTGCTGCGCCTGACCTCGGAAGGTATCGAGCAGCAGCTGGATCTGTGGCCTCCATTCGAACGGGCGCAACTCCGGGGTGAGGCGCCCCGCCTCGAGCCGGGAAAACACCAGGGTGTCCTCGATCAGCCCCAGCAGGGTTTCGCCGGAGGCCAGGATGTCGCGGAAGGCTTTTCTGTCGTCGTCGGAGACGGCCAGCGACGAGAGGTGGTCCGCGTTGCCCAGGATGGCGTTGAGGGGCGTGCGCAACTCGTGGCTCATGGTGGCCAAAAAGTCACTTTTGGCCTGGTTGGCCTCTTTCAACGCCTCGGCTGCGGCCCGTTGCTGCGAGATATCGGTCAGAAGACCGTTGACGCTGGGCACACCCGAAGAAGACACGTGCGTGGTGACGCTCATCCGAAGCCAAAGCGTCCGATGTTCGGGATGATGGTAACGGAACTCGACATCCCAGTTGCTCATTCCCTGCGCGGGCGAACCGTATTGTTGCAGCAACGCGCGCCGAAAAGACCGCTCCGTGCGCCGGAAAAACCGTTCAGGATGCGCCACTACTTCGGCGGGCTCCAGACCCAGCAGCTCCCGGCTGCCCTCACTGGCGTAACCGAGGTGAAAGGTGTTATGCCGCAGATCGGCCTGAAGCAGGACTCCCGGGAAGTGTTTGGCCAACACACTCAGCTGGTTGTCGGTGTCGCGCCGGAGCCTGTCGCTCAAGGCGGCACGGGCAAAAGCCTTGCGCAGGCTGCGCGCGTGGAAGGAACTGAACGAGCCCGCGAGCACCAGGAAGAGCATGCGGAACTCCTGGTCGCGCAGAAACCCCGGGTAGGGTTCGTAGCGGAAATACAGAAAGACGAATGCCCCGTAGATGAGGGTGCTCACGACGCCGTTGAACAGCGTCAGGCCGGGCTTTTCGCGCAGCGTCGAGAAAAGAATGAGCAGAAGGAGAACCGCATAACCCCACGACAGGTTGATGGTGATCGACGAGAAACTGCGGTCGGAGCCGGAAAAGGCGACACCGAAGGCGAGCACGAAGAAGCTCAGGTCGGTGAGGGTCGTGAACCACGGTAGGTAGCGGGGAAGAAACCCGCGCGACACCGCACCGTGCACAAAGGCCACGTACAGTGTCGCCAGGATCACCGCGACGATCGTCACGCCGACGTCGCCATTCACCGGGTCGAGACCCGACGCATCGTGCAGAAACAGTGTGAACAAAACGTACGCCAGCACGGCCATGCGGACCACGTTGATGTACTTCTCTGCCTGACGTTTCTGGATCAGGCTTTCGCGGTCCTCGAGGGTCGACATGCTGAATATTCTAGGAGCCTGTCGGACTTACGGTTTCGGAGACAAAGGGAGGAGATTTCGAGGGGAAAAGGTGGGATGAGCGAGCCACGAATCGAGATTCGGGGCGAACGAAGCGCGACTTTTGCACCGAAAGATCCTCCTTTTGGACCGAAAGGCCTTCGGCCGCCGCATTTTGAGCGGGATTCAGGGCGCCGGGAGGACTTCCTCAGTCACACCATAACGGATTATGGCGTTCCTTCGAAAGCCCCGGGCATGTATGCCCACGACGTCCCAGCCTCTCCGCTCAAAATGCGGCCCGTAAGTCCGACAGGCTCCTGACACGGTCTTCACTTTTCAATCACTTCGCGATAGAGTGCCGCCAACACCGATTGGGGAGAATTCATGAAGACCGCTTTTTTCTTTCCCGGCCAGGGGGCTCAGGTTCCCGGGATGGCCAAGGACCTTTTTGAGGATTCCGCCGCCGTCCGCGCCTTGTTTGATCTGGCGTCCGAAGCGACCGGGATCGACACCCGCCGTCTGCTGTTCGAGGCCAGCGCCGACGAACTCAAAGAGACCGTCAACACCCAGATTTCCATCACGCTGGCCAATCTGGCCAGTGCCCAGGTGCTCCGTGAGCACCATGTCGAGGCCCAGGCCGTCGCGGGCTTCAGCCTCGGCGAATACGCCGCGCTCGTCGAAGCCGGTGTTCTCACGGCTCGTCAGGTGTTTCCGCTGGTCAAGCTGCGCGGCGAGCTGATGGCCAAAGCGGCGGCTGCCCTCGACCGTAGCGCCGGTGATCCGGGCATGGCCGCGGTCCTGGGCTTGGCGCCGGAAACCGTCGAAAAGGTGCTGGCCGACGCCAAGATTCCCGATCTTTATGGGGCCAATTTCAACTCACCGGTTCAGGTGGTGATTTCGGGAACAGCCGCCGCGCTCGTTGCCGGTACCGAAGCGCTCAAGGCTGCTGGAGCCCGCCGCGTGATGGCCCTCAAAGTGTCGGGGCCTTTTCATTCCCCACTGCTGGCTGCCGCCGCGGAGGGGTTGGCGACGGCCCTCCAAGCCGTCGAGTTCGCCAAGCCCACCAAAGTGCTGTATTCCAACGTCACCGGCACCACCGTCACCACCGGAGCCGAGGCCCGCGCGCTGGCCGTGCGCCAGGTGACCGCCCCCGTCCGCTGGACCACCGAAGAAAAAGCCCTGCTCGACGCCGGGTATACCCGTTTCATCGAAGCCGGGCCCGGCACCGTCTTGCAGGGGCTTTGGGGCGCTTTCAACGCCGAGATTCCCTGCCATTCTGCCGCCACGCTGGAACAAATCCGCGTGTTGGTGTCAAACTAGGAGAACATGATGCTTCTGAAAGGAAAAAAAGCCATCGTCACCGGGGGTTCCAAGGGAATCGGACGGGCCATTGTCGAAACCTTCCTGAAAAACGGCGCCGAGGTGTACGCCATCAGCCGCAGTGCGGGCGATTTTGCCTCGCTCGAGGCCCTTGCGGCCGAGGCTGGCACCAAGGTGTTTTTCTGCAAGGCCGACGTGGGCGTCGAAGCCGATATCACCGCCGTCATCAAGGAAATCCTCAAGCTGTCGGGCGGCATCGACGTGGTGGTGAACAACGCCGGGGTCACCCGCGATGGTCTGATCGCGCGCATGAGCGCCGAGGCGTGGGACGAGGTGTTGCGCGTGAATCTGGCCAGTGCGTTCTACATCGGCAAGGCGGTGGCCATGCACTTGATGGGGCGCCGCGCGGGTTCCATCATCAACATGAGTTCGGTGGTGGGGCAACACGGCAACTTTGGCCAGACCAACTATGCGGCGTCCAAGGCTGGGCTCATCGGGTTTACGCAGAGCCTGGCGCAGGAACTGGCCCCCCGCGGCGTACGCGTCAACGCCATCTGCCCGGGGTTCATCGACACCGAGATGACCGACAAGCTTACCGACGACGTCAAAGAAAAACTGTTTGCCCGCATCCCGCTGGCCCGCATGGGCCGCACCGAAGAGATTGCCAACACCGCCCTGTTCCTCGCCTCGGACCTTTCGACCTACATCACCGGTCAGGCCCTTGCCGTCGACGGCGGAATGTTCATGTAAAGTGCTGACTTAACAGGAGAAGAACTATGAGCCGACGCGTTGTCGTCACCGGGATGGGAACCGTCAATTCCCTGGGGCACGATGTGGAGTCCACTTGGGCCGCCGTGAAAGCCTCGAAGTGTGGCATTGGTCCCATCACCCACGTGGAAACCACCGAGCTGAGCTGCAAAATCGCCGCCGAGGTGAAAGATTTTGACCCCTCGCGGTACCTCGACAGCAAGGAAGCCCGCAAGATGGACCCGTTTTCGGTGTTTGCCGCCTACGCGTCATTGCAGGCGCTCGAGGACGCCGGCATCAAGGTCGGTGAACAGGTGACCAACGAGCGCATTGGCACCGTGCTCGGCAACGGCATTGGTGGTGTCACCGCGCTCGAAGCCGGCTACCAGAAGATTTTTGCCGGCGGCGGGCCCACCCGCATTCCCCCGATGAGCATTCCCAAGCTGATCAGCAACGAGGCTCCCGGCAATGTGGCCATCCTCACCGGCGCCGAGGGCCCGTGTTATTCGCTGCTCACCGCTTGCTCGGCCGCCACCGACGCCATCAGCGACGCCAGCCGCTGGATCAAGGACGGCACCTGCGACGTGATGATCACCGGCGGCACCGAGGCCGCCATTACCCTGATGGGCATCGGCGGCTTTTGCGTGCTCAAGGCCGTTACCAGCAAGTTCAACGACGAACCCACCAGGGCCAGCCGCCCGTTCGACAAGGACCGCAGTGGTTTTGTGATGGGCGAAGGCGCCGGCATCCTCATCCTCGAGGAGTACGAACACGCCAAGGCCCGTGGAGCCAAAATCTACGCCGAGCTGGCGGGTTTCGGCATGACGTGCGACGCTTATCATTTGACCAGCCCCCACAGCGAGGGCAAGGGTGCCATCGCCGCCATGCGGAACGCGCTGAAGATGGCCGGCTTGAAGCCCGAAGACGTGGATTACATCAACGCCCACGGCACCAGCACCGAGATCAACGACCCCACCGAGACCAAGGCCATCAAGGCCGTGTTCGGCGACCACGCGTACAAACTCAAGGTGAGCTCGACCAAGAGCATGACGGGCCATTGCATCGGCGCAGCGGGGGGAATCGAAGCGATTCTTTCCATCCTGGCCTTGCGTGACCAGTGGGTACCGCCTACCATTAACCTTGATAACCCCGACTTGGACGCCGGTTGCGACCTTGACTACGTGCCCCACCGGGGAGTTGCCCACCGGGTCAACGTCGTCATGAGTAACACCCTCGGTTTCGGAGGCCATAACGGCGTGGTGGTTTTCAAGAAGGTGTGATCCATGGCAGAAGGTTCCCCGGGCGGAATGGAAGGGAAAAAGGTCTTTTTCCTTTACCCCAACAGCGTCATCCAAACCGACATGGTTTCTGAGCTGATCAAGGCCGAGTACGAGATCTACCTGCTGAAAGACCACCAGAAGGCGGTTTCTCTGTTCCGGCGTTACCCGGACTCGGTGGTGTTCATCAATCTCGACGAAGGGCAGAAAGAACCCCAGTGGGAAGCCTATATCCAGAGTCTGCAGGCCGATCCCGCGCTCTCGGGGTTGCAGATCGGCATCATGACCTACAACAACGACCCCGAGCTCGCTCAGAAGTACCTGATGGATCTGATGGTTTCCGGTGGTTTTATCAAGCTCAGCCTGGGCCTCAAGGAAAGCACGGCCATTGTCCTCAAGGTTTTGGAAGCCAACGAGGCACGCGGGCGCCGGAAATTCCTCCGGGTGCGTTGCGGCGACAAGAATTCAACGCTCAACCTGAAGCACGGTGAAAAGTTCATCACCGGCATGGTGATGGACGTCAGTTCGGTGGGAATGGCGTGTACGTTTGAACCGGATCCTGGCTTTGCCGCCCATGCCATGACGGACGCCATCCAGCTCAAGCTGAAAGGGACCCTGTGCTTGGTCTCGGGCATTGTGATGGGAACGCGAAAAGATGCCTCGGGGACGGTGTACGTGCTGCTTTTCGACCCCAAGACGCCCCTCGAAATCAAAACCAAAATCCGCAACTTCATGCAATGGTCTCTGCAGACGCATATTGAGGCCGAACTCGAACAGCTTTAGGAACACCCCATGATCACACCCGCCCGGATTTTCGCCGCGCTGTTGCTCCTGTCGCCGATTCTGGCTGCGCAGGATCTGCCCGTCAGCAAGGTGGTGCTCTTCACCAGCGGGGTGGGGTTCTTTGAGCACCAAGGAAACGTCAACGGCACGGTCACCTTGCCGTTTGCCTTCAGCGACACGCAGATCAACGACATTCTCAAGTCCCTTGTCCTGAGGGACCCTCAAGGCTCGGTGGGCACGGTACTTTACCCGTCCCAGGATTCGGCCTTGTCGGCTCTGAGGAGCTTCGGCGTCGACCTGAGTTCGCCCGGTGGGTTGGCTGCGCTGTTGCCGCAGTTCCGTGGTCTGGCGGTGACGTTGACCACGCCCGAAGCTGTCACCGGCAAACTGGTGGGGACAGACCTCCGAAAACTTTCCGACCGCGACGAGACCATCCTGACCTTGGCCACCGAGGCCGGTCTGCGCACCGTACCGCTGTCGTCGGTGACCAGTCTGCAACTCCTCGATCCCGCGCTCAACGCCGAATTGAACCGCGCCTTGTTGCTTCTGGCCGGGCAGCACAACGTGGGAAAACAAACCGTGCAGGTCCGGTTTTCGGGCACTGGCACCCGCCCGGTCAGCGTCGGCTACATCAGCGAGGCGCCGGTTTGGAAGACCTCCTACCGACTGGACCTGAGCGGTGGAAAGCCCTTCCTGCAGGCGTGGGCCATCGTCGAGAACACGTCGGAGGCGGACTGGAACAACGTGCGCCTCTCGCTCATGTCCGGTCGCCCGGTGTCGTTTATCCAGGATCTCTACACCCCTCTGTTCGTCCAACGTCCCCTTTACGTGCCGGAAACCGAGGCTGGCCCGGCACCCCGGCTCAACGAGGATGCGCCTGAAGCCTACGAGGAAGTGGCGTCGGCAATGGCCAAGGCGATGGCCGAACCGTCACCCCAGAGAACGGCTGTCCCTCTGCGCGATTCGGGCGTTAGCTCCGCTTCCACCGGTGCCAGGGCCGGCGAGCTGTTCGAGTTCACCGTGGCCAGCCCGGTCAGTCTGCCCCGACGCCAAAGTGCGCTTATACCGCTGATTTCCGGCGAGGTGACGGCCGAAAAGGTAAGCCTCTACAACGCGGAAACCGACGCGCGGTATCCGCTCAACGCGGTGTGGGTCACCAATACTACCGGGTTACGGCTTCCCGCCGGTCCCATCACGGTGTTCGACGGGGGGGCCTACGCCGGCGATTCCCTCACCGACAGTCTTCTGGAAAATGACAAGCGGCTTTGGACGTACGCCACCGATCTGGCGGTTCTGGTGGACAGCTCGGAGTTGACGCGCGCTGAGACCACCCGAATCTCGCTGGCGAAGGGGCTGTTGAGCCAGCGCAACGAGCTGACGTGGACCAGAACGTACGTGATCGAGAACAAAGCCGCCACCAAAAAGACCCTTTTGGTGGAGCAGGCTCTTCGCCCGGGGCGAACGCTCGTCACGCCCACCAAGGCTGAGGAAAAAACGGCCACGTTCTCCCGGTTCCGCGTGGAGCTCGGAGCGCGCGCCTCCAGTTCTCTTCAGGTGGTTGAGAAACAGACGGTCTCGGAAACCCAGAGTCTGACAAGCTGGAGCCGCGATTCTTTGCTGGCCGTCATCCAGCGCGGTGGTCCGTTGTCGAAGGCGGTCAAGGACGCCCTGCAGGCGGGGGC
>JFJP01039193.1_pt1 | contig 16652 bp, 22 predicted proteins | sample 431651 | NCBI WGS metagenome assembly JFJP01 (sample SAMN02602958, study PRJNA72255) | Microbial mat metagenome, whole genome shotgun sequencing project. | biome: fresh water; feature: sink hole; material: water; isolation source: purple microbial (photo- and chemosynthetic) mats found in... | reverse complement strand
CAAATGAGTTCGTAAGAACAACTGAATAGCTGGTGCGTAACGATTACTGACACGGAATGATTTAGATAAAGGAAGTACCTTAGCATCTGGATACTCTGCAAATCCGTTCTTAAGTTTCAAAAAGTCAAAGATAGATTGGTTAGGATCTCCAACGAATACCTTTTGAGTAGCTGGAATTGAGTTAATGATATCAAGTGCAAGTCCTGACATATCCTGGAATTCGTCTACAAGTAAACGATCTACTGCTGGGAGTTGAATCACTCCTTGCATAACAAGAACATGAAATAACTTAAGATAAAAAGTATGTGTACATGGTAAATTGCCCTGAGCCATCTGGTTAAGTAGTTGCTTTACAAAAGGTACTAACTTACGAGGAAAGTCAGGATTAGCTTCCTGTGCTGCTGTGTACTGCTCAATAGATAAGTAATCGGATAAACAGTAATCATCCAACATGCCTAGAACATCTCCGCTGCTTCCAAATGGCAGCTTAATAGATGTAGGAATGTCTCGCCAAGTAAGGAATGGCTTAACTTTACCAAGTCGATACTGCTTAACTACGAAACTGTAAGCGTACGAGTGCAAAGTAGATACAATTGCTGTTGGACCAAATTCAATCTTGGCATCTGCTGCTGCAAGTGTACCAAATACTAGATAGCGAACTGTTGCACTAGGATATACTTGCATATACCTACGAACAGCTTCAACAAGACTTGATGACTTGGCACTACCAGCTGTAGCCTCTATAGCTAGATGTGGGTTAGTTGGAGTGATGATCTCGTCAAATATGCTGAGTTGTTCATCTGTCCATTCATGACGGGTAATAATCAATTGGTGTCCTTTGGGATAAAATAATTGGTAAGTAGTTAATGGAGTTGTCTGAGAAAACATGACTTAAAACAAGACAGCTCGAGTAACCACTCAATAGTGGTTAAGGCTTGTAGAGTAGTAAACTACCCTACATAAGCCGGAGATTCAGATTCAACATCTGGGGTATCGTCAATTGGTGCTTCAGGTTCAGTAAGTTCAAGAGGTTCCATAGATTTAAGTGGAGACTCTGCCTTTGTGTTCACAGTAGCTTGACGCGGCTCTTTGAGCATAACTAAAGTTGAACCATCTTCTGTAGTTTCGCCAATTACTATGTTAGTGAATGTAGGAAATTGAGGAAATTTGCCCTCAAGTAAAGGATTAAGAACACGCTTAATTGCTGCTGCTGAATTAGCATCTGCTAATGCTTCTGCAATAAGTGATTGAAGTTCTAATTTAGTGAGAGAAATAATAATTTGAGATTTGAGTAATTCCATTTGTAATGCCTTGTTGATGTATTTAAGATTAGATTGTTGAGTCATTACTGACCGCCATAGATTTGTCTAGTTCAACTAAAGATTTACGAAGTTCTACAGACATGTTATCAAGCTGTTTAGATACGTCACGTATGACTTTAGTAGATGCCCTAGAAGTACACACCAAATGAGCTGCAATAGCACCAAGACAACCCTCTAGAGTTGCTTGATACTCAGCTAGGATTGCTGGTTGTTCCATTAAAATGGATCAGCTGCAGGTGCTGTATCTGTAGATCCGGCTGCGTTCTCAACTGCTGGTGCTTGACCTGCACCCTGAACGAGTTTAAGTTCCTGAATAGCTATCTTATTAGCACGATCATTGTATGTAATAGAAGCATTGGATTTAGCGTCTTTAACTGCTGCGTCAAGTGCTGTACCCTCAGTTTTACCAGAGTCAACTTCTGCTTGAGAAAGACCTGCTATGGTGAATAATCTATCCATGTTAAGCTCTTGATTTCTCCAAGCTTTCTTGCCATCTTTGTCCATAGTAATTAAGTATGAAGACACACCTGTGAACTTTTTGTTGAGTAATGGAGTCCAGTTCTCAACAGCAACAGTACCCTTCTCTGGGAATGTAACAGTTCCTGCAGTGATTCCTGCACCAAATTGCTTAGCGTCAAGACCACAGATTTTCCACAAGTTAAGAATTTGCCCAATAACACGTACGTTATCATACTCTGCACCTTCAGTGTCAAGATATGTTTTAACACCGTTAACTGGGTACTCACCTGCTTTAACTTTACCATCTTTGTCTTTACCAACTTTAGAGCGAAGGAATCCAGTCCAGTCGATTGTTTTACCTTCACCATCTTCACATTTAAGTACGAATCTTGGATATTTACCATTTTCTGAAGCAATCTCATATGCTTCCTTAATTGTTAACTCGTGCTCTCCATCCACGTTGATCTTAGTACCAGACTTGCCTAATTTTGTACGATCGTCTTCACTCATTGAATTTAATATGTTTGTTATGATACTCATTATATTTCCTTTGTTTGTTTAATTTTAAAATGTTTGCTGCTGATGCAGAGACTAAAAAGCTTGATTCCTAGTTTAAAGGACGATTACGGTCACAGTTGAAAGTTACAATGCTCTAAGAGCGTTAATTAATGCAGTCACTTGCTCATCTGTACAAGACTTTAGCAAGGCTACAAAACGTTTGGCGTTGGATGTTTCGTCTTCCCATATGTCTACATCAATAGTGTCTTCTATTAGTTGACTAAATTGCTTACGACTTAAGTTAAGGATAAATCCTGGACTTGGTGAGAATTCAGTGGTGAGCTCACGGATTTGCTTACTAGTTAGAGAGTTCATTATGTTTCCTTAATGCTACAAATATGGACTCCAAAAGTGGAAGCCATGCAGGATGAATGCGGATCTTGTGAGCATTGGCTAAGTAGTAATCCTCTGCGGTATCTCCGAATTTATACCCCATAGCAGTCCAATCAATAACCATATGCATTATGTCACGTTTGATCACCCAAGATAAGCTACTATCGTATCGGATGGATTCCCAATGATGAGAGTTATTAGCTTTATGATGCTCCCAAGCATAATCAAATGCAGTATTATCAGGTAATTCAATTACTGGAAAGAACTTGTCTCTGTATTGAACAAATTCCTTTTCGCTAAACTTAGATAAATCATGCTCTTCTACTTCGCGTTTAAGTGCTTTCATGCTAAAAGTATTATCCATTAACTCCATGCCTTTACATGCTTCTGCAACTTCCTGGAATGCTTTGGCGACATTGCTCAAATGCTCTTCAAGATAGTCAAGGTATGCTCTGGTTTGGTCAATATAATCCTGACCTTTCATGCGTTCAATAAACATACTAAACTGCTTGAAGTTTACCGTCAACTAATACTTTACGCTTAGTTAAAAGTTGTTCAAGGTCATCTATAGAATAGCGAATAAACTTAAATGAGCCGTCAACTAGTTTAGTTTTGGTAGTGTTAGTTGGATCGAATACATCTGCTTCAAAGTAGAAGTTACGATCTTCCATAACTGTCTCAACAACAGTAGAGAAGGACTCTTCGATGATGTTGGTGTGTTCCTTACCTTTAGTGGTAACGAAACGTTTAGTATTCGCTTCTCTCCCAAAACGAGGTGGATAATGTGCAGACACATAAATGAACTTACCATAAGTTAATACACAAGACTTAACTGTCTCCATAACTTGAGTGATTGAGTTATTGTACGCGTTCCATACATCAAATCCCTTAAAGTGCTGTGCAGCCCAACGATTAAATAGCTTAGTCATAAGTGTAAATGTATCGATAAATATACGATCACATTTATCGTATGCAGCTACCGTGATGATGTTCTTGCATATAGTGTCTACCATTTCAATATCTTCTACATTGAAATCATGGTGGATCTTTGCAAACTCTGAATCATCATCAGAGATTGGTTTGTTGTCGAAGTTAAGTATTACTGTACGAGCTTTCTCTTCTGCGGATAAGTTAGCAAATGCCATACTCTTCCCAGATCCAGTTTCACTCGCTAGTAATACAGGGTAGTGACTTGTTAGTCGCTTTCTATCCGCTAATTGGATTCCGTCTAAAATCATTGATAATTCCTTCTTTGTGATTTAATAAAATTGATAACGCGCCGGTAAACCGACTCGGTATCCTTTGGTATAAGAAATAAGTTATTTACGTAAAAAATAGCCTGTTCTAACTGTTCGTCTGTAAGTCCATACTCAAGACATGAATATCCTGCACTTAGTAAAGACCTTGTACGACTGCCTTTAGTGGCAAATTGATAGCGTTCCAACTCATGTAGGATATCAGTAATATCTGCACTTGGATCAAGTGACCTTTGCTCAGGTACAGACAATTCAACTAAGTAATCCTCTACTACTACTGGATCACCAGATAAATGATGTAACACTAATGAATCCGCATAAGAGTAAAACTGCTGTGCTGGTTTAAATGATGCCACATCAAGATCTGCGATTAATCCATATTGCTTAATACCCATGACAGTTCTGCGGTATTCACGAACATCTACAGTCCTGCTAAGGGGAAGGATGACACGATACTTCATAAGATTAGATGGATCACTGGTTGTGCTCAAAATGCACTGTAAGTTTTCGTCAGATAATTGCTGTAAACGCTCATGGATTGAAATAGATGTATAGTCAACATCAATGATGACAAAGTATGCCTCAGAACATATGTTTGTAGTAAGCCTATGATACCCTAAAAAGGCAAATGGAGAGTAATTATAAGGCTTAGAAAGCATAGAAATTAAGTCATGAAATTGACATTCCAAGTAACGAGTAAAGTGGTGAATATTCCCTCGTTCATCCTTAGATAAATCCGGTGTTGGTCTGACAGATAAACGGACTAACATAAGTTAATCCCCTAACATAAATTTGAGTTTGATGAGTTCTGTAAGCACTGACTTGTGCTGCTTAAATGCTGCAGAACGCTTGTCCATAGAAGTACACTTAGCATAGTTCAATGCTTCTATGTATGTGTCATTAGCTCCAATGAACCAAGACTTACGCATGTGGGGCTTTCTGGCAGCTTTACATCTAGTAATATACTCTGAAACTTGAGTCATGTAGTATGAGAAGTTATACTCTATAGATTCGTCCAAGTCAATATGAAATACAGTAAGTTGTGCAGGAATAAACATAAGTAATTTACGTACATGACCTTTTGTAGTGTTGGAATACTTAGATATTCCTTCATCTATAAATAGTATGTTATCAGTTAGATTAAGTTCTGCTAAACATGAGTCATACGAGTATAGTTTAGTACTGCTAAATGACATACGCCCCTCTGCAGTCGATGCAGTAATTCTGTCCTGTGCAAAATATGACTTAATAAGTCCTGAATAGTCGTAAGGCCCAATTGCTGTCATACTATAGTCCTTTGAATGGTTCAATTAAGAATTCAGTAACGACTGATTCAGGTATAGACTTAATAAGAGATGCATTAACATTATTGATAAAATCAATTAACTTAGCTTCATCGAGATAATGCATCTTCAGATCGTATACAATACTAGCAAATAATAGCAATGGATTAGAGGATGCATCTAGCATCTCGATAAGAGTTTGCTTATGTTCTAATATATCCTGCTCAAAATACTTAGTAATCTGTGCAAGAGTAGGTTTAACTGCTGGCTTAGTAGCTAATAATGGTACATCAACACCTGATGCTAAATTCCCAAGAATGCCTGAGATGTCAAATAAACTTGGAGTAGAATCAGTAGATTGCAACACCTGTGCGTTAGCATAGCCATAGTAAAGTGTATCATGCTCACAGAATTCTGGGGCAACCTTCAGCATTAACTGATTAGCTAATGACATCACGATGTACTTATAGTCCTGTTGTGTAATGATAGAACTCACGGGAAGGATAAGTGTGAATGCATGGTGATTGTTTGGATCAATTTGCGTTCCTATAAAGTGATGTACCTTAGAAAGATACTTGCTTAACATCTGCATAGATAGAAATGATTCAGATACACTAAGTGCGATAAATTTAGCAGAGTCTGCTGCAAATGGATTAAATGAAGAATTCACTGATAACAACTGAGTAAGTACAGTAAGAGGCTTATCAACTGCTATGTTGTTGATAGGTTTATCTACAACATGACCCTGACATGCTCGGTAACTGTACTCCCCTGATAAGTTCTTCTGTGAAGGCACAAATATGAATGCATTAGATTTATCGTTGTATGATACTGTAGCAATACCTTCAAGCCTGCTATTTACCGGCTTAAGAAAGTTGGTGATAGACTGAGATGTGATCTGCTTAGTAGAGATATAGCCACGAGTGATGGCTTGATCAATAGGTAATACATTATCAAAAAATCCATTCTGCCAGTCATTAATGAATAGCTCGTAGTCCTTCAATTCAAGCGTTTCTGCGAATCTAAGTAAGTGCTGTGCTGTGTAATCACAATAGTAAATTGCTGCTTTAAGTGTATCTGCATCAATAATACGAGTATTCTGTGCAATGGCCCAAGTAGCTGCGATGCGACCTAACTTAAATGCACGACCTGACATCTCGATACCTTCTACAGAGTCACCATTACGGAGGAGTAGAGATTTACTAAGTTCCTTAGTGTAACCTAGGTAATCGTCATAGATAGCTGATGCTTCATCATTAAACATTATAACTGGATCGTCATACAATGCTTTAGTGCACTTCAAGAAATGCTCATTAAGGGAATTAGTCAGTTCCATAAGTACAACACGTTGCTGTGCCTGGATCTGACGCTTCTCTGCTGGAGATTTAGGAATATACTCGTTCTCGAACTCCTCAGAAGCTTTGCTAAATACAACTGTAATACGGCGTGCAAGTGATGTGGTTAACATCGGAACTAGCATACTACGAACGTTACCCTCAGTGTAGAATGGTGCTGGAGAACTGATACCTAAAAGATTAGGATACATGCCTTCAACAGATTCCTCCTTAGCTTCGTCTGTCTTGAATTCAGGTGCAACAGATTGGCCCATATCGTAAAGGATAGAGAATAGTTCAAGTACTTCAACAATAGCTTTATTCGACTGAATAGCAAGTCCTAATTCAGATGCAAATAATGACTTAATACCAAATGCTGACTTAGTCATTCGGTTAAGGGATGTGGTCAAACCTCCGCGTGTGGATGCAAGGGATGTGATGGCTACTTCCGGCTTCTTGATGAAGTCAACATAGTCGTCCTTGGTTACTTGGGATTCATCAAACTTATCGTTAGCTCGCTTCATCTCTTTAATATACTTAGTTCTTGCAGACTCTTCAGCTTCAATAACAGTCTGTTGATTGATATACTCAGTTGACTTATGTAAGGCTTTGCCAAGAGCTTGATAAGTGCTATCTTTGCCACTTCCGCTGCGACTGATGATTAAATTGTAGGTATTAATACCAATAGTATCGTCAGAGTATATAGGATCGTTGATAACTGGTCTAAGTTGACCAAAAGTATGACTAAGTACAAATGTGGCAACAGATAGAGATGCTATGTTACTGAATGATGGAGTCTTTGCAGTAGCTAAACTAATCATGTCCTGTAAGGGTTTAGGTAATACTGTGACATCAAATTGATTCATATTACGATTCTGTAAGAAGTCTAGTTCGGCTTCATACTGATTAAGTAATGACTGTAAATCCCTAAGGATTTGGTCTTCTGGTTTATGCATGTGAATCCTTTGGGATAGTTAGTTCTAAACGATATACCCCTGCTGTTCTGCTTGGCTGACATATGTCCTTCTTCTGCAAAGATACTCGGTAAGCTTTAGCTTCAGAGCGATCCTTGAAATGAGGAGTTAAATTAAACCTAGAGGCTAAATCTGCTAAATAGTTAAACACCAGTGCATCTGTGTCTATTAAACTATTCGTAGCAAAGCTGTTAAATAGGATAATAAAATCAGTGTAAGATCTGATTAGTAGCTTCTCGGACTTAATTATGAAAGGAGTATCAATTTTACAATTGTCGAATGAACCTTGTTCAAGTTTAGTTGTGCACTCATCAAGTTTGACTTTAAGCTGGGCATTTGTATCGCGTAAAAGTTGGTCTGGTTCAGATTGAACGGACTTAAGTTCTTCGTATTCTTCTAATGTAAGTATAACTACTTGTTGCATAAATTGTCCTTATAAAGTAATATGTGAGTAACAAGTAAAGTCACCTGTAAACACGCTCCAAGTATGCTTTACTGCATACTGATTTGCCTTACGGCTCGCTTGATCATCTGATAAATGTGAGTACTGTAGTACATATGCTGTAATGTATAGTAAGTCGTATACTTGTCGTTGTGTCATGATAGGTTCCTTTGGTTTGTGTGTGTTAGAGGATTACATAAATTCCTGTATGATAGTTTCTATTGATAGGTCTACTTCATCTGGAAATCCATAGTGTTCTGTGTTCCCGTCTTCCCCTATTGCAATAACTCCAGCTTCTTTATCAAGGCTTTCAATAAACTTTATAAAAGCTATAACTTCTGGATAACTAGCGTACCATTTAAGGTCTGGTAGCAGAATGTATAAGTAATCATCATCTTGTGTGATTTCTGCGAACTCCATTAAATCTTGTTCCTCAAGAATTTGCTTAGCTGCAAATAAGTGATTTGTTGTAATCTTTATATAAATATCTGATCTGTACTCCATGATAAGTTCCTTATGATTGTGTTACTACCGTAAGAGAGAGTCTAATTTCTGTAAGATGTGGATCCCTTTGTCTCTCTACTATTTCTGGGGCAATAAGCTTATCTTTAATAAGCTCTTCCACTAACTTCATAGTCATTACTTTAGTAAAACGATGATCAAATGCTTGATCGAATATAGCTTTAGTGATGTCCTGTTGTGGTACTGTAAGTGAGGTATGAACAGTTCTAGTTTGCATATGAATTCCTTATAGATTAGATGAAGTTGTGTGCTTAGCAATGACATAAAATAATGCCATAAGTAAGTACACAGCACTACGAGAGTGCTGCTAGCTTAGCTTGAATTGTTGCAATATTTGCGTTATTTGGTAAAGTAACACAATTTGCTAATGATGGTCCGATATCTATCTCTGCCTTGATAGGCATCTCTTGATCTATAACAAATTGCTTACACATAATTGGCGGTAATGTATCATTGATATACTTGATAACATTGATATCATTGTCTATCTCGTAGTATAAACAGTCATGTACTATGTTTACCAAGTGAATAGATTCATTAAATGGTGATGGCTTCAATACCTTATCAAATTCAACTGCAGCGATCTGAGTTAAATCAGAATAAGACTGCATAGTTGAGTTACCTAATGTACGGATGTCACGTTTAGCATCAGAAGATAGTAACTTAAGCCCCCAGTTGAGATGGATAAATCCATGTTGCTTAACTTGAGGCATTACATAGTTCTCTCGGTATGCTGTAACTCCAGGGTAAAGTAAGTTATGGAAGTTATCGAAGATTTGTATGGCTTCTCCAATTGAACAACCTACTTGCTTAGCCACTTTAGGTGGGTATGCCCCATAAGAAAGGCCAAATGTTACCTTCTTCGATTCAGAACGCAAATGCTTTGCTTCTGAGTTAATATCACATAATGCTTTGTACTGTTCATTTACTGTAATAGATGTCTTGTCAAATGGAATGCTTGAAATGCGTTCCCATGCATCAGTCCAATAGGCTGCTGAATGAAGACAGTGTGTGTCGAAGTTCTGTTGTAGATTACGTACTGAAGTTTCGTCATGTGTGAGAATAGCTCCAACATGTCCTTCAAGGTTTGCATAGTCAATCTGCACAAGTAACTTACCTTTAGGTGCTATAAATAGCTTCTTAACAGGCTTAGCAAATGCAGAAGATGAAGAAGGTTGAGTGACTAGATTAATTCCACAAGAATGACGGAGTGGATCTTCGTCCTTCAATTTAGGTGCTTTACCACTTAAACGGCCTGAAATTGTTCCGAACAAACGTATACTTCCATAGACTCTGCCGTCAATAGTTGACCCTATGTACTTAGGAATATACTGGGTGATCATGTTCTTGGCTTCAGAAATCTCCAAATGCAACTTAAGAATTTGCTTGACATCACCAGAAGTGGTCTTAGCAAGTTCTTTCAGTACATCCCCAGAGAATGACATCTCACCTGTGTCCTTGGACACTTCGTCAGACTCTAATCCAAAATGCTTCCACATCTTGGTTAGTTGTGAATAGTTGAATGGGTTAAACCCTAAGGTAATGTACTTCTCTGGATGAATTACCTTGTCGATACGATTAGCTGCAGTGTTTTGGCGTAAACATTCAGACTCCTCAAATGCAATTGATCCTGCGAGGATGTCTGGATGATCGAATTGCTTAGTATGCAGTAATTGTGCGATATGGGTGTTCATCGATTTAAGGTCAGATGCAGATACTTTGTCGAAACTAGTTCCATCATAGTAATTCACTATGAATGTACGCATTGCTACGTTGTTCTTGTACCCTGCTGATTGCGGATGCTTCCATGCCTTTAGGACAGGAGCTAAGAACTTATCAGTACGCTCTTGGTCAAGAGGTCCCATGAAATCCTTAACAATCTGAAATTCATTAATCTGTTGCATGCAGTTGACTTTAGTATCGTCTACTGTCTGCTTAAGAGTATGTACTTGATCTATGTCAATTGCTTGACCGTAATTCAACATCTCCACAATTACTGGAATTGCAGGCTTGAGTATGAAATCATAGTAATAGCGTTGGTTAAATCCTTCGGTGTTGTATCGTGGCTCAGATGTAGGCATAACCCATTCAGATGGATGTGCTAATTCTGTAGCGAACTTAGTCCAAACGAAATTCGTAGCACAGGCATCGATTCCGCAGTAATAGATAAGTGGTAAGTTGTACATGTGTGGAGTTGGGTTAGAGCCTACATAGTGCAAATTAGCATTGATGTAATTGAATGAATCAACATAGAGTTCAAATGAAGTCTTGTCGGATGCCCAATCCAAGTACGGGTACTTAGCCAGCTCCTTCAGTCCTGTCTTGCGTTGGTTAGTATCAACATGATTACGATACACTGATGCAAGTAACTGAGAGTCCTCGATATTCCTTGGAAATTTACCTGTATGGTAGTGCACTAACCTGATGTCGTAGAGTGCATTGTGATACACTTGACGGCATGGAGTAGTAACAAGCCAATTAAGCACATAGTCCTGAATTGCTGAATCCTTGAATACAATAACAATAGACTTGGTTAAATTCCAACCTAGAGTTACCATAGTCAACGGGTTAAACTGAGGTAGTGCCAGATTAGTAGCTTCAAAGTCCACTGCTATCGTGTCGTAAGTACGTTCAATACCATGTAACCATTGCTTGGTGATGTCTAGATCGTCAGTCCATGTGATTACTGGCTTGATATACTCAGAAGCCACAACATCCGCGATGGTTTGTAAGTCCGTGATGTCGTCAATAAAGTGACATGCGTCCTTGAGGGGATAGTAGTCAGTAATACATGCTTGCTTGAGATGATGTACTGAGTAACCATCCTCGGATCGTGGAAGATCCCTGATAAACCTCGTAGATAACTCAACATCAGTAATACCGTAACGTGACTTTAGGTCAGTACGGATTGATTCTAGAATTCCCGGATGGTGATCAGTTAGTAGAATAATCATTTACTTGCCCACTCTGTACTATCGTAATGCGCTATGAGTTGAGTAAATTGTTCCTCACCAAGTGCACTAATAATCTCATCAAATGACATGTGGTAAATAACTTGCTCAAATAATTCAGATGGTGCAGTTGCAGAATGGAAAGTAATTGCTAAGGTCCCATCTCGCTCAGTGCCCAGTTGGATTAATGATTCACTATAGGGTACTTTAATTTGCATTGTTCATTTCTCCTAATTCAAGTATAGTAAAATAGTCAGATGCTAATACCTCAAAATCATGCTCTGAGTCAAGATGACTATAGAGTGTGATTGTGTACTCATCAACTTCTGGCTCGTATTGTTGCAGAATCTCCTCACGGACTTGTTCTACATCAGATGATTCAAGTTCTGCCCAAGTAACTAGTCTGCCACGGTTTCCGTCTATATCCTGTTCCTCTAGAGTGCGATAACATAACATGACTAGTCGTCGTAATCGTCGTGGAATTGGATATAGCCTGTGTGAATAGCCATGCGTAATACGCGTAGAGCTACATCACATCCTAGGAATTCATCTTCTGTTATGCTTCGTATAACATCCTCAAATGCATAATTTGAGTTCTTGATCTGTTGTATTGCTTGCCTGTGCTGTCCATTAAGAATGGATAATTTGATATCTTCCATAAGTTACTCCTTACATTTGATCGCAGATACTGCTGAAATTGCAGTAGTTGCATAGATTATACTTGGCTTCCTTGATTACTTCAGAATCCCCAAGTTTGCCTTTAGCCATAATAAAAGCTCTGAAGTCTGCTTCATTACTAAACTTAGATCCTGGAACAGTCCGTGTAGAGCTGCTGTTTGGGTAATAGCGCTCAAGCTTATACTCTGGTGCATTGTAGCCTCGTTCAGAGTCAGAACATAATGGCATAGTTCCTGCATCAAGATGTGCTTGAATTATGTTAATACGTTCAGTAATAAATGATTCAACTTCCTCGTTAAGAAATAATGGAAAAGTAACCTCAGAATCGATGGTGTACTTACCCATATCGGATCCGTTGTTCAATGAGAACAAAATAGAACCGTATGGTTTAACTTCTGGGTCGTTGAGTAGAGTGCGATAGATAGAGAGTTGTGCCACATACTTAAAGTAAGTAGGCACATTCTCGTACATCTCATGCATGTCCCATTCAGCTTGGAGTTTCTCACGATCCTCTGCAAGCTTCTTCAAGTTGTAATTCGATACAAACTTAAGATCCTTGATCTGCTTATCAGGTGTAAGAATATCAAATTCACCAGATACCTTCCATCCTACAAATTCGCGTTCTAGGCGTTGCTCACAGATGTACCCTGAATTATGTGCTCGGAGTGCTTGAGTCATACCTTCATGCATAATAGTGCCCTTAGCAGATGCTAAAAGGTTAGCTACATCAGATGGTTCTACTACAAGATTCTGTACTGCATAAATTGCTTTACGAAGTGGACCGATAAGTGTAGTAGTAGAAAGTTTGCCAATACGAGGAGGATTACCTGAATACTGCATAGACCAGTGAGCTGCCATAATAGCAAACTCCTTAGGTACGTTGTGCTCATTAGTAAATGACTTATCGTGGATAGTAATGTCGGTAGTTAATTGTGCTGATGGTGTTATAAAGCTCATATGAGTTCCTTTGGGTTAATGGCGTTTGAGATTTTATTGAATATTGTGATACTATCTGTTAATTGGGCATGTATACTATCTATCTTAGACTGAACTAGAGATACGCTAAAACGAGTAGATAGTATTTCCAGTATCCTAGAATTAGGATACTCCTTCTGCAGGAATAATACGAGTAGTGTTTCTGCGTAAGTGAATTGCTTAAATTCGTTCATCTGCAATATGCTTATATACACAGGTATATGTTTTGGTAGTTCCTCTACAAAATCTACATAGTACTGTATGTGTATAGTTGATGTAATAGAAATAGACATACTGGTCAGGGGATGATAGAACTCAAATACATTAGCCACATCTGAAATAGCCACACGATTCGAGGATAGTAGATAACTGCATAAGTCTTGTACTTTATCAGATATCTCTCTATTAATACCTTTAACTGTAGCATTGTATTGCATAGCTCTAGTTACCAACATAAATGTATACTGCAATACGCTAATAGAGTTATGGTATGTGTTAAATCTCTCAGTTAAAGTATATATTTCTTTGATAAAATCAGTGATTGGCTTCTTAGTGCCTTTGATAGACTCTAACTTAGCAAGCATCAAATGATACTTGAATTCGTCTATGACATCTACTTCGTTCATGGTTAATTTCCTTGGAGTTTCTTAAAAAAAGAAACGATTTTGCTACGGTCAATGTAGGTAAGATTTAAAAATTGAAGTACCTTCTTCTCGTTGTCAGAATTAACTGATTGCATCGAGTAGTGTACAAAGCCTCGTTTGATAGCCCATTCATCACATAATGCAGTTAGCTTAGCGCGAATTAGCTTGTTGATGAAGAGTTCGTTATCGGAGTTCCAGGAGATGAGTGGAATTGCTGCACCAAGTGATTGATCGATGCTAACATTAGGTAACTTGAGTTGAGCATTAGATAGGATCTGAAAAGGCTTATTAGCAAAGAACTTACATGCTTCAGAATATAAGTCTGCTGATGAGTTAAACATGATAACTTGATAATGGTCTGCCTTAGGCGCATCAAATAATGCCAATGCTTTACGATATCAGCAGGTTCTGTTAGCGTCTTAACATCATAGCTGGTGACACATCCACATTTACACTTGCACCATTTACGAATCATTCCTGGAGATGGTTCAGTCTGCTTATACTCCATACGGTACACAGGATGTGCCTCCAAACATGGAGTTCCCTTATGCACCTGAAAGTTGGAGATAATTGGGTTGTTGATGTATGAAACAGGAAGTTCGCCATTGCACTGGATAAGGATTGGGTTAGATGTACAAGATTCAAGACAGAAATACTGTGCTAATGGATCATTAGGGTATGACTTAGCACATTCCTCCTTACATGATAGCTTCTTGGAATACTCTGAGAAGTCTGTGTAAGGGTTAACCTTGCCTAGCATGCCTGAATAATCGTATACAGTTGCTACTTTATCACCAAATACCGTAGATGCACGGAAGATGGACTGTAAATACAATGAATGAATCTTGGTTGGTAATAAATATACAATAGTGTCGGCAGATGGGATGTCTACTCCGACTGTTAGCATACGACAGTTAATGATAATCCCATTAGGAGTAGAGTGAAACCACTCCATAGTTGCGTCCATCTGCTTGGAGGTTAACTTAGAGTGAATGATACGAACATCAGGTGAGTTAAATGCTGCTGAGATACGCTCTGCAGTAGCAATAGAGTTAGTATACATGATGGTCTTGTGCTTCGATGACCACTCGTACTTGATGTTGTCTACGACAATCCACTGGATTAGTGCTTGCTTGTCGATAATGCGGTCAATGTCCTCATTCAAGTAGTCGCCGTTCTGTGTAGATAACTCCGACTCATCCTTCAGCATGTTCCCTACTGCCATAAAACGAGTAGGTGCTAAATAATTGGAGTTGATCATCTCCTCAACAGTGATGTGCTGTAGCACATTATCGACATGCTGGTTCATACGCTTGTTGTTTGGAAATAATGGTGTCCCTGTGAAGAATACACGAGTACAAGTTAGGTCACGGATCTGCTTAACCAAATCAGTGTTGAAACGCATGTGTGCTTCATCCACAAAGACTGCTGCATACTGAGTTAGGTCAATTGACCTGCGTCCGAAAGTTTGAAATGTAGCTAACTGAATGTGCTTAGAATGATCAAAGTCCTTGCCTGCAAGAATGAATGTGTGATCCGCATAATAGTCAGATAGCTGCAATATGACATTACGCATACCAACAATGATGAGAACAAATTGGTCCTTAAAATACTTGTCGATGATACCAGTCATGATTAGTGACTTACCGCTACGCATTGGTGCTACTAAAAGGTTAGACTTATTTAGTGCTATGTTATCAACATACTCAGATTGGTATGGTCTAAATTGCATTAATGCTCCTTAAGATGGTTTGGCCTCATTCCACAATAAGGTAAAATGTAAATGTGCATCGCCTGATGGAAAGAAGAATGCAGGGTTCAACATGTACTTATAACGTCGAGTTCTACGCATTAAGTCCTTCTTGTGAAGTAGGTTAAATCCTTTGAGAAAAGACTCATACGGTATTGTATCAGGGACGGATGTGTCAAAGTCCACTGAGTCAGGGACTAATTCAACTTCATAGTTGTATGAGTTTAGCTTGGAATCCCATTTAAACTTGTCTTTCATCAGTTTTATGATGTACTGTTCACGTTTAGACATTGCATAGAATTGATTAATGAAATCAATGCCCTCTAAATGCCAATCTGGTTTGGCATGCTTATCTGCTTTATTCACATATCGCTCCTTACCTAAGCTATAAAATGGTAAATTTGTATTTAATTTGGTGCGTTTGACTAATTCTTCATTAGCCTTTAAGTTAATTTGGGTTATATTTTCAGTGAGCATAAAGATCCTTGTTGCGCCTTTGTTTTGGTACTACAAGTGTAGCGGGATCTTTCTTACATGTATGTAAAATCTTCCAAAAATTGGCATTAAATTGATAAAATCTTCCAGAAATTGGCTTACCTATATCCCTATAAATAGGGCTTCAGAGCATGTTCTCTATATTATATAATACATACTTAGAGTACTCCACAGCCGAAGCATTAGGATTTAAGGACGGCATGTTGATACTGCATAGACATTATAATTTACTGTATCGGAGCAAGCATGGATTTCATACTCAATAGCTAATTCAAGTGCTTTTAGTCTATTTGGAGATCGTCTGCTACTGCAATCTGTATATAAAGTGTTTTCAAAGATGAATCTATAACTCCATCCACTCTTAATAGTGCTAGTTAATTTACGGATTGAATTTGGATTTGTGTAAGATATAGTCATGCTGTATGTTCTACTTACATACTCCTCAATATGACCTATAAGTACATGTTCCTCAGATTGATTGCGTAGAAATTCAATAAGATCACGAACCTCAGTAAAGAATTGCTGACGATGACTTAATTCCATAATGTGTCCTTATAATTTGATGTACTTGACTTTCTTACCTTGCTTAACTTTCTCTACTATCTTAACTTCAGGAACTAGATCTTTTAATACCCTTACATTAATGTAATTATACTTATGTATTAATTCTCCATAT
>JFJP01034844.1_pt1 | contig 16652 bp, 8 predicted proteins | sample 431651 | NCBI WGS metagenome assembly JFJP01 (sample SAMN02602958, study PRJNA72255) | Microbial mat metagenome, whole genome shotgun sequencing project. | biome: fresh water; feature: sink hole; material: water; isolation source: purple microbial (photo- and chemosynthetic) mats found in... | reverse complement strand
GGCGTGTGATGAAAGCTGTAGGGTAGCTGGACGAGTATTGCGGCGAGGCGGCCTGTATCGGCGAGGGCTCCCGCTGCCCTGGCAAAAGCAGCGGCGTCATCGCGCCAGAGCGGCCCTGGTTCGTGGGTTAGGCTCCTGTGCGCCTTGATGCTGAAGTGGAAACTCGATGAGGTACGTGCTGCCATGGCCGCCAGGCTCGAAGCCTTGGGCATGGCATAATATGAGAAGTTTAGTTCCACAAAAGGAAAAAAGAGCGCGTAATAGCGAAGGAAATCATCCTTGGGAAGTTCTGGCGGATAGAAGATGCCCCGCCAGTCATCGTAGGAATAGCCACTCGTTGCTATCAGTATGTCGCCCATACCAGGAAATATGGTTTGAAATGCAGTTATAGGCAAGGCGGTCCTTGCTCATGGTGCGGAAGCTCCTTCGGCAATCGAGCCAGTTCCTCAAGCCCCCTGCATTTGAAAAACCCTCAATTAACCGTATATTAACGCATTTCTTATCTGTCTGGTTTAGGGTGACAAGCAGGTGAGGTGACTACGCGATGCAGATGATCGAGTTCATGGCCACGATGAAAACCATGTATGAACAAGCGCGGCGCGAAGAGATCGGCCCATCTTCAAAACTTGTTTTCATGAGCGACCTGCACATGGGTGACGGAAGTTCCCGCGATGGTTTCAGGCAGAATGCGGGACTCGTGGGCGATGCGCTCAGCTCACATTATCTCGCCGAGGGTTATACCCTGGTGCTCAATGGTGACATTGAAGAACTCTATAAGTTCAAGCCTGTGGCCGTCAGGATGGCCTACAGTGATCTGTACGGCATATTCAAATCATTTAATGAACGTGGCAAACTCATCAAGATCGTAGGCAACCACGATCTGGCAATGCTCCTGTACGATGATCACGGCTTTACGTTGGACCATGCGCTCCGGCTTGATCGACCTGATGGGTCAATCCTTGCCTTTCACGGTCACCAGTCGAGCAAGCTATTCATGAAGTACAATTACCTGACTGATTTCATTGTGCGCTATGTTGCCAATCCCCTGAAGATTCAGAACTCGGAGGTGCCTATGACCTCAAAGCGGCGGTTCAAGGCCGAACGACGTATCTACCGGGCTTCCAAGGAGCTCGGGATCATCACCATAGCGGGACACACCCACCGGCCGCTGTTCGAATCCTTTTCCAAGTACGATACGCTCCGCTGGAACATAGAATCGCTGCTCCGGCGCTACTCGTCAGAAAGTCCTGAAGCCAGGGAAAAAACCGCGTCCCTGATCAGTGTATTTTCAGCGGAGTTCAAGCTGCTTTCAAAGAAAGAACGCAGGAGCAAGGTTTCCAGGAGCCTGTATGAACGCGAGGAATTGCTCGTGCCCTGCATGTTCAATTCCGGGTGCGCCACCGGAAAAAACGGGTTTACCGCGGTTGAAATAACCGGTGACGAAATTTCGCTGGTGTACTGGACCAAGGCTGGCATTGTGAAACCGTATATCGACCGGGAAGCACAAGGCAGGGAAGACCTTGCCGGAACCGCGTGGACAAAGTACACGGTAGCCCGGGATTCGCTTGAGTATGTGATGGCGAGGGCAAAGCTGCTGGCTTAGGCTTGTTTCCTCTGTATCACCATCATGGTGAGGTCATCGTACTGGTCATCTTCCTTGAGGCGATAGTAATACTGGTATTCTACACGCTTGGGGTCCGGGTGCGGATGCCTGTCGGAGCAGAAACGGCTGTACTGCTTCCAGCACTGGGCCAGTATGGCATCGATCTTGGTATCGACGATGACGCGGTCCTCCGTAGTTGCACTGGGGTCGGGTACGAGTCTGAAAACCTTTTCCACTGAAGCGAGTCCGAGCACCATTGATTCAGGGTTTGGTTCCAGACTTGAAAAGTCAAAATCGTAGGTGAACCCGGTTCCGAGGGGGTCGTCCTGCTTTACGAGGGTATAGGTGCCCCTGGACATGATGGCTTCGGTGATGGCCTTGATGCGATCCTCGTCGAGCTGTTCCACGAGATCTTCGTGGTGCTTTGTTTCCTTGCCTTCCTGATCGACTACGATCTTGTCCTCAAAGAGTTGCTTGAAGTCAGGGCCACGCCGCGCCCTGCTTGATTCCTCGAATCCGTCCGTATAGAGCATCATGATGTCGCCCTGCTCGAGTTTGAGGGTAACCTGTTTGTATGCGGCGGACATCCTGACGAGTTCGGGATCAATGGCGCCTGCCGCGGGCGCAGAGGCCAGTTCGTTGGTAACGACGATATTCTGGTCGGGTTTGTACACCCTGACGAATTTATCACCGGCATGGCAGAGCTGGGTGGTGCCTGATTTTGAATCGTATACACCCATTACAAAGGCGGCAAACAGGCCTTTGAATCCGCGGGCGTAGAGGAAGTCGGAAATCTTGGCGGTGAGGGTATCCAGATGGATACCGTCCCGGGTATACACCCAATCCTCATATTCAGCGCGCTGGAAGCCCGTTCTGAACATCGTGGCTACGCCGACCATGATGAGTGCGGCTGGTACGCCTTTTCCTGATACGTCGCACTTGATGAAAGCATAAAAGCGTTTTTCGGCATCGAGGGAAAAGTAGTCAAAATAGTCGCCGGACACGCCCTTGGCGCCTTCATAGTAGCCGTAGAAATTGTGGGTCGGCTTGAAGTCGAATCCGGTCGTCAGCTTCTCCTTGGAGGCGTTTTCCGCGAGCGGGATGAACATCTTCTGGACGCCCTTGCCCACCGTGAGCAGTTCTGACTCGGCGGCCGCATGGGCGAGTCCCGCGGTCATCTCGTTGATGGTCCCTGCCAGGATGGCGAATTCGTCCCGTCGTTTTATGTCGATCTTGAAATCGGCGAGTTTCTTCTTGTCGGGCTGGTCTCGTATCGTCTCGATGCCCCTGACGACCTTCATGAGCGGCCGCAGAATGAACCTCGACAGGGCAAACGAGCCGGCAAAACCGATGCCCAAGGCTATCGCCGCTACGACGGCCACGCTCCTGATCAGTGTTTCCCGTGCGGATTTGACCTGCAGTACTATGGACTCGGTTGAAACCGAGAGCCTGACCAGTCCCCGGTAGTAGAGTGACTCCCTGCCCTGCCTGAAGAGGATGGGCTTGTAGAAGATGAATTCCTCCGCGGTCAGTCCCAGTGCCGTGGCGTTGAAGGCCGGTTCCGAGGCTACCGACGCATCGGCAAGCTTTGCGAGCCGCTCGTTGAGTGTTTTCTCCAGATCGCGTGCGCTGGCTGCTATCTGGGTAAGCCTGGCCTGGCTGGTGGCATCGAGGCTGGCAGCGAGCACGCGGCCCTCGTCCTGGAGTTGCTGGATCGACTCGGCTATAGTGCCCACCTCGGATTGTGCCTTGGCGTCCAGTTCCGCTGCGATGGTGAGTATGCGGCTGGAAAGCTTGTCTGTCAGTGTTGAAGCACCCGGGACCAGCGCCGTACCGTCCAGTTTTTCGGTGATGTCGGGATCGTTGCTGGCCCATACCACGTCGGGGTCGGTCGTGCCCGAGGCTCCGTATCCGGTAACGGTGAGGTACCTGGCCTCGGCCACGGCGCTGGCCTGGTTGGGCAGGAGTGATAGTTCAAGGAGGTTTCTGGCGGGCAGGTATGACTTGCCACCCTGGGCGGCGCTCTCGAGCAACACCCGTGCCCGCTGTTCAAGGCCCTTGGCAAGGATTTCACTCTGGGTGTCCAGCATGTTCATGCCCAGCGGGACCGATACGAGAAGCACGATGAACATGACCAGGAGGCTGATCCACAGCATGAACTGCGTGGACAGTCCGGCACCCCTGCGCACCGCGAGTGCTGCGGCTTTTTTTCGTTCGGGTTCTGACATCGGCTTTCCTTCCAGTAGCGCTACGGCATCCATGCGCGCTGACTTGATTTCTCCTGCGACGATGGCAACCTGCCTGAGTGACAGGATCATGCCGAGCGCGGGCACTATGAGGGCAACGAGCATGAACAGGGTCGTCATGCGTATGAAGGAGTCCTGAGGTACTTCAAACGTCCAGGTTGGTTTCCAGGGGGCTCCCATGTCGCCGAATTTAATGGTTCCGGAGTAGTCGACCGAGAGGCGCTGACTGGTAAAGTACCACCCGCGGACGGGGTGGTACAGGCCGACGCGGTAGCTGCCGGCGGTGAGTTCTCCGACTTCCGCGATGCGGAGCAGCCTGTCCGAGATTATGGTATAGCTGCCGCCCGACAGTTCATAGACGAGGTCAAAGGGTTCGCGGCCATCGTCGTCTATTGCCAGCCGGGTGATTGCACCATCGTCGGCAAAGCCCCGGCCTATGAGGGTCAGGGCGAGCGACCCGAAGTCGTTGCGGGAGGACGCCACATCGGCGACTGTGGTGTATGGCATGAATTTGTCGGCCCTGAGGATGGCCCTGGAGGCCGCACCGACATTGCCGACGCGGTCTATGGCGGCGACTGAAAAGGCCCAGTAGCCGTCGTCGATGTTGGAGAAGTCCGCGCGGGACTGCACGGTGCGTATCGTTGGCTGCGGGAACGCAGGTTCGCGCGCCATCCAGATACGGCGCTCGTAATCGGTGGCCGGCGACAGGTTGTATTCGACCGGGGCACCCTTTTCAGCTATGGAGAGCGCTGCAGTCACCGTAGTTGCGGAGCTGCGCCTGCGTGCCGGTTGTCTGTCCAGCGGGCCGAGGTACTCGAGTACCCAGGTGTAGCCGGCGATATCGGTTTCTGGCGGAGGCATCCAGCTTACCCGGAAGGTGTTGGAATCCAGGAATCCGTCGGCCGAGGCGGCGGGTGGTTCGGGAATGGGAGCACCAGGCGGTGTTGTGTCCCGGATGAACCTGATCCTGGATGAGGGTGACCAGTTGCCGGCATAATCCTGCGCGCGTACCGAGAAGTACCAGTCACCGTCTTCGGTTGCTTCAAAGGAGGCACGCGTAAGGGTTTCGAGTGCCATGACAGACTCCATGGGTTCTGCCAACGGGTCACGCGACCACAGGTACGAGAAGCCCAGTATGCCGGAGGAATCTTCCGGAACGTTCCAGCGCACGCTGGCGCGGCTGCGCCGTGATGCTGCACCCGCGGTAAAGTCCACTGCGGCAGCCACGGGAGCACGTGCGGTCGTGTCGGGTACGAGTCCTATGACCGACGAGGCCGTACCTCCGCCCGATTGCCAGAAGGCGTACAGTCCCCGCTGCGTGTAAATGGCCCTGCCGAAGGTACCGGCTCCGCCTGCCCTGCCGGAGATGTCCCGTTCAGTCCACAGCGAGCCTGACCGGTAGGCGGTAAAGACACGGTTGTTGCCCCTGCGGTCGTCAAACCATGCCACCGCGGGCTCCGAGGTCCTGCCGTCGTCAATGCTGTAGAGTCTTGGTTCAGAGCAGTTGCCTTGCCCCAGGGTTATCCGCTCGGGACTTCCTGCCACCACGGCCCCGTTCTCGTCGATCCTGGCAGCGTAGATCTGGGTAGTGCCGGACAACAGCCTCCGTTCCCAGGTAACCCACAGCGTGTCGCCTATCCTGGCAATGTTGGGGCGCTGGTTGTCGAAGTCGTTCGGGTTGGGTCTGTCCCGGTGCACGGGATCGGGAAAGTCGGTGAAGCGCCGCGGCTCGGTCCAGGTCGTGCCACCATCCCTCGACGCCATCGAGTACAGCTGGAAGCTCGGCCGTTCGCCTCCGGAAAGCGTCTGGAATACGACGACGTCGGTTCCATCGGTAGATGCAGCGCTCGGCAGGAAATTGGGGTCCAGGCCTATCTCGCCCGAGACGAAGGGCGCAAGCGGAGTCCAGGTTTTACCATCTTCCGAGTTCGTGTAGAATACTGACAGTGATTCATACGTGACCGGAGTTGCCGCGCCTGGCTGTGCGCGCGTGAAGACCTGGCTGCGGGTGACGAACAGGTACCAGCCGCCCGAGGCCTTGGAATAGACGCGTGGCGCTACGACCGGCACTTCGAACGTGATGGTCGTCAATGGCTTGAACGAGAGTCCTCCGTCATCCGATTCGTAAACCGCGACAGACCGCTCGCCGGAGGATACTGAAACAAGCATTTTGCCGTTGCTGTCGTCGTCAGCGGAAAAGAGCACCGGTGCGCTCAGGTTCTGTTCGCCTTTGGCACTGTCGCCTATGGCCTCGTAGCGGAACGGACCGGCAAAACGGTCCAGCCGCACGACACCTTCAGGGCCATACGAGGCAAGGGACAGCCATGCGGTGCCGGTGTTGCCCGCAGGTACGTTTTCCTGCCAGATTGCAACGACCCTGCCGGCTGATTTGATGGCCTGAGGGTATGCCCCGACACCCCGTGAGAGCCGGGCCGGAGCCTCCCAGTAGAAATCGGCGGGAGCGGCCGTAACTCCGGGCGACAGCACCAGGGCCAGAGCAAGGGCTGCCAGGATCATCACGAAGCGGTTGTAACGCCTGGTGCGGAGGTGCATGCTCGTCAATATCCTATGGCCGTCAGCCGAGACTCGAGGTCGGAGACCTTCTGCATCGACCGGCCCCGCGGGAACACTACCGCGAGGCGGGTGAGCCTGGCGCGGGCATTGATATAATCGCCGTTTGTATAGAAGGTCACTGCTTCGTTATAGAGTGTTTCGGCCGCGCTGGACAGTACTATGGCTGTATCGCCCCCGATGTACGTGGCTATGCGGTCCTTGAGCGCGCTGGCCGCGGCGTTGTTCGGGTCCAGGCCAAGTGCCTTTTCAAGCTGGGCCCGGGCAAACGCGAACTGCGCCACCTGGCCGGATTCAAAGATACGCTGGGCAGCCTGCACGAGCGAGCGGGCCTCGGCAAGGGCTTTGAGGTCGGGTGGTGGCTGCCTGAAGCCCAGGAGTATCTCGGCGCGCTCTATCTGGGTCCGGAGGCCAGGGTAGCGCGGGTTGATGGCTTCCAGGTCCTTGAGGTCGCTGTAGGCTGTTGTCAGGTCGAGCCTGGCGTCAATTTTAGATTTTGATTCGTTGAACAGCCGCGCGAATTTGCGGCCAAACTCGTCGGGGTCGGAGAGCTGGTCGATCTGGAGCTCCAGTACCCGTGCCTCCTGATTGAGGGGGAAGATGACCTTGACCTCCGAGATCTTCTGGCGTGCCTGGGTAAATGACTTGATGGCGCCGGTCTTGTCGCGCCTGGTGAGCAGGGCTGCGCCTTCTTCATAGTATTTCTTGGCAAGCGAGAGAAGCTGGCTCATTTCAGGGAACAGCGGAGCCGTGACCGGGATGTCGCGGCCCGTCTTGACCGACAACGCAGTCTGAACCAGCTTGAGCCAGTACTCGACCTCGATCTCGGGGGTTGAATTGGTGGTACTCCACCGGGATCGTGCCTGGAGCAGTGTGGATTCAGCCCGGTCGAACTCGCCCTGCAGGTAATCGTTCTTGCCCGTGGTCACGAGGCGCCGCGTCTCGGCCACGACCAGGTCGTTCTCCGTTTTCAGGATCGAAGCGCCGAGTTCGGAGAGCAGCCTGTCCGACTCGATGCGAAGGATGGGATTCTGCTCGAAGGAAAGCGACGCCAGGTAACGCTCCCGTGCGCGGTCAAGCCGTTCGCGTGCCGTTTCAAAGTTGTTGGTCCTGAGCGCGTTGCGCGCCTCGGCGAGGCGACGTTCAGCTTCCAGCTTGCTTGAATCGGCGAGCTGTTTCTGCTCGGTTGCTCTGACCGAGAGCGTAGCCCGTTCCGCCGCGTTCTCCGCCAGCCTCGCGGAGAGGGCCTGCGCTTTTTCTTCCCATTCCCGCACCGATGCGTCCGAGGCTATGTAGCCGGGACGCGACCGGATGGAGGCCAGGTAGGCATCGATATCGGTGCGGAGTTTCCTGAGCTGGGTGTCGGCGGTTGCAAGTGACGAGAGTGCCCGGGTGGGATACTTGAAGGTAGCGTCGGGCAGAAGCGGGTCATCGGAGGGCAACCCTGCCAGGAGGTTGCGACCCGAGGTGATGTCCGCTACGGCCTTCTCTACGGCTGCCGTCAGGAGGCCAAACTGGTAGGCGGACGTTGCCGAGACGACCCTGGTTTCCATGGTCATTGCCTGTCTGGCCGCTACGTCTATCCTGCCGTCCAGTGCGCCTTGATCGGTCTGTGACTCGGGCGAACCGTACCCGGACAGGGTCCATGCTGCCATCCTGCTCGCAGAGGTACCGGATTCTGTGCGTATTGCCTCAATGGCCCTCTGTGATTCCACGAAGGCAAGGCGCCGGGCCTCGTAGGTGGCAAGGGCGGTATCCAGTGGCACATCCGCCTGGGGCTGGTACGCGGCAAGCAGGGCCGATTGAGCCGCGATGTCCACCTGGACTGAAGCCAGGGCCGCATAGGACCGGGCCAGTGCACTCGCATGCACGTACCGGAGGTAGTCCACGCCCTTGAGTTCAAGCGCGGCCTGGCCGAGGGTGGTGGAGCGTTCCACGAGGTCGCTCGGCGCGTAATGGCTCCAGAGGGACAGCAATGCAATACCGCGGTTGGCCTGCTGCGCAGCCGACTGGAAACCGGAGGCCGCCACAATCCAGTCGCCACTGTCGTAGGCTGCCCGCGCCGATTCGAGGCCTGCTGCGAGAAGTTTGTCCAGGACAGCCTGGGTTGCGCCGAGGGCTCCGGTCCATTGCGCGTCTATGGCACCGGTCACACCCTCGAGCTTGCCTTCAGTCCGGCGGCCCAGCACGAGGCGGTAGGCGAACGGCAGGAAGGAGTTCTCGGTTACCGTCTGGTCTTTGGATGTCAGTGCAGCGAAGGCAGCCTCGAGTTCACGGCCCCTGTCGACGATGAACCGGCGCGTTTCAGCCGCGGCAATGGCAGCGTTCCTGGCTCGTTCCCAGACAGCGGCGATGGCGGCTTGATCACTGCCTGCATACGCGCCTGCGAGCGCGTCGAACGCGGCTTTCAGTTCCGCACTCTGTGGCTCGAAGGCTATGATGGAGCCAGAAATCAGCGCAATGCCCTCAATCGCGGCATCGACGAAATCAGTTTCCAGCCCGGCCGTAAGGAATTCTGGCTTGTACAGCTCGAAACCGGTCTCGTAACGCTTTGCGGCGGCAACGTAACTGCCACTGTCGATGAGCGCGCGTCCCTGTGCCATGATGTCTTCGAATTGGGCCCTGTTGTACGTGAACAAGGCCAGGTCCTTGGTCCTGGCAACGAATTCCTGTACTGCGGGGTTTGGTGTCCGTTCATAGCTCTCAAGCTCACGGATCATCGCGAGTTTCTTTTCCTGGTTCGTAGGGTCATTGTTGAGAACCTGTATCAGCGCTGCTGCAGACTGGTTGTAGGCAGAACGTATTCTGGTGATTTTACGGAGTCGTGACTGGGCTACATCGAACCGGTCGGGGTACTTTTTCATGAAATCGGTGAGGTAGAGTATGGCCTCGTCGTACTTCTGCTCGGCGATGAGCGTATCAGCCTTGGTCAACGGATCTTCCCGGCCACCCATGCCCCAGGCGGCCGTCGTACAGATGAGGAGTACAAGCAAGGTAAGCGCTACAAGGCGCATTCGTACTTTCATCTAGCGATCGCCGTCTCGGGCCCCTCCCGTGGTAGCAGTCCTCAAGAGGGTACAACTCCACTCTATCATTGTCGGCTTGTTTTTGACCAAGCTGAGAGCCTACGCTCCTTACATGGATAGAAATTATCTCTATATTACTGTATATTCAACAATAGCATGAAGCGAAAAGCCGGCCTCCTGTTCTATCTTGCACTCATAATAGGAGCCAGGGCCGGCGCGCAGGGCACGTTGCAGGCTTTGTATCCGTCGGCGTATGAAATCGTCTACACCTATTTTTCACTCGGCACTGAAGACCCCAATGAAGGCATGACGACTTTCCTGTCTACGCTGGTGCCCGTCGGGGGCAGCGCAGAGAGCATGGGTATGGCCTTTACCGCTGTCGCCGACGACGCCTCCTTTGTCGACCTCAATCCCGCCGCCAGCGCTTTGCTTAACAAGACCCAGTTTGCCTTCTACCACAATAACTGGATAGCCGATACCCGCATCGAAGCCGTTGTATACACGATGCGGCTTGGCACGCTTGGCCTGGCTCTCAGCGGCAAGTGGCTCTACCTGCCATTCTCGGAATACGACGACTTTGCGGGCAGGATAGCCTCCAGCTATTACTCTGAGGCCATCGGCATAGCCAATGCATCTTTGCACCTGTTCCCTGGCTATTACTTCTATGGAATATCCCTGGGTGCCAGCGCAAAATTGGCCTATCGCTCCATGCCTCCCTATTCAGACGATACGGGAAGCGGAATCCTCCTCAGCGGCCAGTCCGCTGTAGCCATCATGGCAGATTTCGGCATGCTGACCAGGTTCAACCTGCTCAAGCTGTATTCGTCACGTGACAAGAATTTCTCGTTTGGCCTGGCGCTCAAGAACTTTGGCTTTCCTGTACTCGACGAACCAATGCCTACCGTAGCCACCGCCGGCATCGCCTACAACTTCTTAAAGCCCATACTCGTCTCTGCGGATATCAGTTTTCCTATCAACCTCATGAATCCCACTTTGAGCGAGGATCCTTACTGGGGCGTTGGCTACCGTATGACCATAACCGATTTCTGGAAGCTCCAGGCAGGCTTCCTCATCAAGGGTGGAAACCCCAGGATCAGCGTAGGTGCCGCCATCGATTTCTCACCGCTCACGCTCGATATCAATTACACGCTCGACCTGACCACGCAGTTCTCGCCACTCAACCGCATGAGCATCGAGGCCCGGTTCGACATGGGCGATCTGGGTCGGGCCGCCAAGGCTACCCGCGCCGAAGAACTGTACCTCCAGGGACTGGACGCGTATGCCGCGGGAGAACTGGAGCTTGCCATCACGTACTGGGACGAGTCACTCAGGTTGAACCCCTATTTCGATCCCGCCAGGGAGAACCGCGATACCGCCGTCGATGCGCTCGCCCTGCGGCAGCGCATACTTGAATTGCAGCGGCTCGAGTAGAGTCGCTGAAACCACCAATGATCCGGAGCATGACATGAGTATTTTTAGTACCGTTTTCAGGTTGCTTGCGGCCGCTACGTCCATCTACATGCTGTTGTGCATAGTGCGCATCTTTCTTACCTGGTTTCCGACCAGGATGATTGGACGGCCTGCTGAACTCGTCGAACGGGTTACCGATCCCTATCTGCTTCTGTGGAAGAGGATCCCGTTGCTGCAGGCCGGCAACGTGGATTTTTCCCCGATAGCCGCCCTTGCCGCCCTCTCCGGCGTCTCCAGGATTTTTTCCGTCGCGTCATACGGTGCCCTCACGCTGGGTGTAGCCCTTTCACTGCTGCTTGAAGTCGTGTGGGCGCCTGTGAGCTTTCTCCTGGGTTTCTTCATCGTACTGCTCGTTGCCCGCATCGTGGCCTATGCCGCACGCTGGAACAGCCTGCATCCTGTATGGCGGTCCATCGACGCGATGATCAATCCTGTGTTGTTCAGTATAAAGCGTCTCATCTACAAGAACCGGATAGTCAACTACATGCAGGGGCTCATCACCTGCGCGCTTGCACTTCTGGGAACCCGCGTCATCCTGGGACTCGTGTTCAGCCTCATCATCAATCTTCTCCAGAAGATATAAAGGACCAACATGCTCACCTCAAAACAACGCGCGCAGCTTTCGTCACTCGCCAACGAATTGAACCCGGTCGTGTTCCTGGGCAAGGCCGGCGCTGCCGAAGGCGTCTACGAGGCCCTGGACAAGGCGCTGACCGACCACGAGCTCATCAAGCTCCGCTTCGTTGATTTCAAGGGTGAACGCAAGGAGTTGGCCGAACAGCTTGCCGGAAAAGCCGGCGCCGAGCTGGTCCGCGTCATCGGCCATGTCGCCATCATGTACCGTCAGAGTCCCGACCCCGAAAAGCGCGCAATAAAGCTTGTCTGATGGCTTGGTTGCACGTCTGAATCAGGCCGTAGGAACGGTTTTTTCTTTATAAAGGCTTCTGTATGAATTTTGCGTTGGGGCCCGCCTTGGCAAAACACCAGCCGCGCTAACGCGCGCGGCTGGTGTTTTGCCGGCGCCCAACGCAACTTTCCTGAAGATGGCTTTTCAAGTCATACCCCGGCCTGATTCAGACGGGGTGACAAGGCAGATCAACCAGGTTCGTTGCGCGCATGTCGTATCGGTTTGCAAGTAGGAGAATAGCTCGGTATCACGCGCGCGGCAGGTGTTTTGCCGGCGCCCAACGCAACCTTCCTGATGATGACCCCGGCCTGATTCAGACGGGTATACAAGGCCTATCACCATGCAATTTGTGCGCTGTTCGTATGCGTTTGCAAGTAAGAGCTTGTGCAGCAGCTGGTTCTCAACTGACTATTCCTACGGCTCCGACAATGCAGAGAAAGCACGTCCGGACCGCTCTTCTGATGACTAATCCTACGGCTCTTCTAATGCAGAGAAAGCATGTCCGGACCGCATCAATAAGGTTTCAGAAAGGCCAGCGCATGGATGGTGCGCGGGGCGACCGTGAATCAAGGGGTGAGCGATAAGCGATCCCCTTGAATTCACGAGGCGGGCCCACGCGCAAATTCCAGCATGGTCTTAATGAAAAGCCTCCTTGAACATAGCGGTCCGGACGTGGTACTCGATATCCGGGGGGAGTTTCGTGTATAACACCCCTCATGAATCCTGCCCGAACCCGAGATCTGGCGCTTGCGCTCACATCCTTTCCCAGCATTACCGACAGTGATGGTGAAACGGGATTTGCGTTTTTCCTCCACGACTTTCTGGCTGAATGGCCGTACTTCAAGGCTAACCCCGATCATATCCGTCTCATACGCACCCGTGACGATGCGCGGGAACGGTACGCCCTGGTTGCCGCTGTTGGCGAGGCTTCCACCGCTCAGACACTTCCTGCCGTGATTCTGACCGGTCACTTTGATGTTGTCAGCATCGACAACTATGGAGCGCTCGCGCCTTGGGCTTTTGATCCTGACGCGCTGGCACCCCGTCTTGTTGCCGCGCTTGTGGCGGAAGCGGAGTCCGGGGCAACCCGGGGCGCTCGAGCGGGCGAGGCGGAGCTCAGGGCCCTGGCTGATCTGAAATCCGGAGAATTCCTGCCAGGCCGCGGCCTCCTGGACATGAAGTCTGGCCTTGCCGCGGGGTTGGCCCTCCTTGAGGATCGAGCTACCGAGATGATGAATGGCGTTGCGCAAACAGGTGCGCTGGTGTTCCTGACCGTGCCGGATGAGGAGGGATCCTCCCATGGCATGCTGAGCGCCGTGCGCGAATTACCGGCGATCCTGAACGAATGGAACCTCAAAGCGCTGGCCGCGATCAACCTCGACGCCGCTGTAGACCAGGGTGAAGGTGCAGCGGGCCGCGCGGCGTTCCTCGGCAGCGTAGGTAAACTGCACCCGTTTGCATTGTTCCTCGGGAGACCAACCCACGCTGGCGCTCCGTTTGATGGCCTGAATCCAGCCTTGCTCGCTGCCGAATTTGCCTGCAGGGTGGAGTGTGCCGTCGACCTGTTCGACCAACCCGCATCAACCACCCCACCTCCACCACCGACCATCCTGTACTACCGCGAACTGCGTGACCATTATGATGTCACTACACCTTCGTCGGTGTTCGTTTCGTTCAACGTCCTGACCCACCGCGACGGCCCGGAAGCTGTCATCGATTCCACTTCATGCCAGGCACTGGAATGCATGCGATCGGCAGTCTCGACACTCAAGGTACGGGCGGAGGCTTTTTCCAGATCAGTGGGGCAGGGCTTCAGCCCGCCGGACCACGAGCCACGCGCAGTTTTCTGGGCAGAACTGGCACGGTCTGCGCAGGCTGCGGACCAGGCTGCGTATGAGGCAGCCGAGCTGAAAGCGCGCAACTCCATGGACAGGATACCGGCACTGGCAGAATTCGTTGCGGAGGCTGCGCGCATGGCTGGCCTCGAAGGGCCTGCCGTCGTTGTTGGCCTGGCTCCACCGTACTATCCCCGCGCCGCGCTTGATCCGGTCCGTGATAAAAAAATCATCAACGCGCTAGAAGTCGCCGTCTCGGCGGTGGCTGAATCAACCGCACAAAGCCTGGCTGTCTGTGAGTATTTTCCTGGTATCTCAGACATGAGTTTCCTCAATCCTGTCGATGATGCCGATGCCAGGTCATTCGCCGCGGCTGCATGTCCCTTGGGCCTCGATCCGCTGCCGGCCGGCTTCTCCTGCCCCGTCATAAACATAGGCCCCTGGGGCCGGGAGTACCACCAGCGGCTGGAGCGGGTTCACGCCGGTTACGCCTTCGAAGTGCTGCCGGCATTGCTGGAGCGAACGGTTGAGGAGCTATTCAGGATGAACGCTGGGAATTGACTGGTCTATCGTCTTGACTCACCCGAAATATAGTCATACTCTAGTCATAAGAGGTGCTGTTTCATGCAAGCCGAAAGGACTGTAGCGGTTGCCGAACTCAAGGCTCATCTGAGTGCCGAGTTGCGACGGGTTCAGGAAGGTGAAACAACCATCATCGTCGACCACAGGAAGCCTATAGCCAAGCTATCTGGCTTGGGGTCTGTACCAAGGTATGCGCGCAGAAGGCTATACCCCTTTGTCTGGCAAGAACTCGAACCCTTGATTACCGGTGATCTGCAGGCCTTGATCGATTCAGAACGGGCTGATTCATGGTAGCATACCTTGATTCATCAGTATTGCTCCGGCATCTGCTGCTCGGAGAAGTGACGCTTCGGCATGTACAGGCTTTTCCCCGGCTCGTTTCGAGTGAGCTCCTCGAAATCGAATGCCGGAGGGTGTTGCTGCGGTGCCGCATGGAAGCACAATTGAATGATGAGTCTTTGGTTGAAGCTACAAAAAGACTGGATGCTGTATTGAAGAGCATCGATCTTCTGGAACTCGATGCTGTGGTCAAGAAACGCGCCATGGAAGCATTTCCGGTTCACGTCAAGACCCTCGATGCGCTGCATCTGGCTAGTGCCCTGCAGTTGCTCGCAGAAGAACCGGCTGAAGGCATCACCGTGTTTTCCCATGACCGCACCTTCAATCTCTGTGCCCGCGCTCTCGGGTTCAACGCGGCTTTGCTTTGACAATATAACGGATAGGTCACCACTTTAGCTCAAAGTGTCATCGTCCCTGACCGCTTTCCAGACGACTAATCCTACGGCTCTGACAATGCAGGTAAAGCCCACGTCCGGACCGCATCACCAAAGTTTCAAAGAGGCCAGCGCATGAAAGGTGCATGGGGCGACCGTGAATCAAGGGGCGAGCGATAAGCGACCCCCTTGCATTCACGAGGCGGGCCCCCATGCAAATTCATACAAGGCCTTTCTGGTAAGCCTCTTTGGATATAGCGGTCCGGACGTGGAGCCTACCGCTTTTGTTCGAAGTGTCGTCATCCATGACGTTCCGGCTCGCTTCGCTGCGCCGGCCTTTCCATGGCCGCGCGTCCGTGCGCGGCAATCTTACCGCTTCTGCTCAAAATGTGAGAATTCCATGCTGAAACTTGCGCGGCCCTGGGACACGGAGCGGAGGCTGGTGGAGAAGCCGAACATCACGGCGAGCGGGGCCTGGGCGTGGACGATGTCTATGGCGGGTCGCGAGTCCGATCCGTGGATCATGCCGCCGCGCTGGGACAGGAGGCGGCCCGCCTTGCGGCAGGCTTCATCGAAGGCCATGGATGCGCAGGCTTCGAACGCGAACACCGTCGCCGTCAGTTCGTCCCAGTCGATGCCGACAAGTTTGACGCCTATGTCCACGCAGGCGTAGCCGAGCACGATGCCGCCTGAGAACGCATTGGTAATGGCGCGCTCAACCGCTTCGTAGATGTCATCGGGCACCTTGCGCTCGTGCACAACCTTGGTGTAGGTATTGCCCGTTCCGCGTGCAAGCGGTTCCACTTCCAGCGTAACGCCGGCGAAGATTTCCTTGCCGGCCATGGAGCGCGCGTAGCTCTCGGAATGCGTTACCTTCTTCGTTACCGATTCACGGTACGACACCTGCGGATTGCCCACCTTGGCGCCGACCTTGAACTCCCTGAGTATCCTGGTTACGAGCACGTCCAGGTGCAGTTCGCCCATGCCGCGTATGACCAGCTGGCCGGTTTCCTCGTCGTCGCCGGTCTGGAACGTGGGGTCTTCCTTGGACAGGATGTCCAGCGTTTCCTTGAGCTTGTCGCGGTCTGACACCGTTTTGGGTTCGATCGCCACGGTGATGACGGGTTCAGGAAAGTGCATGTGTTCCAGCAGCATCGGCCAGCCTTCTGACCCTACCGTGTCGCCGGTCTGTGCGGTCTTCATGCCTACGAACACGGCTATGTCTCCGGCCTGGATCTCGTCTATGGCTTCGCTCTTGTTGGCGTGCATGCGCAGGATTCGCGTGACGCGTTCGCGCTTCTTCTTGCCAATATTATAGACGACACCGGCGGTCTTGATGGTGCCCGAGTACATGCGCACATAGCAGAGCGGGCCGGCCTCGCGGTCGTACTGCACCTTGAACACGAGGCCCAATGGATTGCCCCTGGGATCGCAGGGCAGTTCGAAGTGCTCTTCTTTTTTTGGATTGAATGCAGAGACTGGCGGCACGTCGATGGGCGAGGGCAGGTAGTCAACCACAGCGTCGAGCAGTGGTTGCACGCCGACGTTGCGACGTGAAGCGCCGCAGAGTACCGGCACGATCTTCCGGGATATCGTCTGGTCGCGCAGCGCCTTGCGCATGAGGTCCGCGGGTATCGCCTCGCCCGACAGGTACAGTTCAGTGATTTCATCCGAATGCGAAGCCAGGGCGTCCACCATC
>JFJP01006056.1_pt1 | contig 16654 bp, 14 predicted proteins | sample 431651 | NCBI WGS metagenome assembly JFJP01 (sample SAMN02602958, study PRJNA72255) | Microbial mat metagenome, whole genome shotgun sequencing project. | biome: fresh water; feature: sink hole; material: water; isolation source: purple microbial (photo- and chemosynthetic) mats found in... | reverse complement strand
GATATTCGGCTCAAATGCTAGTTGTCCGATTATAATTTTCAGGCACATTCAGATCGGGAGAGACTGCCAGCAGCAATGCACGACAGCGCCGAAGGAGCAACCGCCCCGGAAACTCTCAGGCAAAAGGACCGATCTGAATTTTTTAACTCTGAAGAGCTGCCGGGATTCGTCACCCGGCACACCGCAGGAGCAAGTGGTTCCATAAAGCAAGATGGGCCATGAATCTCTCAGGTACCAAACAGAGGGGGTGCATGCCGCGCATGGTGCGTGTGCCTGCTTTTTGTCTTTGCGACACCCTCGACTTGTTTGGAGATCTGAAACCATGAAATCAATCGCAGTTATCGGCGGCGGCATCACCGGCGTCACCACCGCTTACGCCTTGGCCAAGCGCGGATTTGCCGTCACCCTGTTCGAGAAAAACCGCTACGCGGCGATGGAAACATCGTTTGCCAATGGCGGTCAGTTGTCTGCCTCCAACGCCGAGGTGTGGAACCATTGGTCCACCATCCTCAAGGGGCTAAAGTGGATGCTCAAAAGCGATGCGCCCCTGCTGGTCAACCCCAAGCCGAGTTGGCACAAGCTGAGCTGGTTTGTTGAGTTCATCAGCAACATTCCGCATTACGAGCGCAACACCGTGGAGTCCGCGCGCCTGGCCATTGCGGCGCGTGAACATTTGTTTTCCTGGGCACAAGCCGAGGGTGTGGACTTTGACCTGAAAAAAGAAGGCATCCTGCACATCTACCGTGACAAGAAAGGCTTTGACCACGCCGGCGAGGTGAGCAAGATGCTGGCCCAGGGCGGCCTGCCCCGCCGCTCCGTCACGCCCGCTGAAATGAAAGCGATTGAGCCGAGACTGGCCGGCGATTACTACGGTGGCTATTTCACAGAGAGCGACTCCACCGGCGACATTCACAAGTTCACCACGGGCATGGCCAAGGCAGCAGAGCGGTTGGGCGTGCATTGCCTTTATGAGCAAGACGTACTGACCCTGCATACCGACGGCAAGTACGCGGAAGTGACGGTGGCAAATGGTTCGGCTGAAGGGGGCGGCCACGTGACACACCAGTTTGATGGGCTGGTGGTATGTGCAGGTGTAGAGAGCCGTAACTTTGCCGCGCAGCTGGGCGACCGGGTCAACATCTACCCAGTAAAGGGCTACTCCATCACCGTCAACCTGCCCGACGCGCAGAGCCAATCGGCGGCACCCGTCGTTAGCCTGCTGGACGACGAGACCAAGCTGGTGACCAGCCGCTTGGGGGTGGACCGCTTTCGAGTGGCAGGGACCGCCGAATTCAACGGCTACAACAAAGATATTCGTGCCGACCGCATCCGGCCCCTTATCGCGTGGGTGAACCAGTGTTTCCCCGGCATCAACACCCGCCAGGTCGTGCCATGGGCAGGTCTGCGCCCCATGATGCCCAACATGATGCCGCGCGTAGGCCGTGGTAACGCAGCAAACGTGTTTTACAACACAGGGCATGGGCACCTGGGCTGGACACTGTCTGCTGTCACCGCGGACATGGTTGCAAACAGCATTTCGCATGACGCTGATGGCTTCAAACTCCGGCACCATCTAACAGGCAGGACTGCCTCGGAAAGTTGAAGTTCGGGCCTTTCATTCCCAAGTGATTTGATTGATATTCAATTCCGAAAATCGAAATTTTTTCGATAAGTGGTTAACAAAGTGACAAAGTAGGAGAGATTCATGCAATGGTTGCGATTCAGGCACCGGGGTGAAATATCGTGGGGCGTATTGGTGGGGGGATTGATCAGTCCTCATGTTGGTACTTTGTTTGAACCATTCCAACCAGGCGGGGCCCCCATCGCGATAGGCAATGTGCAATTCCTGGCACCTTGCCAACCTGGGAAAATCATTGGCCTTTGGAACAACTTTCGCGCTGCGGCAGAAAAAAATGGATGGCAACAGCCTACTGAGCCGCTTTATTTTTTGAAATCACCCACGAGCGCCTGCGGTCACAATCAGCCTATCGCTGTCCCCGCCAGCTACAGTGGGCGCGTCGCATTTGAAGGCGAACTAGTGATCGTGATCGGACGCCAGACGCGGTCTGTCAGTGCGCAAGCCGCCCCTGAGCATATCTTTGGGTACACCTGTGGAAACGATCTCACTGCAATAGAACTGCTCAACCGAGATGCCAGTTTTGATCAGTGGACTCGCGCCAAAAGCTTTGATGGTTTTGCTGCATTCGGGCCCGTTATCGATACCGATTTTAATCCGGCTTCAGGGCATTTAAGAACGCTGGTAGGAGGGCGAGAGCGCCAGAATTACGCCTTCGCAGATATGTTTTTCAGTGCCGCAGAAATTGTCTCGCATATCTCGCAGGATATGACGCTGGAGTCGGGGGATGTAATTTTCTGCGGAACATCTCTTGGCGTTTTGCCAATAAAGCCCGGCACTACAGTTGAGGTGGTGGTGGACGGCATCGGCACGCTGTCCAATCTGTATGGTTAGCAGGGCAGAGTTCTGTTGTGGACTCAGGCGGGTGAGATCTGAAGTTTTCCTTGCTGGGTCGCAAGAGTGTGACCCAGCATGCGCGCTGCAGCGTAGATGGCGTCAATCGTTGGCGTCGGCGTACCAGTAATGCGCCCCAGCTCCGCCACTGAGCCAACGAGCGCCTCCAGCTCCAGGCCGCGTCCGTGCTCGACGTCCTGCAACATCGACGTCTTGTGGGCGCCAACCGCCTGGGCCCCGGCAATACGCTTATCCAACGAGATCTTAAATACCACTCCGAGTTTTTCGGCAATCGTTTGTGCCTCACGCATCATGTTTGCGGCCAACTCGCGAGCGGGCTCATAGGTGCAAATGTCCTCAAGCGTGGCATGGGTCAGGGCCGAGATGGGGTTAAAGCTCAAGTTGCCCCACAGTTTGAGCCAGATTTCGCCGCGTATGTCTTTGGAAACAGGTGCCTTGAACCCGGCACGCATCAGAACCTGTGACAAAGTTTCAACTCGTTCACTGCGACTGCCATCCGGCTCTCCGATGGTGAATCGGTTGCCTTCGATCAGTCGCACAACGCCGGGTGAAACCATTTCCGCAGCAGGGTAGACCACGCTGCCAATTATGCGTTCGGCGCCAATGGCCTGCGCTATGCGTCCGCCCGGATCAACACTCTCCAGGCTGCGTCCTTCGTAGGCGCCTGGGAGCTGCTGAAAGTACCACCACGGTATGCCGTTGATCATGGTGACCACTATGGTCGAGGGACCAAGCAACTGCTCCAGCTCGGGTAACAGGTCTCCAACCTGGTGTGCCTTGACGGTGATGAGCACCACGTCTTGCGGGCCAACGTCGGCCATCCGCTGTGCGGCTTTGGCCTTAGGTGCGTGTTCTTCTGTGCGGTCTTCAAGAATCAGCTTGAACCCATTGGCCTGTATCGCAGCCAGATTCTTGTTGCGGGCGATAAAGGTAACGTCTTCACCCGCGATGGAAAGCTTTGCACCCAAATAGCCGCCAATGGCACCAGCGCCTACGACTGCAATTTTCATTCATGCCTCCCTGGCCACATTTCAACCCAGGCCCAGTTTGGCAGCAAGGCCAATGCGCTGCAACTTGCCAGTGGCGCCTTTGGGAATTTCGTCCATGAACAAAATCTTCTTCGGCACTTTGTAGTCGGCGACCCGTGTGCTTACATAGGCTTGCAGCTCGCGTTCGGTGGCCTGCTGGCCTTCGCGCAATACCACCACTGCAGCCACCTCTTCGCCCAGTTTCGTGTGAGGCATGCCAAAACACACTACCTGGGCTACTGCGGCGTGGTCCATCAGGATTTCGTCTACTTCGCGCGGGCTGACTTTTTCACCACCGCGGTTGATGATTTCTTTCAGTCGTCCGGTGATGCTTATGTAGCCATCTTCGTCCATGACGCCTTGGTCACCGGTACGAAACCAGCCATTGGTGAAGCCTTCTTCATTGGCTTTGGGGTTGTTCTCGTAACCCGAGGTTACGTTGGCACCCCTGATGACGATTTCGCCGGTTTCTCCGCGCGGCAAGATGGTCCCGTCGGTGTCCATAATGCCCACCTCCGGTCCAGCAGCGATACCGACTTTGCCGGGTTTGCGTACCGCCGGTGGCAGCGGATTGCAGGCCATCTGGTGGGTGGCCTCGGTCATGCCGTAGGCCTCGATCAACGGAGCTTTGAAAATTTCTTCGAGCTCCTTGATGACCTGGGGTGGCATCGATGAAGAGGACGATCGCAGAAAGCGCAGCGGGTTGCGCGCAATGATTTCCTGATTGCCCTTGGCGCGGCTGATGATGGCTTGATGCATGGTGGGAACTGCGGTGTACCAGCTGGGCTTAGCATCTTCCATCCAAGCGAAAAACTTCAACGCATTAAAGCCAGGCGTACAAAACACCTGGGAGCCTGCCGCCAACGGGGCCAGCACGCCGGCAATCAGCCCATGGATATGGAACAGCGGCATCACGTTCAGACCGCAGTCCTTTTCGGTGAACTGCAGCGTGTTGCGGATGTTGGTGGCAGACGCCACTAGGTTGCCTTGCGACAACGGCACGATCTTCGGACGGGAGGTGGTGCCCGATGTGTGCAACACCATAGACACGTCTTCAGGCTCCGCATGACCGCCCTGCTTTGCAGGCTGACCCGATGCCTTCCCGTCACGCGGTGCGAGCGTGAAGTTTCCGGCGCCCTGGCCTGCATCGGTGAAAAGGTCAATGATCCGCACGCCCAGTTTTTCTGCTACTGCGATAGCGGGCGAGGTACTGCCATGCTCAACGATCAAGGCCTTGGCGTTAAGGTCATTGAGATAAAACTCAAATTCATCGGCGCGGTAAGCGGGGTTCAGGGGAGCACTGGTGACCCCACTGGCGCAGGCCATGAAGCAGGTGGCCATCTCTGGTCCATTTACAAGTACGATGCCCACACGGTCATTGCGACCGATTCCCAAGCTATTGAGTTGTTCAATGGTGCTAGATATGAGTGAACGCAGAGCAGCAAAGCTCAGTGGGGCACGCGCAGGAGCAGAGATGGCAGGGGCCGAATCTGCACCTTGAGACAACAAATCCCTTAAAACGTTAGACACAGATACTCCTTTAAAGCAACGGGTTCAGTTGTACAGAAAACCCTTGAACAATGAGAGAACTAATCTGCTGAACCGTGTGCAGATTTTTGGCGAAAATTTGTTCGAAAGGGGGAAACATTCCCTTCGAAAACGAAGCGTTCTATCACTGAACCATGGCAAAAGCTCTGACTGGGCACCCTGTGCCATCTCGTATCTTTAGCGGTGCTGCCACCAGTACGAACTCGTGGCCTTTCAATTGATCAAGATTGCAAAGTTGTTGCGTCATGCATATGCCAGCCTTGAGCCATATGTCGTGCGTTGGCCACCACCATTCAGCTGGATCATCCATGCCAATCAGATCCGTTGCAAACATCGTCATGCCACGGTCCACCAACCACTTTGCTACATCCGTTGGAATGTAGGGTCGATTTTTCACCCAGTCACCGGTCCCCCAACGCTTATCCTGACCGGTCCAACATACAGTAGCTGTACCCGACGTAATCGTCTTGCCGGACAGTTCCTCCGCGCGCTGAAAGTCCTCAATCGTGATCGCCTCACCATTGCGTTTGTGGGTGAAATCCAGCAAATGTCCAGGCAGGACTAATTGCTCCAATGGCAACTCGGCCAGTGATGTTCCATTGCGATCAAAATGACGTGGCGCGTCTAAGTGGGTGCCGCAGTGCTCAGCCATCAGCATCATTCGAGACTCCATTGACAGTTTGCCGCCTGTAATTGCAGCTAAGCCGTCATAGCTTTCAACTGGCCAAAAGGCAATTTGTAGCCCCCCAATATTAGGCATGCCGTTGTACATCTCGTGAGTTAAATCTACGATTTTGCTGAAAGGTTTGTACATAATTAATATTCCTAAGTCTGAGAAAAAGTTAAAAAAGTTTTTGTTTCAAACTGTCGCTTGACCAGACGCTTCAAGGTGGGCAACGATTTGGGGCGCGGTCTCAAGGACATGGTCCCTCATCACTTCTTCGGCATGGTTCGGATAGCCAGAACGCAACGACCGTATCAACTCTTGATGCTCTTCCCGTGCATTTTCAGGAGTGCCGGCATGTATGTACCAAAGACGGATATAAGGTTCTAGCGCAGCATGAAGCCGCGAAATTTCCTGCATTAGTCTTGGCCGATTCGCAATGGTTGCAAGTTGAATATGAAATCCCATGTGCAAGGCAAGCCACGTGTTTGTGTCGAGTCCGGCCGATTCCATTGGAGTTAAGAGCGAATCAAGAGAAGCCAAGCTGTTTGCGTTGGGGCTCCCTGCAATGATGCGAGACGCGAGACCCTCCAGTGAGGCTCTGATCTCGAATAACTCGAGTAACTGGGCCGGTGTGTGATGACTGACAATTGCGCCCCTGTTAGGGCGCGAAGTCAGATAGCCTTCTGCCTCGAGCCGTCTAACTGCTTCGCGAATAGGCTGTCGACTGAGCCCCATAGCGCTCGCTATATCCTCTGTGCGCACCCGAGCGCCTGGCCCCAACTGGCCATGCCTTATTCGAAGTAGTATGTACTGATAAGCATCAATCTCTGCAGACTTGGCGTCACCGCCTAACTGGATAGCACCGAGCATGCTCTCAGAGAGCAATTCCGCACTCGATGGCAGCCGTTCCAGTACGATAGTGTCGGTCACTACTGAAGACTGGGAAATTGGCGCCAGCTTTTTTGTCATACCTTTCCAGCAAATACATAAGACGTCTTTACGATAGTATAGAAATCTCGTCCATACCCACCCTGTTCTCGTGGCCCTAAACTAGAGGCCTTGCGCCCACCAAAGGGTACGTGGTAGTCAAGGCCAGCAGTCGGCACATTGACCATGACCAAACCACTTTGTGAGCGCCTGCGAAAGTCACTTGCAAAACTAAGTGACTGGGTACAAATGCCCGCCGACAAGCCAAAGGGCGTGTCATTTGCTGTGGCCAATGCTGTTTCGTAGTCTGCGACTCGCTGAACTGCTGCAACAGGGCCAAAGACCTCTTCTCTATTGATTGCCATCGACGATGTCGTATCGACGATCAATGTTGGGGCCATGTAGTGGCCCTTGGTGTCCATCGAGAGCGGTGTTCCACCTTCAACAACATTCCCATTTTCATCGCTTGCATGTTTTACATGCGCTAGGATACTTTGAAGTGCGCTTCCGTCAACCACTGGACCGATGTCGGTTTCGGCCTTTAGTGCGTGCCCCACACGCAATGCTTGCATGCGCATACGTAGACCCGCAACGAAGCGGTCGTGGATACCAGAAGTTACGATGAGGCGCGACGATGCTGTACACCTTTGCCCCGCTTGATAAAAGCTGCCATCCAGCGCTATGTCGATGGCTCGTGTCAGGTCAGCATCATCAAGAATGATAAGAGGATTTTTTCCGCCCATTTCTAACTGCACCCGAGCACCTCTGGCGCTGCAACGTTCGCCAAGTTGGCGCCCAACTTCTATAGATCCAGTAAAACTGATGCCTGCAACACGGGTGTCGGAAGCTAGTACATCTCCTACGACAGCGCCACGTCCTGCTACCAAATTCAAGACGCCATTTGGCAATCCATGACGGGACAAAATCTTGACCAGTTCTACTGCACAAGCTGGCACGTAAGATGCCGGCTTAAATAATACCGTGCAACCCGAAGCCAAAGCGGGAGCGATCTTCCAGGCTGGAATCGCAAATGGGAAATTCCAAGGAGTGATAATGCCCACGACACCGAGCGCTTCGCGAGAAACGAGAGCTTCAAGACCAGGGCGGACCGACTCTACTAGCTCACCCGTGTTTCTTAAAGCTTCGCCAGCTGCGAATTTGAAAATATAGGCAGTACGGCGTGCTTCTGCGATGCCATCGCGTATCGTCTTTCCTTCTTCCCGAGCAATCAGCGCTCCCAATTCCTCCGCCCGCGCGCCAATTTCGTTCCCAACAGCATCGAGAACGTCAAATCTTTGCTGAATCGGCGACCGCGACCAATCTGAAATGGCAGCTGCGGCAGCGTCTATAGCGAGGCTAACGTGTGTTGCGTCTGCTGCCGCAAACTCACCTATGACATCAGAGGTGTCTGATGGATTGATGCTGCGAATCGTGTGTGATCCGTCAACCCATTGTCCAGCTATGAAATTTGTGGAGATGCTCATTTTTAACCCTACTTCCGTTAACGGTTGAGTTGCGATTCAGTCGTGCGAAGTGCTTTAACAAGGCTGTCGCCTAGGCTGTTAATTTCAGATTCGCTGATTACAAGCGGTGGCGCTACTGCTACTGTGTCGCCAACGGCGCGGACAATCAAACCTTCCGAAAGACAATTGCGTTCGAAAACCTTGGCAGCGCCGACTTCTGGTGCGAATGATTTCTTGGACGCGCGGTCTGCAACCAGTTCTATGCCAGCAATGAGACCGAGCCCCCGTACCTCTCCAATAATCGGACTCTCCCGCAGTGGGGCAAGCGCAGACCAAAACGCGGCGTCCTTAGACCGGACCATGGAGACGATGTCAATTTCCTCATAGATTTTTAGTGTCTCTAGTGCGACGGCTGCGGGTACTGGGTGGGCTGTGTATGTATACCCATGTCCGAAAACACCGAACTTGTCGCTTTGGCCGGCGATAACATTGGCAATTTCGTCGCGGACTACAAGTGCCGATATTGGCATGTAGCCAGCAGAGAAACCCTTTGCAAGGGTCATCATGTCAGGTTTTAGGTCAAACGCTTCAGATCCAAACATGTGGCCCAGACGACCAAATCCTGTGATCACTTCATCGACAAGAAACAAAATATCGTATTTGCGCAGAAGTTTCTGTAGCTTCGCGAAATAGGTGGCAGGTGGTACTAAGACACCACCCACACCCATTACCGGTTCTGCTATGAACGCGGCAATCGTGTCGGCTCCTTCCTTTTGGATGAGTGCATCGATGGATGCGATGAGCCTATCGGCATAAGCCTCTTCTGTCTCACCGGTCAGCCCATTGCGCCAGTAATGAGGGCAGTCTGTATGTAGGATTCCATCCATGGGTAGATCAAAGCCCCAGTGGTTGCGAGGAACGCCAGTAAGGCTTGCCGTAGCTAGAGAAGTGCCATGGTATCCGGACTTCCTGGCGATTATCTTCTTCTTATTTGGACGTCCCAGAGCATTGTTGTAATACCTGACAAGCTTCATTGCTGTGTCGTTAGCCTCGGTTCCAGAACTCGCGTAGTAAACCTTGTTGAGGCCAGCCGGCGTTAACTTCACAAGCCGCTCTGTTAACTCCAGGCAAACATCCGCAATTTTGTTGCCGAATGCGTGATAGCAGGGAAGCTTCGACATTTGACGATGAGCCGCATCGATAAGACGTTGCTCACTGAATCCCAATGTTGCATACCAGAGCGCGGCTACTCCTTCCATATAGCGCCGCCCGTTCTCGTCATAGACGTAGACCCCTTGACCTCGATTGATCACCATCGGGCCACTGATCGCATTTGCCACAGGATTGGCATAGGGGCTGATCAAGTGTTCAAGGCGATTTCCGATGGTTGAAGATGGAATTGACATGCAGTGCCCCTAAAAAATGGTGTGTGGATGGGAGTGCTGAACAAGCCCGGGGAGGTTGTATCCAGCTTCCCGCATGAAAGCAAGGCTCAGATTGTAGCCATTTTTGGATCCAAAAATACAAGAAATTTCCACGCAACCCAAAATGCACTGAAATGGAGGATTTGCACCATAATGAAGCGTGATTTGCGAAAAAAAGCTAATTTATTGGTCATAAAAGCATAAATATCACTTCGCAAGGTGTTCTAGAGTGGCATGATCATTGCTGAAAGAAAGTCGTTCATCATTATTTTTGGATCCAAATATGATGCACAATCTGATGGCAGTTGCTGCTGCCGTAAGGTGAAATAAGTTGGTAGTTCATCCAAATTCTTCTGAAAGGTATTCCCATGAAAATTCGTTTCTCAATAAGTTCAGTGTTGATTGCGGGCGTCTTGACGCTCGCGACGTCAACCAGTGCGTTCTCTCAGACCGCTTGCGAACCTTCAAAGCTGGCGCAGAAGTACCCGTCTCTTGTTGGTAAGACGCTAAAGATTGGAGTGGATGCACAGACTCCTCCTTATGTGATGCGTGATCCAAAGCAGTTCAGTAACCTGATTGGATTTGATGCCGATCTGGCGCGTGAGGTCTTTGACTGTGCAGGAATCAAGTATGAGTTTTTTGTTGGTGGGTGGTCAGGTTTGTTGCCTGCCCTCAATGCAAAACAGATTGATGTGTTTTGGAACAACCTTTACTTCACTGCCGATCGCGCCAAGCAAGTCAATTTTGTGACATACATGCAGGCAGGCACTGGTGCACTGGTTGCCGCCGGAAATCCAAAAAAGATTACGGGATTTGATCAGATGTGCGGCACCACGGTAGCTGCGAAGAGCCACAAGTCCGAGGCGAAGATGCGAAATGCAAGGCTGCAGGCAAGTCTGGGGTCAATATCATGGTGTTTCCAGATGTAGCCGCTGGGACTCGTTTGGTGCAGTCGGGACGCGCGGATGCAATGATGTACGACCTGGCGCTTATCGACTCCTTAGTGAAGGAAGGTCCTGCGGTCTACGCTCGCGGTTTCAAGGTCCTCAGCGGACTCAGCATCGGTGTTGCTGTCTCAAAAGACGCTACTGATTTGTTGAATGCAGTAAAAGATGGCTTGTTAATTGCTCAATCAACAGGCAAGCAAAAGGCTATTTTCCAAAAGTACACGATCGACCCGGATTTGCAGGTTGCTGCTGAAATCAAAACGCGTTGAAGAAAGTACTGCCTCGAGGGTTGACCTATGTTGAATAAAAGCGAGAAAAGTGGTTTATCCAGGATTGCGAAACGTGGGATCAAGGTCTTCCTCGTAGGCTTTCTGGTAATTGTGGGTGGGGCCATCCTGACTAACACAGCGGAAAATCAGTTTGGCTTCATACCCGTATGGCTTCAAGAGTTGGCCGGCTACGCAACGGATGAATTTTTGCTGCAGGGGGCCTGGACGGCAATCAAAATTACCGCACTTGCGATGGTGCTTGGGTGTGTCCTGGGGTTAGGCCTAGCATTGATGAGATTGTCATCTTCGACAGTCATCAACAGATTAGCTAGGTTCTACATTTGGTTTGTTCGAGGCACTCCACAACTTCTTCAGCTTGTGTTTATCTTTAATGTCCTCCCACTTGTAGGACTCAAATTTGATTCTTTTACTGCAGCAGTAATTGGCTTTGCATTAAACGAGGCTGCATTTGCAGCAGAACTAATTCGTGCCGGTATCGTGTCAGTGAATCGCAGTCAATCTGTCGCTGCAGCATCGCTCGGTATGGGGCCAGTACTGACTCTGCGCAGAATAGTGATGCCTCAAGCGATGCGTGCGATCCTGCCGGGGCTTGGCAATGACGTGATCGGAATGATCAAACTGACTTCGATTGCGTCGGTGATATTTGTTAACGAATTGACTTATAGCGCACAGCAAATTGTTGGCCAAAACTTCAAGTTCTTCACTGTTTTTGGTGCTGCGGCTGCCATCTACCTTGCGATCACAAGTCTAGTCTCCGTTCTTCAGGGGTGGCTTGAAAGAAAGTTCGACTTCGAGCTAGATCGTCCTGCCGAGTCGCGTAAGTTTTTGCAGCGCTTACTTGGCAAAAGAGCGACAGCGTTAACGGACTCTGGAAGCACGGCCAAAACCAATCACGATACTTCACAGGAAACTAGTGATGAAAGTGAAAGGCGGGCACTTGAACATGTGGAGCTCGGTGCACTTATAGGAGAAGGACTCCAAGGTGGGGTCAAAGGGCAACTCTATGTGTCATGTCGAGAGGTCTGGAAGGCCTACGGCGATCGGCATGTTTTGCGCGGAGTGGACTTGGACGTAAAGCGAGGGGAGGTAGTTGTCATCTTGGGCCCAAGCGGTTCTGGAAAGAGCACTTTACTAAGGCTCATCAATCATCTTGAGTCGATGGATCGCGGAGAAATAAAGTTAGACGGTGAATATGTCGGTTACGAAACTGTAAACGGACAACTGCGGCCAAGTCGTGATCTTGCAAGCGCGCGAGCAAAAGCGCGTGTGGGCATGGTGTTTCAGCACTTTAACTTGTTTAACCACATGACCGCTTTGCAAAATGTGACGGAGGCGCAGTGCCGTGTACACGGGGTGTCCACTAATGACGCAGAGACTCTAGCGAAAAAATTGTTGGTGAGAGTCGGTCTGGAGCAACACATGCAAAGTTTCCCTCATCGGTTGTCGGGCGGGCAGCAGCAGCGCGTCGCTATTGCGCGAGCTTTGGCATTAAAGCCGTCGCTGATGCTCTTTGATGAACCAACCTCGGCACTCGATCCCGAACTGGTAGGTGAAGTTCTGGCGGTGATGCGGGGACTGGCAGAGGCAGGCATGACGATGATTGTGGTGACCCACGAGATACGGTTTGCGCGTGACGTAGCTGACCGGGTGATTTTTATGGATGGTGGGGAAGTAGTCGAGCAAGGCTCTCCCGACGAAGTGATTGGGAACCCCAAGCATGAACGTACCCGCAAGTTTTTGAGGATGGTGGAAAAGCCGTCTAACTAATCTTGATTTAGTCCATCTAATACACAACAAATTGGAGACAGAATGAAACCAGTCGATTGGGCCTTTCCATATTCATCACAGCGGATGCCGGTTCTGGCCAGCAATATGGTGGCCACTAGCCAACCTTTGGCTGCGCAGGCCGGTTTGCGGATGCTTCTGAAGGGTGGGAATGCAGTTGACGCAGCATTGGCAACGGCTATTACTGCAACAGTTGTCGAGCCAGTAGCAAATGGGATTGGCGGAGATGCTTTTGCGATGGTATGGGACGGAAGCGCCTTGCATGGGCTTAACGCTTCTGGGCGATCACCCGGTGCATGGACACGCTCGATGTTTGCGGGTCGAGAGGCAATGCCCAGCCTAGGCTGGGAGTCGGTTACCGTGCCTGGCGGAGTTTCTGCTTGGATGGCGTTATCTGAGCGTTTTGGAAAATTGCCCTTCAAAGATTTGTTTGAATCAGCAATCGTCTATGCCAGAGAAGGGTTTCTTGTGACCCCTACCATTGCGCGCCAATGGGCTGCAGCGGTGCCGACGTTATCAAATCAGCCTGGGTTTTCAAATAGCTTCATGCCAGAGGGACGTGCGCCCATCGCCGGTGAGATTTTTAGACATCCAGGTCAAGCTCGAACACTCGAACTAATTGCCGAAACTCGCGGCGAGGCTTTTTATCGGGGCGAGCTGGCTCAACTCATCTCAGCCGATGCGAAAAGGCATGGTGCTTTGCTTAACGAGGAAGACCTTGCTGCGCAAATAGCCGAGTGGGTAGAACCAATCGCACAAGACTATCGAAAACATACGATGCATGAGTTACCACCAAACGGGCAAGGATTGGCAACGCTCATAGCCTTGGGCATTTTGGAGCATGTGGATATGCGCATGTACCCTGTGGACTCGGCAGACAGCATTCATTTGCAAGTAGAGGCATTGAAGCTCGCCTTTGCGGATGTCTATGCACACGTCGCTGATCCGGCGAGCATGCGAATAGATTTCCGTGATTTGCTCGATCCAGAGTATCTACGCCGCCGTGCCAGTCTGATTGATTTACAGCGTGCTCAGTGGATTTCTACGGGAGTTCCAAGAAACGAAGGGACGGTGTACATCACAGCGGCCGATTCAAACGGAATGATGGTGTCTCTGATGCAGTCCAATTACAGAGGCTTCGGGTCAGGTGTTGTTGTACCAGGAACAGGAATCAGCTTGAATAATAGGGGCAGCGGATTCAGTTTGGATCCTAGCCATGCGAATGCCGTGGCTGGCGCAAAGCGGCCGTTTCACACCATCATTCCCGGGTTCCTCACAAATGCAGGAGTCCCTGTAATGAGCTTTGGTGTGATGGGAGCGAACATGCAACCTCAGGGCCAAGTGCAGTTGCTCGTGCGGATGCTTGACTATGGACAGAACGCACAAGCAGCAAGCGATGCACCGCGCTGGAAAATTACTGAAGATCAAGCAGGGTTGCTGATGGAGCCCGGATTTGACTCAGCCGTAGTTGCGGAATTAGGTCGACGCGGACACCAAATAAAACACTCCACTCGCGACAGCACCGAATTTGGTGCAGCTCAAGTAATTTACAAAATGGACGGTGGCTATCTCGCAGCTTCAGAGCGACGCCGCGATGGACAGGCCGTGGGCTACTGATCCGTCAGGTAGGCAACTCAATCAACTCATTTATAAGGCAGAAAGCCATGGAAACCCAAGACCAGATGCACGATCGTTTGCTTGCTTTAACCGTTGCATCCCGGTTAACTGTTCTCCCGGAAGATTACGGGTGGTTGCCAATGAACGAAGGTGCCGCGCCTGACCCGAGCGCCATCGCTTGTGTTCGCGACGGCCAAGTTTGGAGCCAACTGCGTCCTGTGCCCTCATCGCACGAAGGACCGCGAATGTGCGTTGTGAGCTTCCATTTTCCGTCACATATCAGCGGAGCAGGGTTCATAGCATGGTTAGCGACGTGGATAAAACGTGAAGTAAATACCGGAGTTGTTGTGATTGGGGGTAAAGACAGCAATCCGTCGGAAGGGCTGGATCAGGGTTCTTTTGGTGTATTTGACTATTGGTGTTGTGATGCCAAAAATAGAGATGCATTTGTTGGCGCCATCAATAAACTAATCGATTCCGGACGACATCCCCCTGATTTATATAGCACAGGACATTGGACTCCAGGGCTTCTTTGACCGCTTTCTGAAACTATGTTTGTTTAGCGGTAACCCGCTGTGAGCGGCGGATGCTACTTCCCCTATTACTCGCCCGTGAAACGCTTCTACATTCCTCCTGACAAGCCCGCCGATGAGGCATCCCGCATGCAGGCATTGCGGGTGCTGGAAGTGCTGGATAACGGACAACTCCAACCTTACGCTGGACCCTGATATTGACAGCTACTACGTGATGGATGCCGCCCTGTTTCGGATACCCGACATTGCAGAGAGCTCAGGCAAGCTGCGCGGTTTGGGTCTGGCCGTCATGAAGGCTGGCGACGTCACACCGGAGCAAATGCGTGTACTCAACGACACCATTCCGATTGCCGAATTCCAGTGGCGCAATATGGCCGATGGGCTGGCCAAGGCCTTTGCCTACAACGCAACGCTGGCGACCAAAATCAACGCCAAAGCGGTTATGGAAGACACAGCCGCTTTCTTTGCATTGACGCGAACTGCCGTGGTGAATGGCAAGGACTTTTCCCCCGAAACCCAGGCCAAATACTTGGAGTTGGCCAACAAGGCGATGGAAGGGCAATTTACACTGACCCAGCGCATGATGACCGAGCTTGATCGCGTGATTGCCATACGTGTCAAAGCCATGCGTGCCAAGTCGCTGGCCATCACCTCCGTGCTGGTTATCGGCTTGGCTCTGGCCGCCTATTTATTCTTCAGCTTTTACCTGGTTTCAGGTGGTGGATTGACACTGATCAGCCGCCACCTGCGCGAGGTTTCTGAGGGCGACTTGCGCCGCTTTCCCAACCAGCCACTGGGCAATGACGAGCCCGCCAAGGTGTTGCTGGACCTTCGCGTGGCCTATGACTCATTGCACATGCTGATCCGCAAAGTGCGCCACTCGGCCCGCGCCCTGCACGCCGCCAGTGGCGAAATTTCTGCTGCCAGTATCGAACTGTCTGCCCGCACGGAAGCTGCTGCAGCCAACCTTGAAGAACAAGCCTCAGCCATGGAAGAAATCGGCTCCACAGTGGGTGCCACGGCCGACCGGGCTCAGATGGCTACCGCCTTTGCCACCGACAACGCCCATGTGGCTGAAAAAGGCGGCAAGGTGTTTGACGAAGTGGTGCTCACCATGCGCGAGATTCACACATCTTCTTCCAAGATCAACGACATCATCGGCGTGATTGACGGCATTGCGTTCCAGACCAACATTCTGGCGCTCAACGCTGCGGTGGAGGCGGCCCGCGCAGGCGAGTCCGGCCGTGGCTTTGCCGTTGTAGCCAGCGAAGTGCGCAGCCTGGCCGGGCGCAGCGCCGATGCAGCGCGCGAGATCAAGACGCTCATTGCCGCCAGCGTGGACAAGGTAGAGGCAGGCACCCGCGTGGTGGAAGAAGCCGGCGCCACTATGAAAGAAGTGGTCACCAACGCCAGCCAGATCAACCAGTTTTTGACCGAGATTTCTGTTGCCTGCCGCGAGCAGTCTCTGGGCGTGTCCGAAGTGGGCCGCGCCATTCAGGAACTGGACAAAGGCACGCAGCAAAACTCGGCCTTGGTGGAAGAAACCGCATCGGCTGCGGCGGCGCTTACCAGCCAGACCGACATTCTGCAAGACGAGATCGCCAACTTCAGGGTGGCTTAGAGCTTGCGCGCAGAGAGAAGTCTGCTTCGGAGTTGACTCTTGGTTGCCAATGACTGGTCTGGAGCGACCAGACCGCATTTGGCTACAGCCGCTTTGTGCCTTTTGCCGACCTATGTTTTAGGTCGTGTGAGATCGACGGTTGGCGATATTTAATCGGCTTGGCTGGCTTAATCTGCCGGAATGCACAGTAGGTGGCATATTTGCCACCAACACCACCCATTCGCAGACTCACGAGGTGGCCATACCGGTCGGCAAACCATTCCCGCTGGCGCTCATGTTGTGCGGCTACTTCGCAGGTCTTTGAGCTTGATCA